>OLSB01000074.1_pt1 | contig 105641 bp, 96 predicted proteins | sample 1672071 | NCBI WGS metagenome assembly OLSB01 (sample SAMEA3136642, study PRJEB25190) | human gut metagenome | biome: human gut; feature: human-associated habitat; material: faeces | place: Austria | collected 2013
TATTTCCTATTTTTATTTTTCAATTTGCTGTGACATATCTATTTTAAATCTACATTTGTGAAAATTCATAACAAAAGTTACCAGAAGAAGCTATTATTACTAGTAATTTTATTATGTATTAATTAAATCTTTAATAACTTCGCTAGCTAAAACTAAACCAGCAACAGACGGAACAAAACTAATGCTGGCAGGAGTTCTTTTATTAGTTTCATCAAAACGTTTTGGCTCTTCTTTAGAATAAACCACCTTTAAATGTTTAATACCACGCTTACTAAGTTCTTTTCTCATAACTTTAGCCAATGGACATACTGAAGTTTTTGAGATGTCAGAAATTTCGAATTTTGTAGGATCTAATTTATTTCCAGTTCCCATAGAGCAAATAATAGGAATTTTACGTTTAAAACATTCTTCTACTAAATTGATTTTAGAAGTAACACAATCAATTGCATCAATTACATAATCAAAATTGGTATTTAAAATTTCATCTGCATGTGAAGCATCATAAAACATTTGATATGTAGTTACTCTTAAGGTAGGATTTATTCTAAGTAGTCTTTCTTTTTCAACTTCAACTTTAGGCATTCCGATAGTGGTAGTATCTGCAATAAGCTGACGATTTATATTTGTAATATCAACAACATCTTTATCAATTAAAGTAAGAGAGCCAACTCCACTACGTGCTAAGGCTTCAATTACATAAGAACCGACACCACCACAGCCAAATACTGCAACATGAGATTTTTTTAATTTAGATATATTGTCTATTCCAATTAAATATTCAGTTCTATTAAGCCAATTATTCATTTTTATACTCCATTTTAATATTTTAAAAACTATATTTTAACAGTAATATTATAGCATTTTATAAAAATAACTGTCAACATGTTCCGAACAAAAATTTGTAAAAACGCTTGCAAATTTTTTATTTTATGATAAAATGTGTTTGATGTAAAAAAGGAGAGTAAAAATGTTAGCATATATTAAAGGAATTTTAGAAATTAAAACAAAAGGATATATAGTAGTAGAAGCAGGTGGATTAGGTTATAAAATATTTATGCCAGAATCTACAATAGCAAAGACTGGAAATATTGGAGATAAAGTACAAATACATACATTTATGAGAGTTAGAGAAGATGATGTTAGCTTATATGGCTTTTTGACAAATGAAGAATTGCGTATGTTTGAATTATTATTAAGTGTTAGCGGAATAGGTGCAAAAGGTGCATTAGGAATATTATCTAATATAACACCATCACAATTTGCACTAGCAGTTATATCAAACGATGTAGCAATATTAAAAAAAGTGCCGGGAATTGGACCTAAAACAGCTCAAAGGGCAATATTAGAATTAAAAGATAAATTGAAAAAAGACCAAGAAATAGCAGTTGCAGAAGGAGAAGAGGCTTCAAATATTGAAAAAGTTATAAAAGAGGATGAAAAGGTTGCAGAAGCAATAAGTGCATTACAAGTGCTTGGTTATAGCAAACGTGAAATAGTAGAAGCATTACAAAATGTAGAATTAACTTCATTATCAGTAGAAGATATTATAAGAAAAGGACTTGCTAACTTATCTAAGAAATTATAATAGTAATATAATGTTTTTATAATATTTATATTATATTAATTTACTCGGCACGTCGCTTGCACTTTGAATATATTTTTTCTCGACTAAAGCACGAAAAAATATATGTCAAAGTCGCTGTACCTACTCTAAAAATATTAATTTTAAAATTTATTTATAATAATATAGTAAAACATTATATTACTATTAATAATAAAGAATAAAAGGAGCTTTGAACAATGGACATGAGTAAACCACTTGCTTATAGAATGAGTCCAAAAACATTAGATGACTATGTAGGGCAAGAACACATTTTAGGAAAAGATAAAATTTTATATCGTACAATAAAAGCAGATAGATTATCTAGTATTATACTTTGGGGGCCACCTGGATGTGGTAAAACTTCACTTGCCAGAGTTATTAGTAATACAACGAAATGTAAGTTTTTAAAAATAAATGCGGTAACATCAGGAATATCAGATATAAAAAATGCGGTTGAAACAGCACAAAATGCTTTGTTAAACCCATCTGGAAAATGTATTTTATTTATAGACGAAATTCATCGTTTTAATAAATTACAACAAGACGCATTACTTCCTTATGTGGAAAATGGAACTATAATTTTAATAGGAGCTACTACAGAAAATCCATATTTTGAAGTAAATAAAGCTTTAATATCAAGATCAATGGTATTTCATTTACAACCACTAAAAGATGAAGATATATTTAAAGTATTAAAAAAATCTTTAACATCTGAGGACGGATTAGGAAATTACAACATAAAAATAGAAGATAGTACATTAAAAAAACTTGCAATAACATCTTGTGGAGATGTAAGAACCGCTTTAAATGGGTTAGAAGTTGCAGTTTTAACAACTCAAATGGACTCGAATGGAATAATAAATATTACAGATGAAATATTAAAAGAATGTGTACAAACAAGAAAAGCTGTATTTGATAAAAAAGGTGATAGTCATTATGATAATATTAGTGCATTTATAAAATCAATGCGTGGTAGTGACGTTGATGCTGCATTATTTTACTTGGCAAGAGCATTAAATGCAGGTGAGGACCCTGTATTTATGGCAAGAAGAATAGTTATAGCATCTGCAGAAGATGTTGGAATGGCAAATCCAAATGCATTAGTAGTAGCAACATCAGCAATGCAAGCAGTAACTATGGTAGGAATGCCAGAAGCCAGAATTATTTTAGCAGAAGCAACAGTTTATGTTGCAACATCAAAAAAATCAAATGCTGCTTATTTAGGAATTAATAAAGCATTAGAAGATGTTGCTAATAAAGACACTGGAACAATACCAATGCACATTAGAAATGCACCTGCAGAAGGAATGTCAAAAGAAGGATATGGAGTAGGTTATAAATATCCACATGATTATCCAAACCATTGGGTAGAACAACAATACTTGCCAGATAAAATGTTAGGTACGAAATATTATATAAAAGATGATACAGTTGAATAAAAAAATACCAGATAAATTAATCTGGTATTTTATATTATTTTTTATCTTTAATAACTTCTGTAATAGCACCTAAACTGCTTAATGTATTTGTTGCTTCAAATGGAATAAATACTTTATTAGCTTCTCCATTAGCAACTTCTTTTAAAGTTTCTAATGATTTTAATTGAACTAATTTTTCATCAGGTTTAGCTTTCATCATTGCATCATAAACCATGTGAATTTCTTGTGCTTTAGCTTCAGCAACTTGTTTTATAGCTTCAGCCTCACCAATTGCTCTTCTTATTTTAGCTTCTTTGTCAGCCTCAGCCTCTAAAATAGCAGCTTCTTTTTTACCTTCTGCTAAAGTAATAGCAGATTGTCTTTCACCTTCAGCTTGTAAAATTAAAGCTCTTTTATTTCTCTCAGCATTCATTTGTTTTTCCATTGCATCTCTAATGTCTGCTGGAGGAGTAATATCTTTAATTTCAACTCTATCAACTTTACAACCCCATTGATCTGTTGCTTCATCAAGAATAACTCTTAATCTATCGTTAATAGCATCTCTAGAACTAAATGTATCATCTAAGTCCATTTTACCAACAATATCACGAATTGTAGTAATTGCAAGGTATTCAATACCTTTCTTTAAATTTTGAATTTCATAAACTGCTCTTGCAGGATCTGTAATTTTGTAGAACACAACAGTATCAATAGTGATAGTAACGTTATCTTGAGTAATAACACCTTGTGGTGGAATATCCATTGTTTGTTGTTTTAAACTTACTATGCTACGTACATGGTCTACAAATGGAATAATAACTGTAAGACCGGCATCAGCTACTTTATGAAATTTACCAAGTCTTTCAATAATATAAACTTCAGATTGTTTTACTACTTTAATTGTATTAAATGCAATAATTAAAATAATAACTAATAATGCGATTAAAACCCACAACATAATAAAAATCCTCCTTAAAAATATATAAATAAATATTAATGACTAAACTTTTTGTTCAATTTTTAAATTAGTAAGGTCAGTTGAAACTACAGCTTTTACACCGTCGATATTTAAAATTAATACTTCAGTTCCCTCACTAATGATTTCTTCGTTAGTAGATTTTGCAGTCCATACCTGACCATCTATTTTAATTTGACCAACTCCTAAAGTTGGATTGATTTCTTTGATAACAATTGCCTTTTTACCAATAATAGAAAAGGCATTAGTAACCAAAGTATTATCAGTTTTTGCAAGTTTTTTTGCTAAAGGTCTTGTTAAAAAAATAAATAATACAGATGTAACTACAAATACTGCGGTTTGAATAATTATGTTATCAGTAAAAAAGCTGGTCAGCATAGCACATAAACTACCTAAACTTAACCAAAAGATCAGAAAGCCTACAGTAGCTATTTCGGCAATAACAAAAATACCTGCTAAAATTAACCAAAAATACCACATAAATAATTCTCCTTTAATCTTATAACATCTTTATTATACTATATTCTAAAGCAAAATGGAATATGTTTTTTAAAAAAAATGTAACATCTTGCCAATTTTTATCTTTTGTGATATAACAATAATCAAATACAAGGTATTCTGAATAATATATAATACTGAGGTGGGATAGGAATGAAAGAAGAAGCTATTTCAAAATTGAAAAAATACAATCAAGAACATATATTAAAATATGATTTGAATAATAAGCAACAAGAGGAATTAGAAAAACAAATAGAAAATATAGACTTTGAGCAATTAAAAAGCTTATATGAAAGCACAAAAGAAGAAAAATGTATAGAGGAAAAGAAAATAGAACATATTCCATATACAGATAAAACAAAATTAACGAAAGAAGAACAGCTAAGCCTATTTGAAATAGGAGAACAAGTTATAAAACAAGGACATTATGCAGTTATAACAATGGCAGGAGGACAAGGAACTAGGTTAGGGCATAATGGACCTAAAGGTACGTATGCCTTAGATACTATAAATGGCAAAAAATACATATTTGAAATAATTATAGACAGACTAAAAAAAGCTGAAAAACAATATAATGTTACAATTCCTTGGTATGTAATGACAAGTAAAGAAAATCACCAAGATACTATTTTATTCTTAGAAAAAAACAATTATTTTGGGTATAATAAAGATAAAATTAAATTTTTTAAACAAGGAGAATTACCATTAATAGATACACAAGGAAAAATAATTTTAGATGAAAATGCTAAAATAAAAGAAGCAGCAGATGGAAATGGTGGAATATATGAAGCATTATCAAAATCAGGTATGCTACAAGAATTAAAACAAAATCAAATAGAATGGATTTTTATAAGTGGAATAGACAATATTTTATCAAACTTTGTAGATCCAATTTTATTGGGATTAACAATTAAAGAAAATAATGTAATTGCTTCAAAATCAGTAGCAAAAGCTAATCCACAAGAAAAGGTGGGAGTATTTTGCAAAATGAATGGAAAGCCTAAAATAATAGAATACATTGATTTACCTGAAGAAATGGCAGAAGAATTAGATGAAAATGGAGAGTTAATGTATGGAGAAGTTAATATAGGTACATACTTATATAACAGAAGTGTATTAGAAAATTTAGCAAATGCTAAATTACCATACCACGCAGCTTTTAAGAAATCAGGATATTTAAATGCAAATGGTAAATTTATAGAGCCTGATGAGCCAAATGTGTTTAAGTTTGAAACTTTTATATTTGATGCTTTTACAAGATATGATGATATGACAATAATGAGAGTAAAAAGAGAAGATGAGTTTGCGCCAGTAAAAAATCGTACAGGAAACGACAGCCCAGAAACAGCTGTTAAATTATACAATGAAAAATATAAATAAAGGAGAAATTTTATTATGGAAAATGTAATAGGTTTAGTAATGGCAGCAGGAACAGATGACAGAATGAAATCAAAAAAATCAAAATTAGCACAAGAACTATATGGAAAGGCTGTTATAAAAAGAGTTGTTGACAGCATGAAAAAAGCCGGAATAGAAGATGTTACAGTTATAGTTGGTGAAAACAGAGACGAAATAGAAGGAATTTTAAAAGATGAAGTAACATACTTAGAACAAAAGGGCTGTTTAGGAACAGGTCATGCAATAATGCAAGCAACAAGCTATTTGGAAAGTAAAACAGGAAGAGTAGTAATTGCAAATGGAAATATACCATTAATCACTCCTGAAACTATTAAAGAATTGGTAGAAAAATCTGAAAAAGAAAATGAAGCGGTTACAATACTTACGGGAATTATAAGTGAACCAACAGGATATGGAAGAGTTATTAGAGAAAATAATAGAATCACAGAAATTATAGAAGAAAAAGAATTAACAGAAGATGAAAAAAAGGTATTAGAAGTAAATGCAGGTGTATATTGCTATGAAATTTCTGAATTAACTAAAGTAATTGGAACATTAAAGAAAAACAGTATGGGACTATATTATTTAACAGATACTATAAAAATGTTAGTTGCATCAGGAAAAAATATAGGAGGAGTTTTAGTAGAAGACAATACAGAAATTTTAAGCCTTAATACAAAACTTCAATTAGAAATGCTAACAAGAATTTTAAGAATAAAAATTAACACAATGCACATGAATAATGGTGTAACAATAGAAGATATAAACACAACATATATATATGAAGATGTAGAAATAGGAATGGATACAGTAATTCACCCAAATACAACAATCAAATCTGGAGTTGTAATTGGTGAAGATTGCAACATTGGACCAAATGCGTATATTCGTGAAGGCTGTAAATTAGCAGACAAAGTAAAAGTTGGAAGCTTTGTAGAAATTAAAAAAGCAATTATTGCAGATGGATCTAAAGTACCACACTTATCATATATGGGTGACTGTGAAATAGGAACAAAATGTAATATTGGATGTGGAACAATCACATGTAATTATGATGGAAAGAATAAACATAAAACAAAAATAGGAGATAACTGCTTTATAGGATCAAACGTAAACTTAGTGGCACCAGTAACATTAGGAGATCATGTACTAGTAGCAGCAGGTTCAACAATTACCCAAGATGTACCATCAGAAGCACTAAGTATAGCAAGAGAGAGACAAACAAATAAAGAAGAATGGAACAAAAATAAATAATATCAGTTTATAAAAATTTCTTTAACTGATATAAATGTCACTAAGAGGGACAGATCTTAAAATAAAAGATCTGTCCCTCAACTTGTCAAAAGTATCAGTTGAAGAAACGGTTTCGAACTGATATTATTGTTGGTCGCCAGGTATAAAATAATCTATTACACCATAAACTATAGCGCCAACTATTGCAGCCATCCAAGAAACTGTATAACCTGCAACAAAATATTGAGTTACATATAATACTATAGCTGAGAGTACAAATCCCACAAATCCTTTACCAAAAGAACTAGCATGTAGACCAGTAAATTTTGTAATTAAGTAGTCGATAACAGTAAGAACAATTGCAGCAGCAGCTAGAGCCCAGAAACTACTTATTCTAAATCCAGGTGTAAAAAAAGCAGTGATACCAAGAACAATTGCAGCTGTTACTAATCTACCAATAATTTGCCATACGGTACTTTTTGTATTAGATTGAGTACTAGTATTTGCATTTGACATGTCTAAATCCTCCTTAACTTTAAGAATTTCCAAAAATGAATTTACATGGTTTTCTAATTTTATTATTTACTTAAAAATAAAAATTATTCAAATAATGAATAATTTTTTTTGTTTTGACTCAAAATTATATAAAAATAATATGAGAGGAAATTAAAAATGATAATAACTTTAATAAGATCCATTGTATTATACATACTTGTTTTAGTAGTTATGAGATTAATGGGAAAAAGAGAAATAGGACAATTGCAACCATTCGAGCTTGCAATTTCAATTATGATTGCAGATTTAGCATCAATACCTATGACAGATGTTGGAATACCAATTACAAATGGAATTATACCAATTTTAGGTTTATTAGTAATGCATCTTGTAATTTCTATTATAAATATTAAAAGTATAAGAGGAAGAGAAATTTTATGTGGAAGACCAACTATTTTGATATACAGAGGTAAAATAGATGAAAAAGCACTAAAAAAAGAAAGATTTACAATAAATGAACTAGAAGAAAGACTAAGAGGAAATAATGTAGTAAATTTAGGAGATGTTGAATATGCAATATTAGAAACAAGTGGGCAGGTCACAGTTATACAAAAACCAAATAAACGTACAACTACACCAGAAGATTTTAATATAGAACCAGAGTATGAAGGACTTCCTTATGATTTAGTAATTGATGGAAAGACTTTAAATGAAAATTTAAGAAAAATTGGAAAAAATGAAATATGGTTAAAAAAGCAGGTTGAAAAATTCAATATGATACCAAAAGAGGCCTTAATAGTAACTTATGATGGTAAAGGGCAAATATTCTGCCAGAAAAAGGCTAAAAAATGAAAGGAATAAAGTATGTATAAAGAACTGATTATTATAATTATAATAATAATGTTAGTTATAGTAGGAAACATTATAACTCAAAATAACACAAATAAGACAGTAGAAACAATAAGCGAAGAACTTGATGTGTTCAGAAATGAAATTTCGAATAAAAATGTAAGGCAGGAGGATGCACAAAATCATATAGGCAAAATAAATGACACTTGGGACAAAAGGTCAGAAACTTTAGCTTATTATATAGAACATGATGAACTAGAAAAAGTAACCACAGAGCTTACAAAATTGAAAGCTGATGTAGAAACAGAAAATTATGAGTTTGCAATAGAAAATTTAGATAATTGTATATTTATATTAGAGCATATAAAAGATAAATCTGCTTTAAAAATAGTAAATATATTTTAATGATAGTTAAATAAGTGCTTACAAGCTGACATAATAACCTGATGACTGTTTTACTATAAATTCGGCAGCTTTTAATGCACCTTCAGCAAAAATACTACGTGAATATGCTGTATGTTTAATTTCAAGGCATTCATTTTCATTAAAAAACATAACACTATGTTCACCAATAATGTTTCCGCCACGAATACTAGAAAATCCAATTTCATTTGGATTTCTTTTTTCATGCTTTTGCATTCTATCGAATTTATAAAAATATTTATTATTATTTGCAGACTGGATTGCATCTGCAATTGACAATGCGGTCCCGCTTGGACTATCAGTTTTTTCACTGTGATGTGTTTCGATTATTTCAATTTCTGAATTTGGCAATTTTTGCGACAAATTACTTACAATATCTTTCATTAAAGAAATTTCATAAGACATATTAGCTGAGAGAAAAATAGGAATCTCATCAGAAGCTTCTAAAATTTGATCCTTTTGTTCTTGGTTAAAACCTGTTGTGGCTATGACAAGTGCAATCTTTTTGCTTTTAGCAAAATTAAGAAAATTTATTGTTGATTCTGGTGCAGAGAAATCTATAACAACATTAGGTAATTCAAAAATATTATTAAAATCATTATAAACAGGAAAACCAAGATTATGAATTATATGTCTGTCGAATCCACCTAATAAATACATATTAGGATGTTTTTTTATTTGTTTTGCAACTTCAGTTCCCATTTTTCCATTAACACCATTTATTAATATTTTTATCATAAAAACCTCCAAGAATATAATTTTAGGGACGAAGTAAAATCATATTTTATGTTAGAAAGTAAATAATGATTTTAACTACGTCCCAGTAATTATAATATATTCAATTAAATTTATATTATTCTAAAAACAACCAAACTTAAAAATACATAAGCATATTTATAGAAAGTTTTTGAATGAAAAATTTGTGATAAGTGACGAGATGTTTCAAAAATAGTACTATATTTATCAGCAAAAGTTACTACAACTGTTTCTTTATAGTGAGGAATTTTAATAGTAACTGGCCACATGTGATTAACTATTACGTCTTTTTCAATATCATTTAAATTAAATATTTGAGTTGCATTTCTTAAAGCAATTTTAGGGTGCATAAATGCATGTTGACCTTTCCAGCTTTTATCTTCTCTAATGTGAGTATGCCAGTCATATAAAAATAAATCATGAAGCATTGCACCACGAGTAGCTGATATGTAATCTAAATTTAAACGTTTACAAACTATATATGTGTAATAAGCAACTTGCATACAGTGCTTATAACAAGAAGTACCTGCATGTTGATTATATATTTTCATTTCTTGAACTTTTGAACTTTTTAATAAGTCATTTATAATAGAGAAAAATTCTTCTAATGAAGTATTTTCAGCTATTAAATCTTTTGTTATCATAAGGTAAAATCCCCTTTTCTTAATATACTTAAATTATATCACAGTAACATCAAAAATGATACTAATTTAATATAATTTTAATAAATTGACAGAAGTCAACAAATCAATTAAGACATGCATGCATGAAATCATTAATAGAGTGGTAAGAGAGCAGACAAACGAAATTCAAGAAATGATTGAAGAGGTTGTTCAGGAGGTTGCAAATGCAGCCTCTTTTTGCTATTAAATTAAATCTATATCAAATTAAATTTTTGCATTTCAGTTTCTAAAATTTTCTGTTTTTCTAAAGACATTGTAACTAAAGGTAAACGAACTTTCATACTATCATAGCCCATCATAGACAAAGCAGATTTTACAGGAATAGGGTTGGTTTCACAAAATAGACTATCTATTAAAGAAATTGATTTTATTTGAGAGTCCTTTGATAAAGTATAATTACCACTCAGGTAATCAAAAACCATATTATGAACAAGTTTAGGAGCAATATTTGAAAGTACAGAAATAACACCAATTCCGCCTAAAGATAAAATAGGGAGGGTTTGGTCATCATTGCCAGAATAAATATGTAAATTATCTCTACATAAACTGGCAATTTTAGCTATTTGAGATATATTACCACTTGCTTCTTTTATAGCTACAATATTAGAAATTTTAGAAAGTTCTAAACAAGTTTTTGGTTCTATGTTTAAACCTGTTCTACTAGGAACATTATATAAAATAATTGGCAAAGAAGTATTTTTAGCTATTTCTGTGTAATGCATAATTAAGCCATTTTGAGTAGTTTTATTATAATATGGTGTAACAAGTAGTAAACCATCTGCACCAATGCTTTCAGCATATTTATTAAATTCAATTACATCTTTTGTGTTATTTCCACCAGCACCAATAATAACAGGAATTTGTCTATGTACATTATCAATAGCAAATTTAGCAACTTGCTTTTTTTCTTCTAAGGTCATTGTAGAAGATTCACCAGTTGTACCAAGAATAATAAGAGCATCAGTACCTTGTTGAATTTGAAAATCAATAAGTTTTTTTAATGTGTCAAAATCAACGCCATCTTCAGTAAAAGGGGTAACTAAGGCTGTACCACAACCAATAAATATATTCTTTTTCAAAACAATACCTCCATATTTTTTTATATAATATGTAGGCACAACAAAAAATGCCAACTAAAAATTAGTTGACATTTATAATTTATTTTAAAAATCCACTTATAATTTGCTCTTCAGCTTCTTTTTCTGTAAGACCAAGAGTCATAAGTTTAATAAGTTGTTCTCCTGCAATTTTTCCAATGGCAGCTTCATGAAGCAAACTTGCATCAATATCATTTGCTACTATTTTAGGAGTAGAAGTAACTTTTGCCTTATCCATAATAATTGCATCACATTCAACATGTCCAAAGCATTTGTTATTTCCATTAACATTTGAACTAAATTCTTGAACAGAGTTGTCTCTTGCAATAGCACGAGAAGCAACATGTACACTAGAATTTTCACCATTTAAGTCAATATCAAAAATGCTTTTAGCTATTTGATTTGCAGAAGTCATAACTCTTTCTGTAATAACTAAACTTGTATTATCGCCAAGTTCACCTTTGGTTTCACGAACTGTAGAAGAAACACCTTCAATTTGAATAGTTTCCATTTCTAATGTAGAACCTTCTTCAAGATTTACAATTGTTTGAGGGTTTAAGATTCTATCTCCAGTTCCATTACCTTCTCCATAATGTTTTTCAATGTATTTTACCTTAGCTCCTTTTGATAAGTGGAATGTATGAATACCATCATGTTCTGAAGTTTCACAAGAGCTGTTATGAATACCACAACCTGCTACAATTACAACATCAGCATTTTCTCCAACATAAAAATCATTGTATACAACATCATTAAAACCTGCTTCAGTTAATATAACTGGAATGTGTACACTTTCATTTTTAGTATTTGGTTTAATAATAATATCAATACCAGGTTTGTCTTGTTTTGTGACAATATCAATATTGGCAGTAGTATTTCTAGCAACACCTTTACCATTTTCACGAATATTGTATGCACCAATTGGAGTTTTTTCGATATCAGCAATGGTTTTTAATAGATTTTTTTCAATTGCATCTAATTTATTTTCAATTTCATTACTCATATTAGTTACCTCCTTTTTCAAGCATCACTTTACATGGCTTTTGAGTGTTTTTTAAAAGTAGGGGAAGAACCTCTTCTTTTTGACCAACGGCTTGTACTTTTCCATCAACAAGTAAAATAATTTCATCTGCAATATTTAAAATTTTTTCTTGATGAGAAATAATAACTATTGAAGAATTACTAATTTCAGAATGCATTTTTTCAAATACAGAAATTAAGCTATTAAAGCTCCATAAATCAATACCAGCCTCAGGTTCATCAAATACAGTAAGCTTAGATTTTTTAGCTGCAAGCATAGCAATTTCAATACGTTTTAATTCACCACCAGAAAGTGAATTACTAACTTCTCTGTTTAAATAGTCTTTTGCACATAAACCTACATCAGAAAGATAATTACATGCTTCTGAAACATTTATAGTATTACCAGAACTTAATTCTATTAAATCTCTAACAGTTAAACCTTTGAATTTTACTGGTTGTTGAAATGCAAAACCAATTCCAAGTTTAGCCCTATCAGTAATTCCCATAGCAGTAATGTCTTTTCCATCAAAAAAAATACTACCAGAATCGGGTTTTAAAATTCCCATAATAATCTTAGCAAGAGTGGACTTTCCAGAACCATTAGGCCCAGTTATTGCAACTAACTTGCTATTATCTATTTTTAAACTTATGTTATCTAAAATTTGTTTATTGTCCCTAAAATAAGAAACATTTTTAAGTTCTAACATAATTTTACCTCCTTAAAATTTAGCACATATATTGTACCACAAAGTGAGCAAAAATACCAGGTTTTGATAATATTTAATAAAAAAATAGATTACAGCATAAATTCTGTAATCTATTTTTTAAAATTTTTCAATCCATTTATTTAAAATATTTGTAGCAATTTCTTTTGTAACATTATTTTTATCAAATAATGGATTATATTCAACTAAATCAGCTGATTTAATAATATTACTATACTTTGTAATCTCATCTGCTAAAGCATAAGTTTCTTCTAAATTAATGCCATTTTTAGCTGGAATTGAAACACCAGGGGCAACAGTAGGATCTATTAAATCTAAATCAAAACTAATATGTACTCCATCTGTTCCGTTTGAAGCAATAGCAAAAGCTTTTTTACAAATTTCTTCAACTCCATATTTTTTAATATCTTCAGTAGAAAATACAGTAACACCTGCATCTAATACATTACCCCATTCCCATGGATCAATATCTCTACCACCAACAATAACAGCATTTTTGAAATTGTAAAATGGACCATCATGAAAATCAGCTAATATACTTTTTTCATAATGTGTAGCAACTGCTAGAGGCAAACCGTGTAAGTTACCAGTAACAGAAGTAGGGTAGGTATTGAAATCAGCATGTGAATCAAACCATATAATTCCCATATTTTTGTTTTCTTTTATAGAACCTAAGCTTGAACCAATTGCAGTAATATGGTCTCCACCTACAAGCAAAGGAAATTCACCATTTTGAATAACTTTACGAGTTATGTTGTATAACTTTTGATTAAATTCATTGATTTCTTCTAAGTTTCTTTTTTCGTTTTTTGAATCTAGCGCTTTAACTGCTAAAACTAAGTTATGCATTTTTGTGTAGTATGCATCCTTTTCTGCATTATTCATATTTTCTTCAAAATGAATTTCATGCATTTCTAGTAACAAATCATCAAATTTTGATACAAAACTATTAATATCATTTGAATCGGAATTTGAGTGAGATTCTTCACTTTTTTTGCTACCTTTCAAAATATAATTTTGAGAAATATTGCTTGGTTTTAAACCTTCTGTTAAGGCTTGTGCCCCAAGCTCAGCACCATCAATCTTTAGACCTAAGTCAGTGCATGCACTTATAATTGATATTTTTTTCATTTTAAACCCTTCTTTAAACTTTCACTAACATGATGATGATAATTATCAAACATCAGAAGTATGGCAAAAATTATATCAATAAGCTAAAAAAAAGTCTAGTGTTTTAATAAAAAAGTCCTTCTTTTATGGAAGGATTTTTTATTGTATAGGAAAATGTTATATACAAGGGTTAAGTTACACTGAATTGTGTGTATTTGTATAGCAAAATGCACGTATGAAGAAGCAACTATTCATATTATTTAATTTCAACTACAGTTACACCCATTTCGCCCTCACCAAATGTACCTATACGAAAACTTTTTACATGAGGATTTTTTTTCAAAAATGAATGAATGCCTTCGCGAAGCTTACCAGTGCCTTTTCCGTGAACAATTCTAACAGGTGAAATATTTGCAGATGCACAATTATCTAAATATTTATCAATAACGTAAATAGCTTCATCAACATTTTGCCCAATAACATTTATTTCTGGAGAAACAGTTTTAGCCTTTGATTCTTTATTTGTAGTAACTTTTCCAGATTCTTTAACTTTAACACTATTAGTTAAACTTTTCCTTAAATCTGAAAGTTTAATATTCATTTTCATGTTGCCAACTTGAACTTGGACCTCATTGGATTTATTAATTTTATTACCAACAATATATCCATTTGAACCAAGAGAAGCAATGTAAACATTTAAGCCATCTTTTACATCTGACTCAGCTAATGCTTCAAAACTATTATTTTGCTCAGTATAATGAATAGAATTTATAGCTTTTAATTTATCATTTAGTTTATTTCTTAAATTATTTGCCTGTTTTATATCAGAAGAACTATTAAGCTCATGTATAATTTCTGTAGCTTCTTCTTTAGCGGAAAGCAAAATATCACGTGCTTCTAATTTAGCATCTTCAAGCAATTGTGCTCTTTTTTCTAAAACATCGTCTTGTTTTTGCTCTAAGCTTTTTCTCAAAAGTTCAATCTGCCTTAAATTTTTTTCGGTTTCTTCTTTTTGTTTTTCGATTTCTAATTTATTATCATAAATACTTTTTAATAATTCTTCAATTGGTATTTTATCATCTTTTAAATGGCTATTTGCTACATTTAATATTTGCTCATTTAAGCCAAGTCTTTTACTAATAGCAAAAGCATTACTTTTACCAGGAATACTAACTAATAGTTTATAGGTTGGCCTTAAGTTTTCTATATCAAATTCAAAACTTGCATTTTCAAATCCATCTGTTATTAATGCATATTCTTTTAATTCTTGGTAGTGTGTAGTACAGCAAACTATACTACCAATATCTTTTAAATAACTTAAAATGCTAATTGCAAGTGCAGCACCTTCTAAGGGGTCTGTTCCAGAACCAAGTTCATCTAATAAAACCAAACTATTAGCATCAGTTATATTAGTAATTTCAACAATATTTTTTATATGTGCAGAAAATGTACTAAGAGATTCTTGTATACTTTGCTCATCACCAATGTCAGCAAATATATGTGAAAAAACACTTATGCTACTACTTTCACTACAAGGAATAGGAATACCAGAATATGCCATTAAAAGTAACAAACCAACAGTTTTTAAGGCAACTGTTTTTCCACCCGTATTTGGGCCAGTAATTAAAAGTGAAACATAGTCTTTACCTAAAGAAATATCTATAGGAACAACCTTATCCTTGTCAATTAAAGGATGTTTTGCTTTATATAAATCAATGTATTTGTTATTATTTAAAACAGGAATAATTCCAAAACTGTCAATTCCAAAATTAGCTTTTGCAAAAATCAAATCAATACTAGCAATAAGAGCTAAATTGTTTTTTAATTGATCAACATATTCATATAATGAAGAAGAAAGTATTTGCAAAATTCTTTCAATCTCAATATCTTCTTCAATTTTTATATGATTAATTTTATTGTTTAATTCAAATATGCTTGTTGGCTCAATATATAAAGTAGAGCCACTACTAGAAGTATCATGAATAAATCCTTTTATATAACTTCTATATTCTTCTTTAACAGGTATAACATATCTATTATTACGAATTGTAACAATTGGTTCCATTATATATTTAGCATAAGTGCTAGAATGAATAAATCCATTTAACTTATCTTTAACTTCTTGCTCAAAGTTCTTTCTGTTTCTTCGTAAGCTAGCAAGCTTACTAGATGCATTATCAGCAACAGTATTTTCATCAATTATTTTATCAAAAATATTTTTTTCAATAGAAGGGTTTGAATAAAGAAAGCTAAAATATTTTTCTAGATATTCAAAAGTAACAGAAGAATCATCATAAAAATATTCTTTTAATTCTCTGCACATTTTTAAAAGCACAGCAAAATTAAGTAATCCTTTTATAGATAAAGTTTGATTACTTTCTAAAACTTTAATATATTTTTCTAATTCTTCAGTTTCGTAAAATGGTGGAATACCTTTTTGATGTAAAAGGGTATCAGCTTGTTTTGTTTCGTTAAGCAAAACATCAACTTGTTCATAAGAAAAATTAGGGACTAATTGCTCACACAAATTTTTCCCTAAATAAGTTTTACAATATCCACCTAAATTTTTTATTATTTCATTATATTCTAATTTATTTAAAATAGCGTCCATAATTATAACCTCACGTACATATTATGCCATAAAATACGTGAAAAAACAAGAAAAACAACATACTCAGGACAAAAAAAGAATAAAATGCTTAAAAATACTTGCAATTGCTATAAAAGTAGGGTATAATAATAATGCATATTGAATTACAAGAAGAGTGGGAACAAATCCCACTCTTCTATCATGAAGAGAGGAGAAAAGACGTTAATTGGTAGCAAAATGAGTTAAAAACTGGCAAGATATCAGTTAAAGAAACGTCTAAAAACTAACATGGAAGAAAAAATTGAAACTTTAATTAGTGAAACAATAGAAAAGCTTGGATATGAGCTTTATGATGTTATTTACGAAAAAGAGGCAAAAGACTTTTACTTACGAATTTTTATAGACACACCAAATGGTATTAGTTTAGATGATTGCGAAAAAGTAAATGATGCGATAAACCCTATATTAGATGAAGCAAATTATATAAAAGATCAATATTTTTTAGAAGTTTCTTCACCAGGTGTGGAAAGAAGGCTTAGAAAAAATAAGCATTTTGAAGCAAGTATTGGTAAAGAAGTTGATATCAATTTATATAGTCCTATAACCTTGAAACAAGATGAAATAAATGAAAAAAAGAAAAAAAATAATACAACTAAAAATATATCAGGAATTTTAAAAAGTTTTGATGAAAATAATATAACATTAGAAATAGAATCAAATGAAGAAATAAAAATAGAAAGAAAAAATATTTCAAATATAAAAATTAAATTTAATTGGTAATAAGGGAGGAATTTGAAAAATGAAAAAGAAGGCAAATATACTTGCAATTGATAATACTGAATTAATGATGGCTTTAGACGAACTTGAAAAAGAAAAAGGAATAAAAAAAGAAGCAATATTAGAATCTATAGAAACTGCTTTAGTAACAGCATATAAAAGAAACTTTGATTCAGAAGAAAATGTTAAAGTTACTATGGATGGACAAACAGGAGAAATCCATATATATGCTGTAAAAGATGTTGTAGAAGAAGTAGAAAATCCTAATACACAAATTTTATTATCAGATGCAAAAAATATAGACAGCAAATTATTAGTTGGAGATAAAGCTGAAATTGAATTAATGCCTAAAAACTTTGGAAGAATAGCAGCTCAAACAGCAAAACAAATTATAGTTCAAAAAATTAGAGAAGAATCTAGAAATTTAGTATTTGATGAATTTAATGAAAGAAAAGGCGAAATAGTTTCTGGTATAGTTCAAAAAGCAGATGGTAACATAGTAGTATTAGATTTAGGAAAATTAGAAGCTGTTATGCCAGCTAAAGAACAAGTTCCAACAGAACATTACCATGTAAATGACAAAATTAGAGCATATATTATGAATGTAGAAAAAGGATTAAAAGGTGCTCCACAAGTTACTGTTTCAAGAGCTTGTAGCGATTTTGTAAGAAAATTATTTGAACTTGAAATTCCTGAAATTTATGAGGGAGTTATTGAAATAAAAAGTGTATCAAGAGATGCTGGAAACAGAAGCAAAGTTGCAGTATATTCACCTAATGAAAATATTGATCCAGTTGGTTCTTGTGTTGGACAAAAGGGAATTCGTATTCAAAACATTATAAATGAACTTCATGGAGAAAAAATTGATGTTATTGAATGGAATCAAGATCCAGCAATATATATTTCTGCAGCACTACTACCTGCGCAGGTTATGGCAGTTGATGCTCATGAAGATGAAAAATTTGCACAAGTAATTGTACCAGATGATCAATTATCATTAGCAATTGGCAAAGCTGGTCAAAATGCAAGACTTGCAGCTAGACTAACAGGATGGAAAATAGACATAAAGAGTGAAACTCAATTTAGAGAAATGTTATCAAAACAACAAGAAGAGTCAGATGAAGAAACAAAAACAGAGGAATAATGAATAAAAAGTATAAATACATTAAAAATAAAGGATGTGAACATTTTGAAAAAAATACCTAGTAGAACTTGTATTGGATGTGGAACACAAAAAAGCAAAACAGAACTTATACGTATAGTAAAAACTCAATCAGGTGAAATAAAACTTGATAAAACAGGTAAATTACCAGGTAGAGGTGCATATATATGTGATAAATCAGAATGTTTGAATTTAGCAATACGTTCTAAAAAATTAGAAAAAACATTTGAAACTAAAATAGAAGAGAGTGTTTATGAAAGTCTAAAAAATACTATAAATCAAGGAGTATAAAATTTGGTTAATAATCAAAAAATATGTGGTTTAATAGGACTAGCAACTAAAGCTGGAAAAATAGTGGCTGGAACAGATGCATGTATACAGGAAATAGAAAAAAGAAATGTTAAATTATTAATATTAGCAGTAGATGCATCTGATAGAACTAAAAATACATTTAAAGAAAAATGTAAAGAATTTAATATTAATATATACGAAAAACTTACAATTAATGAAATTAGTAATTCAATTGGAAAATCCAATAAGGCTGTTTTGGGAATTAAAGATATTGGTTTTGCAAAGGCGATGAACAAAATAATTAATGGGGGTGAAATGATTGGGTAAACTTAAAGTACATGAACTTGCTAAAGAATTAGGTTTAGAAAGTAAAGAACTAATAAAAAAAGCAAAAGAAGTAGGTATTGAGGTAACAAGTCATTTAAGTTCTTTGGAAGAAGAGCAAATACAAAAAATAAAAAATATTTTTGAGAATAAGGGAGTAAAATCACAAAAAAGTATGGAGCAAGAAAAAAATAAAGAAAAGAAAGAAAAAAATACTAAAAAAGAAGCTACACCAGTTATTATAAGACGTGAAGTTATATTAGCTGATGAGGAAAAACAAGAAAAGAAACAAGAAAAAACAGAAAGAAAAGATGTTGGTTTTGTTGAAAGAAAAAACAATAAAGATTTTAATATTGTTTATAGAAAACAACCTGTAAAACCAATGACTGTAAGTGAGCTATTTGGATTAAAAACAAATAAAAAAGAAGAAAAAGCTCCTGAACCAATAAAAGAAGAGAAAAAAGAAGAACCTAAAGTAGAAGAAAAAAAGGTTGAAGAAAAGAAAGAAGAAATTAAACAAGAAACAAAACCTGTAGAAGTAAAACCTACAGTTACTTCAAATGCAGAAAATAAAAACAATTACCCTAATCGTGAAAAAACAAATAATCAATACCAAGGAAATCGTTATGAAAATCGCCAAAATAATAATTCAGGATCAAACAATTACCAAAACCGTTATGATAATAATCGTCCAAATAGATTTGGAAATAATCAAAATAACGGAAACTATGAAAATCGTCAAAGAGACAATAGGTTTGACAATCGCCAAGGCAATAATAACCGTTTTAATAATAACCGTCAAAATGGAGATAATAAATTTAATAACCAAAATAGAAACGGACAAAGACCATTTAATAGAAATAATAATGGAAGACCTTTAGACAATTATGGAATTGACAAAAATATTAAAGATATAATGGCTACTGAAATAGTTGAAAAGGAAGATAAAAGAGACATAAGTACAAGAGCAATAGATAAAGAAAAAGCAAACCGCTATGAAGATAATAAAGCTAAAAAAGGAGCTAAAGTTAAAAAAGGTGATCGTTTTAGTGAAGAGTTTAATGAAGGAAAATTAAAAGATTTAAAGCAAGTAGATAAATTATCTCGTATGTTTAATGAACAAGATGGCGGAATGCTTGATTACTATGACCTTACAACAGCAAGAGGAAAGAAAAATAAACGTAAACCACAAAAAGACGAAGAAAGAACAAAACAAAAAATATTTGAATTAACAGAAATTACAATTCCAGAAATGATTACAGTAAAAGATTTAGCTGCAGAAATGAAAAAGACAAGTGGAGAAGTTATAAAAAAATTATTTAACTACGGAATTATGGCTACAATTAATAACACAGTTGACTTTGATACAGCATTTTTAGTAGCTCAAGAATTTGGAATTACAGCAAATAAAAAAGAAGAAGTAAAAGAAGAAGATATTTTATTTGATGATACTGAAGACACAGCAGAAGAATTAGAACCAAGACCACCAGTAGTTGTTGTTATGGGGCACGTTGATCATGGTAAAACATCACTTTTGGATGCTATTCGTAGTACAAATGTTATTGAAGGTGAAGCAGGAGGAATTACTCAACATATTGGTGCTTATAAAGTAAATATAAGTGGAAGAGAAATAACATTCTTAGATACGCCTGGTCATGAAGCATTTACAGCAATGCGTGCTAGAGGTGCTCAAATTACAGATATTGCAATTCTTATTGTTGCAGCAGATGATGGTGTTATGCCACAAACAGTTGAAGCTATAAACCATGCAAAAGCAGCAGGAATTCCAATTATTGTTGCAATTAATAAAATTGATTTGCCAGGAGCAAATGTTGAAAAAATAAAACAAGAGTTAATGGAATATGAACTAGTTCCAGAAGAATGGGGTGGAGATACAATTTATGTTCCAATATCTGCTAAGAAGAAAATAAACATTGATAATTTATTAGAAATGGTATTATTAGTAGCTGATATGAAAGAATTAAAAGCAAACCCTAATAAACAAGCTAAAGGAACAGTTATTGAAGCAAGACTTGACAAATCAAAAGGACCTATTGCATCAATGCTTGTACAAAGAGGAACTTTAGATGAAGGCGACACAATTGTTGTTGGTAAATCTATTGGTAGAATTCGTGTAATGAAAAATGACAAAGGTCAAAGAGTTAAAAAGGCAGGACCTTCAACACCTGTTGAAATTATGGGATTAACAGAAGTTCCAGAAGCAGGCGATACTTTCTATGAAGTAAAAGACGAAAAAATGGCTAAACACTTAATTGAAAGAAGAAAACGTCAAGAAAGAGAACAAATAATAAATGAAAATAGTAAAGTTACATTAAGTAACCTATTTGAAAAAATGGAAAGTGAAAACCTAAAACAATTAAACATTATAGTAAAAGCAGATGTACAAGGTACAGCTCAAGCATTAAAACAATCACTTGAAAAATTATCTAATGACGAAGTAAAAGTTAAGGTAATACATGCTGTAGCAGGAGCTGTAACAGAATCTGATGTTCAACTTGCAAAAGCAGGAAAATGTATTATTATTGCATTTAACGTAAGACCAGTTAATACTGCAAAAGACATGGCTGAAAAAGAAGGAGTAGAAATTAAACAATACTCTGTTATATATCAAGCAATTGAAGATGTTCAAGCAGCTATGAAAGGAATGCTAGATCCAGTATATGAAGAAAAAGTAATAGGTAATGCAGTTGTAAGACAAACATTTAAAGTTTCAGGAGTTGGAACAATTGCTGGTGTATTTGTACTAGATGGAAAGATTGAAAGAAATGCAGGAGTTAGGGTAATACGTGAAAATGTAGTAATACATGATGGAAAATTAATATCATTAAAAAGATTCAAAGATGATGCAAAAGAAGTTACAAAAGGCTTTGAATGTGGTCTTCAAATTGAAAATTATAATGATGTTAAAGAAGACGATACATTAGAATTTTATGTAATGGAAGAAGTTAAACGTTAAAAGGAGAGAAAATAATGCCAAAGAATGAGGCAAGACTTAACAGAGTTAATGAAGAATTAAAAAAAGAAATTAGCCATGTACTTACTTTTGAGCTTAAAAACTCAAAAGTAACAGGGCTAATTAGTGTAACAAAAGCTAAAATAACACCTGATTTTAAATATGCAAAAATCTATGTAAGCATTTTAAACTCTAAAAGCATTGGAAAAACTATGGAAGGATTAAAAGAATCTTCAGGATTTATTCGTAGCCAAGTTGCAAAAAATATCAATTTAAGAATTACACCAGAGCTTATATTTGAATTAGATGATTCATTAGAATATGGTGCAAAAATTGATAGTATTTTAAATGAATTGAAAAAAGAAAAGAATAAATAAGAATAGAGGTAAAAAATGACTTTAGATAATATTTTAGAACAAATTAATAAAGCAGAAAAAATAGTAATATTAACACATGAAAATCCAGATGGAGATGCAATGGGAAGCAGTTTGGCTATGTACCATGCGCTAAAGGCTTATGGAAAAAATCCAGACTTAGTAATTCCAGAACATCCAAAGGTATTTGATTGTTTACCAGGAATAAATGAAATAAAAACTGAAACAAATATAGAACACTATGACTTAGCAATTTCACTTGATTGTGCATCAATAAAAATGTTAAATGGTTTTGCACAATATTTTGAAAATGCAAAAGAAAAGGTGTGTATTGATCACCATGGTACAAATACAATGTTTGGAGACTATAACTATGTTAATCCTGATGCGCCAGCTTGTGCACAGATTTTATTAGTAATTCTAGAATATTTTGGAATAGAAATTACAAAAGAAATTGGTACATGTATATTAGCAGGAATTATAACAGATACAGGTGGATTCAAATATCAAGGGGTTACAGCAGAAACTTTTGAATTTGTAGCATGGCTTTTAAATAAGGGAGTTAATGTATCAAAAGTATATCACCAAGTATTACAAACAAAAACAAAAGCTAATTTTGAGTTACATAGAATTGCAAATAATAGAATTGAATTTTTAGCAGATGGGAAAATTGCATATACATATATAACAGAAGAAGATGAAAAAAGTGTACATGCTGAAAGTGGAGACCATGAAGGAATTGTTGAAATAGGAAGAGATGTTGAAGGCGTTGAAGTTTCAATATTTATACGTCAAACAGAAAGAGGATGTAAAGTATCACTTCGCTCAAATGATTATGTGAATGTTTCTGATGCATGTGTTGTATTTGGCGGAGGAGGACATCCAAGAGCAGCAGGGTGCATAATTCAAAGCAATATGGAACAAGTAAAAGATAAAGTAATAAAAGAAGTAATGAGATTATTATAATATGGATGGAATTTTAATAATTAATAAACCAAAACAATATACATCACATGATGTGGTGGCAAAAGTAAAAAAAATATGTGGTGAAAAAGTGGGACATACAGGAACATTAGATCCGATGGCAACTGGTGTGTTACCACTTCTTCTTGGTCAAGGAACTAAACTTTCAAAATATTTAATAAATCATGATAAAACATATATAGCTACAATTCAACTTGGAAAGAAAACAGATACTTTAGACAGTGAAGGAAGTATACTAGAAGAAAGAATTGTTGATGGAAAACTATTGAATAAAGAAAATGTGCAACGAGTTTTAGAATGTCAAATAGGAAAGCAAATACAAACACCACCAATTTATTCTGCAATTAAAGTGAATGGAAAAAAACTATATGAATATGCGAGAAAAGGTGTAGAAGTTGAAATACCAAAAAGAGAAATAGAAATATATAATATTGAATTATTAGATATAAATGAAAAAGACAAAACGATTGAATTTAGAGTACATTGCTCAAAAGGAACATATATTAGAACTTTGTGTGAGAATATTGCAGAAAAATTAGGAACAATAGGGTATATGAAAGAATTAAATAGAGTTCAAGTTGGACAGTTTAATTTAAATCAGGCCATTACAGTTGAAGAATTAGAAAAAAATAAGGAAAATGAAAAGTTCTTGAATCAACATTTAATAACAGTGCAAAACTTTTTTGAAAAATATCCGATCGTTGAATTAAAAGAGGAAAAATTAAAATTATTTCTAAATGGAGTACAATTAACAAATAATAACGATGATGGTTTATACCAAATAAAGGTTAACAATGTAGTTGTAGGAATAGGAACAATAAAAAATAAATTATTAAAAAGAGAAATAATATACTAAAAGTAGTATCTAGATTATAAAGATACTACTTTTTTATTAATAAAAATAACAATCATTTAGATTTATTTCTTCAGAATAACTACCATCATAAATAGTTTTATTTCCATCAGCATTTTGTAAAGGAACTTGTAATACAACCTGATATGAATAGTCTTCATTTAATTCATTAATGATATGAATTGTAAAAGAAACTTCATTTTTTATAGATGATAAAGGTATAGAAGAACGTTTTAATATTGAACCATCAAAAGATAGACTATCTTCAATATTATTTATAACATGCCCATTTTTTATATTTTGATTTAAATAACGAAGAGTAATTGGCAAAATAAAGTGATTGTCAATACTAGGTTCCGAAACAATATCATTTAATAGAGAATCCGTACTATCAACTATATTAAAATTAATTTTACTTTGTTGTTCATTAGAAATTGCAAGTTCATCATCTGATATTAAACCGAAATTTAAAATTGGAATATAATTTAAATTTAAGTTACCAGTATTAGTATTTGAAAAATTTATTTTATCAATATAGATTTTAGAAATACTATATTTGGCTGAAGTATCGACGACTTGTAGATTTTCCTCTAAATTATTTTCTAAGTTATTTTTTACATTATTTATACCTAAGTATAAAGCAATATCAGTATATTGACTTACATTAACATCCCACATTGCCTTTCCTTCAGAATTATTTATACCAGTTGCACTACTGTAACAGTATATTTTATCTAAATAAAATATAGAAGACTTTTTTTCAAAATTAGAAACGCTATTTAAGAAGTTTAGTTTTCTAACCCAATTTGGAATGAAAAAAATAGATATAATAATGATAGTTATAAGACTAAAAGTAATTAAAACAATTTTGGCCCAATTGCATTTAAGAAATGTTATAAAATTATTTTTATTTTTCATATAAACTCCTAAATTATTTGATAAAATTAAGATATCATAAACAAGAAAAAAAGAAAATAGATTTTGATAAAAATAAACTTGAATTATTGAAAAAAAGTAAAAGATATAATATTATAAATATAAATTTATTGAAAGGGTAATTTTATGTCGAAAATAAAAGAATTTTTAAAAGGGATAGTTTCGAATTACAAAAACAGTTTTAAACAATATACAGCAACTAATATAATAATATTATTAACAACTTTATTTTTGGTATTTGCATTAGAAAATTTACCAACAATAACAGATAAATTGTTAACAGTAATAGTTATATGTGCTGTGAATTTTTTTACTTGTGAAACATATTTTAAGAAAATGAGCCAAAGGGGAATAGCCTACATAGTAAGTATAGGAGTAGCAATAGGATTAGAAAAACTAATGTATACAGAAAATCTTTCAGCTGTTAGGTTTGGAATAGGATATATAATAATAGTATTTTTAATTGGATTAATACAAGTAATAAGAAATTCAGAAGTTGACGTGGGAGAATATGTTGTAAAAACATTTAAAAATCTTTTTGGTGTTGGAATAATATATTCAATTTTAAACATTGGCTTAACATTAATATTATTTATATTTATTGCATTGATTTTAAATGATACAAATAACTTCAACTTGATAGGAAGATTGCAAATTGCATTGTTAGGGTTATGGATGTTACCAGCAAGTTTAGTTGCTATAACAGATGTAAAAAATGAAGTTTCAAAATTTATAAAAGCAATTATATTATATATAATGTTGCCACTAACAATATTAGCTACGGCAATAATTTATATGTATATGGCTAAAATAATTATAATAAGAGAAATACCAGCAAATTCAATATATAGAATATTAGCAGGGTTGTTTATTGTAGCATTTCCTGTATGGACGGCAATACATGCATTTAGAGAAGAAGCAAAAATAATAGAAAAATTTTGCAAAATATTGCCAATATCTTTTATTCCATTTGTATTATTACAAATTTATTCGATATATGCTCGTATTGATGGAAATGGACTTACACCAAGTAGATATATAGGAATAATGTTTATAGTATTTGAAATAATAGCAATATTCTTGTCTTTATATAAAGAAAGGAAATATTTAATACATACAATAACAGCAGTATCAGTGATAATAGCAATATCTACAATGCTTCCAATTGTGAATGTACAATCAGCTTCTAATATAAGTCAATCAAACAGATTAAAAAAGGCTTGGAGAACAGGACAAAGTTTTGATGAATTATCAGATGAAAATAAAGAAATAGCTAAAAGTGCTTATGATTACTTAAAAAGACAAAATGATTCTGATAAATATATACCAAACTATGTAAGTGAAGATGAAATGGATAAAAGTACAAAAGATAATAGAAACTATTATAATGATTATGTACAATATAAAAATGTTGAATACTCAAAATCTTATGGTAAGGAAGAACCAATCATACCAATTGGAGGATATAGGTATTTGCAAGCAATTGCTGCATCAGAATATAACCAAAAACTTGAAAATTTTAGAAATATTAAATTCATAGGTTCAGTTACAATTAACTTAGAAGAATATATTTCTAAAGTGATAGAAGAGAATAATGAAAAGGGATACGTAGAAACAAATAATGTAATAAAAATAGATGAAAACAGAGACTTTTATATAACAAATTTACGAATGAGATATACTGATCAAAAACCGACGAAAATTAGTTATTTTACAATAAAAGGATATGTACTACAAAAGTAATAATAAAAATAATGAAATTTGGTAAAAAAATCAATTGTAATTTTATATGCTTTATGATAATATATATCTAATAATTAAATAGAATTTATTTTTCCCTGCATAGTGCGTGTAGACTGGAATTTTAGAACCAACAAATTCTAAACGGGAATCTGCCTTTAAATGTGGCGTGTAAGCTTACCAACTATTGTAAGAAACCCAGGAGCATTTAACAAGATACCCACCTGTGTAAGCAGGTCCTTAAAATTTCATTCACCTTACGGCTAAGGCGGGGCTTTGATTTATATAATTTTAAGGACTAGATGAAAAGCTTAAATATCTAGTCCTTTAAGCTATATAAAATTATTGAAAAACAAAATAAGTAAATGATATAATATAACAAGGTGAAAAAAATGAAACAAATTGAATTAATAAGATTTGGAGAAAATGCTTTAAAACAAGAAAACATACAAGATGCAGGTATAAAAGCAAGAATGCTTTTACAATATATATTAAATCAAACTAGACAAGAAATAATTATTAATAGTGAAAAAATTGTAAATCAGAATCAAATTGATGAATATGAAAAAAGCATAAATAAAATAATAAATGGATTACCAATACAATACATAACTCATAATCAACAGTTTATGGGACTTGAGTTTTATGTAGATGAAAATGTTTTAATTCCACAACCAGACACTGAAGTTTTAGTTGAACAAACAATAAAAATTATAAATCAATTATCAAAAAACGGAAAAAAAGTTGAAGTATTGGATTTATGTACAGGAAGTGGAGCAATAGCAATTTCAATTGGCCATTATTGTAATGATTTGGAAATAACTGCAACAGATATAAGTCTAAAAGCACTTGAAATAACTAAAAAAAATGCAAAAACAAATGAAGTGATAAATTTAGAGATTTTAAAATCCGATTTGTTTAATGAATTGTCAGAAAAAAAGTTTGATGTTATAGTATCAAATCCACCATATATTGAAACTGAAACAATAAAAAAGTTGAGCAAAGATGTACAAGCAGAACCACATATAGCCTTAGATGGTGGAAAAGATGGATTAGAATTTTATAGAAAAATATTAAATGAGTCACATAAATACCTAAGGCCAAATGGATATTTATTACTAGAAATAGGATATAACCAAGGAAAAACTGTTACAAAATTAGAGTGTAACAATTTAAAATTAATAACAAATGAACCAATAAAAGATTTTGAAGGAAATAATAGAGTTGTTGTTTTTCAAAAGGAGGGCTAAATGTCTTTTTCAGGTGAAGTAAAAGAAGAAATAAGTAAATTAAGCAATTTAGCAAACAAAGAAGCAGTAAAATATGAATTACTTGGATATATAATAACTAATAATATATCAGCAGAGAAAAATAAAATAAAATTTTGTACCGAAAGTGAATACAGTATAAATCGATTTAGTAAATTATTAAATAATTTACAATACTCAAATCATAAAATAGAAATAATCGGAAAGAAATTTTGTATTAGTGTAAATAAGCCAGATATTTCAGAAATTACATATATGAACAATACCGTGATGTTAGAAGGCATAATTAACAAAGTTAGTAATCAAGAAATACTAGAAAAAGCATTTGTAAGAGGAAGTTTTTTAGGAGGAGGATCAGTAAATAACCCTAAAAATAATTATCACTTAGAAATAATTTTTTCATCAGAAGAAAATGCAAGTATAATACTTGAAATTTTAAGTAAATATGAGATAAATTTTAAAAAAATAGAAAAGAAAAACGGACAAGCAATATATACAAAAGATGGAGAACAAATTTCAAAATTTTTAGCACTAATTGGGGCAAGCACAGCTGTGCTTAAATTTGAAGAAATACGTGTATATAGAGAAATTAGAAACAATGTTAATAGAAAAGTAAATTGTGAAACAGCAAATTTAAATAAAACAGTTGAAGCTGCAATAAAACAAATAGAAGATATAAACTTTCTAAAACAAATAGGACAGTTTGAAAAAATGCCTGAACAATTACAAGAAGTGGCAGAGTTAAGAATTAAAAATCCAGAAGCAACTTTAAGTGAAATAGGAAAAATGCTATCAAAACCAATAGGAAAATCAGGAGTAAATCATCGCTTTCAAAACATAGAACAATTTGTTTCTAAATTTAAACAATAGAGTAGACACAAAGATTAACAGTTATATTATTTTTGAAGCCGGAAAGTCGCTGTTCATACTCTAACAATTTAATTAAATCTAAAAATTATATAACTGTTAATCTAAAAAATAAGAAAGGAATAAAATTATGCGAAGAAAACAAATTGGACTATACATACACATCCCATTCTGTAAGCAAAAATGTAGTTATTGTGATTTTTGCTCTTATGCAAATAAAGAAAGCTTTATAAAAAGGTATATTCAATGTGTATTAAAAGAAATTATAGAAGTTGGAAATAATAATAAAATTGATTTTGAAAATGGCAAAGATGATTTGTTTTCTGTCAAAACTATATACATTGGTGGAGGCACTCCTTCATTAATAGAAAGCAAATACATAGTTCAAATTATGGAAGAAATAAAATCGAATTTTGAACTTGATGAAAATGCCGAAATTACAATAGAAGTTAATCCAGGAACAGTTACATTAGAAAAATTAGAGGACTATAACAAAGTAGGAATAAACAGATTAAGTATAGGACTACAATCTACTCATGAGCATTTGCTAAAAGAAATTGGAAGAATACATACATATTTAGACTTTTTAGACACTTTTAGATTTGCAAGAGAAGCGGGTTTTGAAAATATAAATGTAGATTTAATGATAGGACTTCCAAACCAAAGACTAGCAGAAGTACAAGATTCAATTGAAGAAATAGTATCAATGGAACCTGAGCATATTTCTGTATATTCATTGATATTAGAAGAAGGTACACCATTATTTAAAAAGGTGGAAGAAGGATTAGAACTACCAGATGAAGAACTAGAAAGGAAAATGTATTGGAATGTAAAACGAATTTTAGAGGCAAATGGATATAATCACTATGAAATATCCAATTTTGCAAAACAAGGCTATGAATCAAAACACAATTTAGACTGTTGGAATCAAAAGGAATATATAGGTTTTGGAATAGCTGCACATTCATATACAAATGGAATAAGGTATTCAAATATAGAAAATTTAGAACAATATATAAAAAATTATGAAGAGGATAAAACAGAAGAAAATTTAGTATTCCATGAAAAGCAAGATATGGAAGCAATGCAAAAAGAATATATGCTATTAGGATTAAGAAAAATAGATGGTGTTAGCATACAAGAATTCAAAATAAAATTTGTAGCAAATCCAGTATTTTTATATCATGACAAACTAGAAAAACTAGTAAATGAAGAGTTAGTAGAAATAGATGGAGACCAAATTAAGCTAACTAACAAAGGCTTAGACCTAGCAAATATAGTATGGGAAGAATTTATTTAGAATTAAAATATAAGTAGTTTTAAAGTAGACAGATAAAAGCAAAAGTAGGAACGGAAGTAATTATTGAAACGACAGGACTAACAAAAGAAGAAATGGAGAAATTGAAAGAAATGTAAGAATAAAAATTTAATCAATTCACTTGAAATTGTTTTATAAGTAGTATAAGATAAATACAGTAGAAATCTAAAGAAAAGAGTAGAAAGAGGCACAAAATATGAAGAAAGCTAAAACCTTTGCAGGAGTGGAGAAAGCCACAACATTAACAAATAACAAACAAGCTAAGAAATTAGCTTTATTAAGCATATACAAGACAGATATTAAATATGAAAATATTTAGTATCTGTCTTTGTTTGTGTTCTAAGAGATTTATCATTATATGATAAATTGCAGAAGAAGACAAATATGCGACTTACTAGAATTTCTAGTAGTTCGCACTGCATAGAAATTCTTGGAATCCGTTTTTGTGTGCCTAAAAATAAAAATTAAAAGAAAGGGTATGATAAAAAATATCATATAAAAGGTACAAAGAAAAAATGAAAACAAAGAACAAAAGAAATTATTCAAAACAAAATGGTATTACGCTAATTGCACTAGTAGTAACTATTGTAGTATTACTAATACTAGCAGGAGTAAGTATAAATGCACTATTTGGAAATACAGGAATAATAAATAAAGCCAAAGGCGCTCAAAACGAAATGAATCAAGCAGTACAAAATGATTTAGAAGGATTAAACTCATTAAGTAATTGGTTAGATAGTAAAATAAATGGAGCAAATAAACCTGTAACAAATCCATACGAAACAGAACAATGGACAATGGCATATGTATGCAATAATGGAACTTGGAGTAATACTCCATTAACAGCAGCAAATGGAGATACAATTCCAGAAGGTACACAAATTGTAGCTAAATTTTATGCTACTGGCGAAAAAATAACACCCCCATCAATACAAAGTGATGGTATAACAGTACCATTTTCAGAAGGTGAGACATATAAAGTAGTAATTGAGGGGACTGGAGAAATGGGAATATTAATGGATGCAACAAGTATTAGTGATATAAAATCAGCAAGTGGTTGGCAAATCCAAACAGTTTCATATCTTGCTTGGTTACAAGGTGGAATGCAAGGAGATGCAGTTTCTATTATAACACCATATATAACAGAACTAACAATATGTGATGGAATAACAAATGTAGGCAATTTTGCTATGACAGCAGCAACAAGCCTAAGTAAAGTTACATTAGGTAATAGTCTAGAAATAATAGGGAATTTTAGTTTTTCATTTAATAATATGTTAAATAAAATAGTGGTTCCAAATAGAGTAACAACAATAGAAGAAAGAGCTTTTGCATGTGATGATAATTTAGAAGAAATAAATATCCCTAATAGTGTAATAAATATAGGGGGATCAACATTTTGGAAAAACGAAGAAAAGGTAACAAAGCTAATAGTAACAAGTGAATCAGAAGCTAAAAGAATAAATAGTTTAAATATAAGTCCAGCTTATGCAAGAACAATAGTAGCAAATGAAAATAGCATTACTAAAAGTACAATAAATGCAGCAGAAGTAGCAAAACATCCAGTAGTATATTGTGGAAAAGAAGTGACAGGATATACTTGTGATAATAGTGCAGGAGTTAGTAAATGGAAAATATATCATTCAGATGGGAAAAATATATATTTAATAGCAGATAATTATATAACAGGAAAATATATACCATCAAAAGATGGAGCAACAATGACCGCAAGTTCAACAACTAATGCATATTATTTTCAAAACACATTATTAAATAAATATACAGGAGCAGCAAGTATAACAGATACAAACATAACACCATGGCTAAGTTATTTGAAGTCAGGTTATGGAGGAAGCGATAATGCAAATAGAAACATGAAAGCAACAGCATATTTATTAGATACAGAAATATGGAAAGGATTTAAAAACTCAACAAAAGCAAAATATGCAATTGGAGCACCAACTTTAGATATGTTTGTAGCATCATATAACACAAGATTTGCAAAACAAATAGAAACAATAGTGCAAGAAGAAGGATACAAACTAAAATTCACAGATGGAGATTCATATGAATATTCTCTAGCTACCTATGATTATTTAACAGCACATCAATATAAAGACAATTATGCAAAGTATATGTGGCTTGCCAGTCCGTCAGCCGGCTACAGCGGCGACTTGATGGACGTGTACTACTACGGCAGTGTCAACAAATGCATCTATGACAGCAGCGATTTGGGCGTGCGTCCGCTAGTTTGTCTAGAATCTGGAGTCTCTCTCGAAAAACAAGAAGTAAATGGAGAAATTGTATATAACATAAAATAGTAGCACTATTTTTGAGTAGTACTTCAATTTAGGGAAGTACTACTTTATTTTTGTATAATTATATGCTTTTTATTACATTTGTATAGTCGTTTTTGTTATAGAATTTCACATAAATTTCACACAATTTTTTAGCAATATGTATTGACAATTGCTAAAAATGGATATAATATATATGCAGTTTAGCAGATAAGAACTGAGAGTGCTAAAACATATAAAGAGTTAGAAGGTGAAAATGTGTTAGATGATAGAAAAAAACAAATCTTACAAGCAATAATAGAAGAATATATTAACACAGCAGAACCGGTTAGCTCAGGAGCACTAGTACAAAAATACAATTTAGACTATAGCAGTGCAACAATTAGGAATGAAATGGCAGACTTAGAAAAAAGTGGTTACCTAGATAAACCACATACTTCAAGTCGGCAGAGTTCCATCAGCAAAAGGTTACAGGCTATATGTAGACGAACTATTAAAAGATGATGACATCAGCTTAGAAGAAATAAAATACATACAATCTAAATTAGAAACTAGAGTTAATGAAATAGAAGAGTTAACTAAAATAGCCACAAATACCTTGTCGGAGGTTACACACTATACATCAGTTGCAATAGGACCAAGAACTAATTTACAAAACATAGAAGAAGTAAAATTTGTCCTTTTAGGAACTAGAATGTTAATGGCAGTTATACTAACAGATACAGGAATTATAAAAGAAACAATTATTAAATTTGATGAAGATATTACAGAAGAACAAGTAAATACATTAAATTTCATATTTAATAATAAGCTTAAAGGAAAGCCTATAGACGAAATAGATAGACCTTTAGAAGAATACATCTTTTCAGAAATGAACTATAGTTTAAATGTTATAAAACCAATAATGCAACAACTTGATAAAGTAATAAATGAAGAAGCAAAAGTTTATTTAGAGGGAACCAACAAAGTATTTGAACTTCCGGAGTTTAAAAGTCTAGAAGTAGCTAAAAACTTTGTAAATTTAATAGACACAAAACAAGTTATGTTAGACTTATTAAATACGGGATTTGCAAAAGATATAAATGTGTATATTGGTGATGAAAATGAAAATGAACAATTAAAAGATTTCAGTATAATAACATTTAAGCATAGATATCAAGATAAAGATTTAGGAACTATTGGAATTATAGGACCAAAAAGAATGGATTACTCAAAAGTTATTTCGGTTATGAAATATATTAGTAAAAAATTAAATGGACAATAAAGAAAGGAGAAATGAAATGGCAGAAGGAAAACATGCAATGGAAAAAGGTAAAAAAGAAGTCAAACAAGAAACTAAAGAATCAAAACAAAATGATGAAATAATTGAAATAAAAAAAGAAAATGAAACTCTTAAAATTCAATTAGATGAAACAAATGACAGATTAAAAAGAATTGCTGCTGAATTTGATAATTATAAAAAAAGAAATGAAAAAGAGAAAGTTGGAATGTATAGCTCGGTTATGGCTGATGTAGTATCTAACTTTTTACCAGTAATAGATAATCTAGAAAAAGCAGTAGCAAGCCAAACAGAAGATGAAGGCTATAAACAAGGGGTAGAACTTGTTTTAAAACAATTTAAAGATGTACTAAAAGCAAATGGAGTAACTGAAATTGAAGCAGTTGGAAAAACTTTTGATCCAGAACTTCATGAAGCTGTAAGTTTAGTAGTAGATGAAAACTTAGGAGAAAAAGAAGTAAAAGAAGAGTATAGAAAAGGATATAAAATAGGTGATAGAGTTATTCGTCATTCTATGGTAGTTGTAGCCAATTAAACAAATGAAAAGCATCGTCTAACTTTGTTAAACTTCATAAATTTTCTTTCGATATACATTTGTATAATCTCAAGAAAATTTACTCGTTTGCCTCGTTATACTCGCTTTTGATTTGTTTAGTAATTAAATAGATATTAATTTTAAAATATATATAAATTTAGAAAGGAAGTAAATTATTATGGGAAAAATTATAGGAATTGACTTAGGAACAACAAACTCATGTGTAGCAGTAATGGAAGGAGGAGAGCCAGTTGTTATTCCTAACGCAGAAGGAAATAGAACAACGCCATCTGTTGTTGCATTTTCAAAAAATGGAGAAAGATTAGTAGGACAAATTGCAAAACGTCAAGCAGTTACTAATCCAGAAAACACTGTAATCTCAATTAAAAGAGATATGGGATCAAACAAAAAAGTAAAAATTGAAGGAGACGAATTCTCTCCACAAGAAATATCAGCAATGATATTACAAAAATTAAAAACAGATGCAGAAAACTATTTAGGCCAACCAGTTACACAAGCTGTTATTACAGTACCTGCTTATTTTAGCGATAGTCAAAGACAAGCAACAAAAGATGCTGGTAAAATTGCTGGACTAGAAGTATTAAGAATTATAAACGAACCAACAGCAGCAGCTTTAGCATTTGGTATGGACAAAGAAGACCAAGATCAAAAAATAATGGTATATGACTTAGGTGGAGGAACATTTGATGTTTCTATCCTAGATATTGGAGACGGTGTATTTGAAGTACTTGCAACAAACGGAAATACAAAATTAGGTGGAGATGACTTCGACGATAGAATTATTGAATATTTAGTATCAGAATTCAAAAAATCAAGTGGTATTGACTTAAAAACAGACAAAATGGCAATGCAAAGACTAAAAGAAGCAGCAGAAAAAGCCAAAATAGAGCTTTCTGGAATGCAACAAACACAAATCAACTTACCATTTATTACAGCAGATGCAACAGGACCAAAACACTTAGACATTACATTAACAAGAGCAAAATTTGAAGAGTTAATTAGTGACTTAATTGAAGCTACTAAAATACCAGTAGAAAAAGCTATGAAAGATGCTGGAGTTACAGCAAATGACTTACACAAGGTATTATTAGTAGGTGGATCTACAAGAGTTCCAGCTGTTCAAGAAGCAGTTAAGAAAATTACAGGAAAAGAACCAGACAAAGGTATCAACCCAGACGAATGTGTTGCTATTGGTGCAGCTATTCAAGGTGGTGTTTTATCAGGTGATGTAAAAGACCTAGTATTACTAGATGTAACACCATTATCATTAGGTATTGAAACATTAGGTGGAGTATTTACAAAATTAATTGAAAGAAACACAACAATACCAACTAAAAAATCACAAATATTCTCAACAGCAGCAGATGGTCAAACAAGTGTTGAAATTCACGTATTACAAGGTGAACGTGAAATGGCTGCAGATAACAAAACATTAGGAAGATTCCAATTAACAGGAATTCCAGCAGCACCTCGTGGAGTGCCACAAATCGAAGTAACATTTGATATTGATGCAAACGGAATTGTACACGTATCTGCAAAAGATATGGCCACAGGAAATAGCCAACAAGTAGCTATTACAGCAAGTACAAACCTATCTGATGAAGATATTGAAAAAGCTGTTAAAGATGCTGAGGCACATGCTGCAGAAGATAAAAAGAGAAAAGAAGAAATTGAAGTTAGAAATAATGCAGAAAGCTTAGTATATAACAGTCAAAAAACAATTGATGAACTTGGAGACAAAATTAGTGGAGAAGAAAAAGCAAAAGCAGAAACTGAAATTGCTAATGTTAAAAAAGCATTAGAAGGTTCTGATGTTGAAGCAATTAAATCTGCAACAGAAAAATTAACAACAGTATTCTACTCTATAACAGAACAATTATATAAGCAAACATCAGCTGGACAACAAGCACAAGCAAATACAAATGATGCAAATTCGGAAACAAATACAGAAAATAATAATAATGAAGGAAATGAATAATGGCTACAAAAAAGGACTATTATGAGGTATTAGGCGTAAATAAAAATGCAACTGATGAAGAATTAAAAAAGGCATATAGAAAACTTGCAAAACAATACCATCCAGATGCTAACCCTGATAACAAAGAAGAGGCAGAGAAAAAGTTTAAAGAAGTAAATGAAGCTTATGAAACTTTGTCAAACCCTCAAAAAAGAAAGATGTATGACCAATTTGGAGCAGATGGACCTCAAGGCTTCGGAGGCGGAGCCGGAGGACCATTTGGTGGTACATATACATATTCAACAGGTTTTGATGGATTTAGTGATTTTGGAGATTTAGGAGATATATTTTCTTCTTTCTTTGGTGGAGGATTTGGAGGTTCTTCTAGAGGTACAAGAAAAAATGGACCTAAAAAAGGTGCAGATTTACGCTATGATATAGATATAAGTTTTGAAGAATCTTTCTTAGGAACAGAAAGATATGTAACAATAAATAGAAATGAAACTTGCAATACTTGCCACGGAGAAGGAACGAAACCTGGAACACATCCTGAAACATGTAGTGTATGTCATGGAAGTGGACAGATAAAACAAGTACAAACTACAATACTTGGACAAATGCAAACAACTAGAACATGTACAAATTGCCATGGTACAGGTAAAGTTATTACAAATCCTTGTGAAACTTGTAAAGGTAAAGGAACAGTTAGAAATCAGGTACGTTTAACGGTAAAAATTCCTGCGGGTGTTGATGATGGTCAAACAATAGTAATGCAAGGAGAAGGTGAGCCAGGAACAAATGGTGGACTAAAGGGAGATTTATATGTATTGATACATGTAAAAAGACATAGCATTTATAGCAGAAAAGGCAATAATGTCCTTTGTGATGTACCAATTACATTTACTCAAGCTACATTAGGAGCAGAACTTAAAATACCAATGGTGGATGGAACAACTGAAACTTATAAAATTCCAGACGCAACTCAAACTGGTACAAAGTTTGTTATAAGAAATAAAGGATTTAAAGGTGTAAACAGTAGTGCACAAGGTGACTTTGTATTTACTGTACAAGTACAAGTTCCTAAAAAATTAACATCAGAACAAAGAGACTTGCTAATGCAACTTGCAAAAACTATGAATGAACAGCCACCAATTAAGAAAAAAGGTTTGTTTGGATAAAATTTAATTATATATTAACTATAAAAAACCACTAATATATACAGTAAATGTTATTAGTGGTTTTTATATGTTGGAAAACCTTAAAAATTTATTAAAATACTTTGCTTTTTTGGGAATATATTATATAATATACATGTTAAAATTTATCCAAGGGAGGATATTTTATGGGAAACAAACAGAAGCACTCAAGTGATACTAAACAATATAAAATAAAAAGAAGTAGAAGAGAAAATAAGGCAGATACAATAAAAGTAAGAAAGCATCCAAAACTTAGAAAAGTAATACTAATATTTATAATATTAGTTCTTTTATTAATGCTTGTAGGTGGAGGTGTATTGGCTGGAATATTCTTTAGTGATAAATGGGCGATTACTAGAGAAGAACTAATTGCAAGTGGAAACTCAGAAGTATATGATTCAGAAGGAAAACAAATAGCTGTATTATCAGCTTCAGAAGGAAATGAAAATAGAAAAGTAATTACATTAGATCAAATGGGAAAATACACTGCAAATGCATACATAGCAATTGAGGATAAAAGATTTTATGAGCATTCTGGAGTAGATATTTTAAGAACTGGAAAGGCAACATTGAGCTATTTACTAAATAAAGGAAGTTCGGATGTTGGTGGAGGAAGTACAATTACACAACAATTAGTAAAAAACATAATGAAAGATAAAGCTGATACTGGAACTGCTGGAATTGAAAGAAAGATTCGTGAAATGTCAAGAGCGTATAAAATTGAAAGTATGCTAACTAAAAACCAGATTATTGAAAAATATTTAAATATAATATTTGTTGGTGGAAATGATCTTCATGGTGTAGAATATGGTGCACAATATTATTTTGCAAAATCAGCAAAAGACTTGGATTTAGTAGAGTCTGCATTTTTAGCAGGAATAAATGATGGACCAAACATGTATAATCCTTATGACAAAGAAAATGACCATAGTGAATTAATAGAATCAAGAACTAAATTAGTATTACGTTTTATGAAAGAACAAAATAGAATTAGTGATAATCCTGAAGAGGCAGAAAAACTTTATAATGAGGCAGTAGAAAAAGTTGAAAAAGGCTTAAAATTCAAAAAAGGAAAAATACAAATTGGTGAGATTTCATACTTTGTATATGAAGCTGTTAATGATGCAGCAAAAGATTTAGCAGAAGCAAAAGATATAGACTTTAAAGAAGCAAAAGCTATGATTCAATCTGGAGGGTATAAACTATATACAACACAAGTAACATCAATTCAAAATGCTGTTTTAAAAGAAATGGCAAAAAAAAGTTATGTACAAACTAAAAATAGTGGTAAGAAAGATGAAAATGGAAAGAAAATAGTATACAGAACTCAAGCTGGAACAACAATTATAGAACCAACAACAGGAAAAGTTGTTGCAATGGGTGGAGCACTAGGAAGTGATCAAGGAACAAACCATAATTATGCAATGAGTGAAAGACAAACAGGTTCATCAATAAAACCACTTGTTGACATTGCACCTGGATTAGAAGAAAAAGCAATAACAGCTTCAACAGTTTTTGACGATACAAGAACACAGTTTAAAGGATTAACTTATATTCCTAAAAATGCAGGGGGATATCAAGGTTTATGTACAGTTAGAAAAGCTATTGAGGTTTCATCAAATATAGTAAATATGAAAGTACTATATACAGTTGGAATTAATAAAGCAATTGATTATATACATGAATTTGGACTTACAACATATACAAAAGAAGAAGACTCAATGCTTACATTAGGAATTGGTGGAGCGACACATGGATCAAGTACATTACAAATGGCAGCTGCGTATGCAACATTAGCAAATAAGGGCGTATATATAGAACCAACATTTTATACAAAATTAACAGACAGTGAAGGAAAAACTGTTGTAGAACCAAAACAAGAGAACAGAAGAGTTATTTCAGGAGCAAATGCTTTTATTATATCAGATATATTAACAGATGTTGTTACAGGTTATAGTGGAACTGCAAATGCTTGTGCAATATCTGGAATGGATGTAGCTTGTAAAACAGGAACTACAGATAGTGATACAAATGTATGGCTTTGTGGATACACGCCATATTATGCAGGTGCAACATGGTATGGATTTGATGCAGGAGAAATTGAATTATATCAAATTTGGGCAGCTAGAAGTATATGGGCTAATATAATGAAAAATGTACATAAAGGATTAGAGAAAAAACGTTTTAAAAAGCCAGATGGTGTTGTAACAGCTGTGGTTTGCAGAGACAGTGGCAAAATAGCAACAAAAGAGTGTAATAGAACATATACAGAATATTTTACTAAGGGAAATACACCAAAAGCATGTGATGGTCATGAGGTAGTAAAAATATGTAAAGAATCTAAAAAAGTTGCAACAGAATATTGCTTAGAGACTGAAGAAAAAGTATATACAGCAAAACCAGAAAAAGAAAATAATAGTAACTGGACAGTCTTAGGAAAAGACAAATATGCAGTACCAACTGAAAAATGTAGTATTCACACAGAAGAGAATAGTACAATAATAATACCAAATTTAGTAGGTAAAACAGAAGCTGAAGCGAAAGCAAAATTGTCAATACTAAATGTTCAAATTATTTATGAAACACATGAAGATCAAGATGATGGAATAGTTATTAAACAAAGCCTAGAAGAGGGAGCAAAGGTTATTAGAGGTACTAATATTGTAATTACAGTAAACAGAAAACAAACTACACCACCAGACTTAAACACGGAAAAACTACCAGAGGAAAACAATGAAAATAATGAAAATAATGAAAACAATAGTACATCGGGTAACACAACAACCCCATAAAATAGGAGGATGCTTATGGCAATACAATTATATAATACATTAACTAAAACAAAAGAAGACTTTAAACCAATAGAAGGAAATACAGTTCGAATGTATTCTTGTGGACCTACAGTATATAGCTATGCACATATTGGTAATTTTAGAACTTATGTTTTTATGGATACTTTAAGAAGAGTACTAGAATATAATGGCTATGAATTAAAACATGTAATGAATATTACAGATGTAGGACATTTGGAGTCTGACGCTGATGAAGGCGAAGATAAAATGGAAAAAGCAGCAAGAAAAGAAAATAAGGATCCTTATGAAATTGCTAATTTTTATACACATAAATTTTTTATTGATATGGCAAGATTAAATATTGAAAAACCTGAAATTATTGCAAAAGCTACAGATCATATACAAGAAATGCTAGAATTTGTTCAAGGATTAATAAAGAACGGATATGCTTATGAAACAAGCAAAGGAATATATTTTGATATATCAAAATTAGATAAATATCCAGTTTTATCTAATAGAAAGTTAGATGACCAAATTGCAGGAGCAAGGGTTGATGTTGATACTGAAAAGAAAAATCCTTATGACTTTGCTTTATGGATAAAAGCACCTGAAAACCATATTATGAAATGGGAGAGTCCTTGGGGATTATCATATCCTGGATGGCATATAGAGTGCTCTGCAATGGGAAGAAAATATCTTGGAGATCAATTTGATATTCATACAGGTGGAATTGATCATATTCCAACACATCATGAAAATGAAATTGCACAAAGTAAAGGGCTAACAGGAAAAATACCTGCTAAAACATGGATGCATGTTGAATTTTTACAAGTTGATGGTGGAAAGATGTCAAAGTCTTTAGGAAATACTTACATATTAGACCAACTACAAGAAAAAGGAATTGAACCACTTGCATATAAGTTGTTCTGCTTTACAGCACACTATCGTACAAAATTAAATTTTACATTTGACACTGCTTTAGCAACTCAAAAAGCTTTAACAAGACTAAGAGAAGGATTTGTAAAACATCAACAAGGAACAGAAAATATAGATGAACAAGAAATAAAGGAATATGAAAATAAATTTTTGGAAACAATAAATGATGATTTGAATATGCCTGCTGCAATGGGAATTGTATGGGAAATAGTAAGAAATGAACATAAATCAAATCACTTTGCAGAACTTCTATTAAAATTTGATAAAGTACTTGGATTAGATTTAGAAAATAGTAAAAAATATTTAGAAGAAAGTAAAAATGTAGAATTACCAGAAGATATTCAAGATTTGATTGAAAAAAGAAAAGAAGCTAGAGAAAATAAAGATTGGTCATTATCAGACCAAATAAGAGATGAATTAAAAGAAAAAGGATATATAGTTAAAGATACAAAAGAAGGAATGACAATAGAAAAAGTGTAAAAGAAGGGAAATTAAAGTGGAAGAAGAAGTAAAAATTTCATTTTGGAAAAAACTAAAAATAAGTATATTTGGATTAGAAGAATATCAAAAATTAATTGTACAAAAAACAAGAAAAACAATATTTTATGTAATTATCTTAATGCTAATTTTTGCTTTCTTCTTAAGCTTTGCGTTGACATATAAATTTAGTCAAAAGGTAACAGAAGTAAAAAAATATATTGAAGAAAATATAGAAACTTTGGAATTTGATAATGGAAAATTATTAATTTCTGGTAAGGAAAGTAATGTTATTCAAACGGACAAACTATATGATGGCAAAATTATTATAGATACTGAAGAAAATATAAGCAATGAAAAATTAGAAAAATATAAAGATGATATAAAAAGTTATTATAATGGAATTATAATTCTAAGAGACACAGTAATGATTAGAAGTATTACAGGTACATTTACAACAATATCATTAGAAGAAGTTTCAGATAAATTTAATTTAGTAAAATTAAATAAACAAGACATAATAAGTGTTTTTTCTTCGAATAATGTTTATAGTATATATATATCTTTCTATATAGTGATGTTTGTTTATATGTTTATTATATATTTATCAACTACATTACTAGATGCTATATTATATTCTTTTTTAGGATATATAACAGGAATTTCGGTTAACTTAAGAATCAGATATAAAAATGTATACAATGTTGCTATATATAGTATGACTTTACCAATTATATTAAATTTAATTTATATGATTGTTAATATTTTAACAGGTTATACAATTAAATATTTTTCTATTTTATATATGGCAATTACATGCATTTATGTTATTGCTGCAATATTGATAATTAGATCTGAAATAATAAAAAAACAAATAGAGCTTTCGAAGATTTTAGAAGAGCAAGAAAAAGTTAGACAAGAAATAGAAGAGAAAGAAAGACAAAAAAAGGAAGAAGAAGAAAAGGAAAAAATTCGTAAAAAAGACGAGAAAGAAAGACAAGAACAAAAGAAGAAAAAACAAGAAAATAAAAAAACACCTAAAACTGGAGAAAATCCAGAGCCACAAGCTAATATAAAAACAGAGGAGTTTTAAGAATAAAGGAGAAACTTTAAAATGAGCAATGATAACAAGCCAAAGCAAAACAAAAAAACATCTATTTATTTTATAATTGCTGGTATTATACTGATTATAGCCATAGTAGCAGGTATTTTTTGGATGAATTCTAAAAAAGATAAAGAGGAAAAAACTATTAGCTATACAGACCTTATTAAACAAATTGATGATGGCGTAATTGAAAAGGTTGAAATGACAGTAGGAAGTACTACTATTAAGGTAAAAATAAAAGATGTAGAAGAAGAAAAAGAAGCAATAGTGCCAAATACACAAGCTTTTATAGAATTAATTCAAGACCAAAAATTAAAAGGCAATGAAATTGAACTAATTCAAAAACAACAAAATATGTTTTATACTACATTCCAATATTTATTTTCATTATTACCAACAATTCTTTTAATAATATTATTTGTTGCAGTATTTAAAATGCAAGGACTTGGAGATAAGGGAAAAATATATGATGCTGAAACAACAAAATCTAAAATAAAATTTAATGATGTTGCAGGTTTAGATGAAGAAAAAAATGAAATGATAGAAATAGTTGACTTTCTAAAAGAGCCAAAAAAATTCTATGAGATGGGTGCTAAAATTCCTAGAGGAGTTCTATTATGTGGACAACCAGGTACAGGAAAAACTTTGATTGCTAAAGCAATTGCAGGAGAAGCAAAGGTACCATTTATTTCAATGAGTGGTTCTGAATTTATAGAAATGTTTGCAGGATTAGGAGCTTCACGTGTTAGAAAGTTATTTGAAAAAGCAAAAAAAGTCGCTCCATGTATAGTTTTTATTGATGAGATAGATGCAATTGGTTCAAGAAGAGCAAGTGGAAGTGGTGCAGAAACTGAAAATAACCAAACATTAAATCAATTACTAGTTGAAATGGATGGATTTGATACAGAAGAAACAATTATAGTTTTAGCTGCAACAAATAGACCAGAAATGCTAGATAAAGCATTACTAAGACCAGGAAGATTTGATAGACAAATTACAATAGCACTTCCAGACATGAAAGGAAGAGAAGAAATACTAAATATTCATGCAAAAGACAAAAAGTTTGCAGAAAATGTTAGTATGAAAGATATTGCAGGAGATACAGCAGGATTTACTGGCGCAGAGCTTGCTAATATATTAAATGAAGCTGCGATTATAGCAACAATTAAAGAACATAAAGCAATAACACAAAATGATATTGAAGATGCTGTTAAGAAGGTAACAGTTGGACTTGAAAAACAAAGCAGAGTTATATCAGAAAGAGATAAAAGATTAACAGCTTTTCATGAAGCTGGACATGCAATAGTAAGTAGTCAACTAGAAACTCAAAAAGACATAAAAGAAGTATCAATAATACCACGTGGAGTAGCTGGTGGATATACTATGTATAAAACAAATGAAGATAAATATTACATTTCGAAGAAAGAAATGGAAGAAAAATTGATTGCATTATTGGGTGGAAGAGCTGCTGAGAAATTAGTATTAAATGATATATCAACAGGTGCAAGTAATGATATTGAAGTAGCAACTCAAATTGCAAAAGACATGATTATAAAATATGGAATGAGTGATAATCTAGGACCAATATCAATAAACACAGACAAAGATCCTTATGAATTACAATTACTAGGAGAAAAATTTGGAGATGCAATTGGAGCTGAAGTTAAGATAATGTTGGATACAGCTTATGCAAAAGCTCAAAGTATTTTAAATAATAACATGGATAAATTACATGCAGTTGCACAAGTTTTAATACAAAAAGAAATTATCTCAGCAGAAGAATTTGAAGAGATAATAAAATAGAAAAACGTGCCAATGGGGACGGAGAATATTGGCACATTTGACTATTAATGAAGAATAACAAAATTAAATTCTAAAATGTGCCAATATTCTCCGTCCCCATTGGCACGTTTTTATTATTCAAATAATTTAAAATACCAGCATCAGTCTTAAAACAAAACTTCAATGAACAACTACAAAGCTGTTGATATTTATATTTAAATTTCTTATTAATTTCTCTATCACCATATTTCCCATCACCGATAATAGGGTAACCAATATGAGCCAAATGAGCCCTTATCTGATGAGTTTTACCAGTATGTAAATTAACATCTAGCAAACTGGTATTATTTTTACTATTAGAGCTAATTACTTTATAAGAAGTAATAATTTTTTCATAACTCTTTTTAGGAACATCAGAAATATATACCAAAGATTTTTTTGCATCCTTAAAAAGATATGCAGTTAAGGTATCTTCTTTTTTACGAGGAATACCATAAACTAATGCTTGATAATGTTTTTCAATTTCGTGATTCTTAAATTTGTCTAATAAAATATTTAAAGCTTCCTCATTTTTAGCAAATAAAACTAATCCAGTAGTATTTCTATCTAGACGATGACAAGGTGCAATAAAATTACTGTTATAATATTTACAAAGTTCAGTTGTTAAGCTATTGTCACCGACTACTTCAATTTCAGCAGGCTTATTTACAACTACTATATTATTATCTTCATAAACAATATTTATATCAAGCTCTACTTTACTAAATAATTGCTCGTCAGGAATAAACACTTTTATAACATCGCCAAAATGTACAATAACATTATCGGAAATTTTAAGATTATTTATTCTAATATCTTTTTTTCGTAAAGCCTTGTACAAGGTATTTAATTTAAGACCATCAAAATTATCTAGTAGAAAACTATTCAATTTTTTTCCATCATATTTTTTATTAACAACAATTTCTTTCATGTATTTTAGTATACACTCTTTCATAGAGATTGTCAAAACTGTAACAAAAAAATATGTCTAACATAAAATAAACCAAAAGGAGAAAGAATATGTGGAATTTTATATTTAATGCGATAATATGGGTATTGGCATTATATGGTTTAATTGAAATCATAAAAACAATAATTTATACATATACATATACCAATCTGAATCCAAATGGAATTTATGTAATAATAGCTGTAAAGAATCAAGCTGACAAAATAGAAGGGTTTTTAAGAGCTCTATTATTTAGGGTGATTTATGGAAAAGAAGAAAACATCAAAAATGTAATTGCTGTAGATCTGAATTCAAAAGATGAAACAAAAAAGATTATTACCAAATTAGGTGAAGAATATAGCAATTTAAAAATATCAAATTGGAGAGAATGTAAAGAAATTTTTGATAATATTGATGAGATAAAATAATATATTTAAATTAGTATAAATACACTTTGAATTATAAAAAAATAAATGATTTAAAGTGTATTTATGCTATATTATGTTAAACATAAAAAAACCTACGGAAGAAGGGAAAAAAGATAAAAAATGGAAAAATTTGTTTACAAAATGTGAACACAGTGATATAATACCTATGCTTATAAAAAGATATTAAAATTTTATGGAGGGGTGTAAAACATGAAAAAAAGTTTAGCACAAAAAGTAATGTTATTTTTAGCAGTAACAATTATAACAATAACATTATTACAAAGTTTTTCACTTGCTAAAAGTGAAAATGTACAAATGATTAAAAAGAGTGAAAAAGAGTACATAATTTATGTTTCAAATTTAATAGGTAGCGAATTTGAATTTTCTTTTGCTAATAAAAAAGATGAATCAAAAGAAAACCTAGTATTTACAAATTCAGCTTTAGATCAAGAAGATAATGGAAATAATATTGCATATATTGATGAAACAATATACAATAATTATTTTGACGGAAAAAAAGAAACATATTTATGGGTAAAGCAAGGAACAGAATACAAGGTTGAGGCAGAAAAAATAAACTTAAAAGATGCATTAACAGAAGAAGATATTCAAGAATTAAATAATGCAACAAAAAAAATACCTGTAAAATTTGGAGAACTAAATTTACCAGCAGAAACTGTTGACGGAGTTAAAATCACTCGTAGAATGGGAACAATTAACATTGAAGATAATTCAGAAACAGAATATTCTTATAAAATGTTAAAATCTACAGAAGAATCAAAAGTTGAAGAACTAATTAATTTAGCAAATGAAATGAATAAGCTAGATGAAAAAAATACATATGACAAATTATCTATATATGGACAATTTAAATCATTATATGAAGAATTAAAACCAAGCGATGGATGGAATGTTGCAGAAAACAATGTGATAAAACAACCTCAAGAATCAAAAAAAGGTGAACAATATCTTGTTTGGATAAAAAATGAACAAACAACAGATGTACAAATTATGACATGTAATGATGATTACACACCTGAATATGAAAATAAAAAAATAATTAATAAAGTAATAACAAAATTACCAATTACTGGTGAAAGCTTAGCTTTATATATTACAGCTGCTATACTAATAGTATTAATTGTTACAGTAGCGATTTTGAAAGTAAAAAATAACAAATCAAACAAAAATGAGTAAAAAATGAAAAAAAAAATTTATAATATAATTTTAATAATATTAGCACTTATACTTTTAGTAGTTATTTCAATAATTGCCTTTAAACGTATAAACAATCAAATTAAAGAAAAAGAATTAATTAATACAGTAGCAGATATAAAGGTTAAATTAGAAGAAATAAAAGAGTCAGAAAATGATGAAAAAACCATTACAAAGTATAAAGGGTACGATATAGTAGGAATAATTGAAATTCCAAAAATAAATATTGAATATCCAATAATAAATCAAACAAGCGACGAAACAATGGCATTATCAATTACAAAGTTTTGGGGAAACAATGTAAATGATATTGGTAATTTTACAATGGCAGGACATAACTATTTTGATGGAACAATGTTTAGCAATACAAATAAGCTAAATATAGAAGATACCATTAAAATGACAGATTTAGATGGAAAAACAATAGAATATAAAGTGTTTGACAAATATATAATTGATCCAAATGATGTAAAGTGTGTACAAAGCGTGAAAGAAAATACAAGAGAAATTACACTTATAACTTGCATTAATGGAAGAAATAATAGACTTGTAGTAAAAGCGAGAGAAAATATTTAAAATTTGGTAAAAAGGGGGCACCAAAACAATGAAAGCAACACTCAGCTATAAGAGTAAAAGAAATATTATAATTGCTAGTGTAATTGTTGCATTACTAGCAGGTATTTCTACAGTAGGTTATTTCTACATAAAAGGAAATGACGAAACTGCAAGAGCATTCACACAAGATAATATAACAACTGGAGAGCAAACACAAACAGAAGGCGGACAACAAGGAAATCCAGAACAAAATCCAGAGCAACCATTAACTCCAGATAACCAAGGAGATAATAATGGAAATCAATCACAAGGAAACCAAAACCAAGGCAATCAACCAAATACAAATAACAACGGAACACCTAACCAGGAAAATGGTCAAGTACCAAGTGGAGAATTTGTAACAGAAGAGGTTGAAGAAAGAACAGTATTAGTGAGTGAAGACTATATGGTAGAATGGACACCAACAAATATTTTAGCTAATACTACAACAAGTAACCTTGGAATAGTACGTCCAATTATAACTGCTAGCAAAACAGCTGATAAAACAGCAGTTGTAGAAGGAGAAATTATTACATATACTATTACTGCAACAAATAGCGGAAGAGCTGATGGAAAAGCAGTTATAAAAGATACAATTCCAACAGGAACAACATTTGTTGAAGGAAGTATAAAAGTAAATAATGAAAATACAAATTATACAGCAGAAGATTTACAAAATGGAATAGAAGTAAATGTTTCAAAACAAAATGAACAAGGTGATGGAAAAACAGAATTAGTATTTCAAGTAAGAGTAAATGGCTTGGAATCTGATGAAAATGATAAAAAAGAATTAGTAGGTGTAGTAGAAAACAAAGCAACAGTAAATGAGATTCCAACAGAAGAGGTTAAAACACCTGTAATAATATTCTTTAAAAACGCAGAACAATCAACTGTAAAAGCAGGAGAAAGAATCCTATACACTATAACACTTGTAAATTCTAGCGAAGTATCAGGAAAAGTTATAGTAAAAGATAAAGCTCCAGAAAATACAACATTTGTTGATGGAAGCATTAAAGTTAATGGAGTTGAAAAAGCTGAATTAACTGAAGAAAACTTAAAAAACGGAATAGAAGTTGAAGTTAAAGAAAACAGTGAAGTAACACTAACATTTGAAGTAACAGTAAATGAACAAAATAGTTTAAACGATGGAGACATTATTAAAAATACAGCTTATGTAAATGAAGAACCATCAGAAGAAATAGAAACAGAATTCAATAAACCAGTAATTAACAGCGAAAAAATAGCTGATAAAACTGCAGTAGTTGCAGGAGAAAAATTAACATATACAATAAAAGTAACAAATACAGGAAAAGCAGATGGAACAGCAACAGTAAAAGATGAAGTTCCAACAGGAACAGAGCTTGTTGAAGGAAGTATTGCAATTAATGGAAGCATTAAATCAAGCTTAACTGAAAAAGACTTAAAAGAAGGAATTGAAGTAGATGTTTCAAAGGCAAATGAAAATGAAGCAGGAACAGCAACAGTAAGTTTTGAAGTAATAGTAAAACAAGGAACAACAGGAATGCTAACAAATAAAGCTACTGTAAACGAAATTCCAACAGATGAAGTTAAAACACCAGTTATAACATTTAGTAAAAAAGCAGAACAATCAACTGTAAAAGCAGGAGAAAAAATTCTATACACTATAACACTTGTAAATTCTAGCGAAGTATCAGGAAAAGTTATTGTAAAAGATGAAGCTCCAGAAAATACAACATTTGTTGAAGGAAGCATTAAAGTTAATGGAGTTGAAAAAGCTGAATTAACTGAAGAAAACTTAAAAAACGGAATAGAAGTTGAAGTTAAAGAAAACAGTGAAGTAACAGTAACATTTGAAGTAACAGTAAATGAACAAAATAGATTAAATGATGGAGACATTATTAAAAATACCGCTTATGTAAATGAAAAACCATCAGAAGAAACAGAAACAGAATTCAATAAACCAGTAATTAGCAGTGAAAAAATAGCTAATAAGACTGCGGTAGTTGAAGGAGAAGAGCTAACATATATAATAAATGTTACAAATACAGGAAAAGCTGATGGAAAAGCAATAATAAAAGATGAAGCTCCAAAAGGAACAAAATTTGTTGAAGGAAGCATTAAAGTTAATGGAGTAGAAAAAGCAGAATTAACTGAAAAAGACTTAAAAGAAGGAATAGAAGTAGACGTTCCAAAAACAAGTGATAATGGAGCAGGAACAGCAACAGTAAGTTTTAGAGTAATAGTAGAAAAAGGAACAATAGGAAAACTTACAAACGAAGCAAAAGTTAATGAAACTCCAACAGAAGAAGTAAAAACACCAGTAATAACATTTAATAAAGAAGTAAATAAACAAGTAGTAAAAGCTGGGGAAAGATTAATATATACAATAACATTAGAAAATACTAGTGAAGTATCAGGAAAAGTTACAGTTAGAGATAACATTCCAGCAGAGACAACATTTGTTGATGGAAGCATTGAACTAAATGAAGTTCAACTTAAAGATAAAGATAACAATGTATTAACAGAACAAAATTTAAAAGATGGAATAGAAGTTGAAGTTTCAGCAAATAGTACAGTAAAATTATCTTTTGAAGTAAGAGTAAATACTGAAAACAGCTTAAATGATGGAGACATTATAAAAAATACAGCTTATGTAAATGAAAAACCATCAAATGAAACAAAAACAGAATTCAATAAACCAATAATTAGCAGTGAAAAAGTAGCTAATAAAACTGCAGTAGTCGCAGGAGAAAAATTAACATATACAATAAATGCTACAAATACAGGAAAAGCTGATGGAAAAGCAATAATAAAAGACGAAGTTCCAACAGGAACAGAGTTTGTTAAAGGAAGCATTAAAGTTAATGGAGTTGAAAAAGCCGAATTAACTGAAAAAGACTTAAAAGAAGGAATTAAGGTAGATGTTCCAAAAGCAAGTACAAATGGAGCAGGAACAGCAACAGTAAGCTTTGAAGTAATAGTAAAAGAAGGAACAACAGGAATGCTAACAAATGAAGCTACTGTAAACGAAATTCCAACAGATGAAGTTAAAACACCAGTTATAACATTTAGCAAAGAAGCAGATAAAGAAACAGTAAAAGTAGGAGAGAACATTTTATATACTATAACACTTATAAATTCTAGTGAAGTATCAGGAAAAGTTATAGTAAAAGATAGTGCTCCAACAGGAACAGAGTTTGTTAAAGGAAGTATTAAAGTTAATGGAGTTGAAAAAGCCGAATTAACTGAAAAAGACTTAAAAGAAGGAATTAAGGTAGATGTTCCAAAAGCAAGTACAAATGGAGCAGGAACAGCAACAGTAAGCTTTGAAGTAACAGTAAATGAAAATATAGAATTATCAAGTGTAATTAATAAAGCAAAAGTAAATGACAAAGACTCTAATGAAGTAACAACAAAAGTTGTAACATATTACACTATTGAACATTACTATAATAATGTACTTGACTCAAGTGAAACAGTTACATCAGAGGAAAAAGAGATTGGAACAGTTATAAATGGTGGTTATGAATTAAAAGAAAAAGGTAAATTTAAATTTGTAAGAGATACTGGTTTACCACTTACATTAGTAGCAGATTCTGCGCAAAATGTAATAAAAGTATATTATGAAGAGCCTAACATAACAGCAACAAAAACAAATAACTCAAAAGGAAAGAAACTTGTTGAAGGCGATAAAGTTGAATATATAATAAATGTTACAAACAACGGAAATGTATCAGGAGATGCAACTATTACAGATGAGATTCCAAAAGGATTAAAAGATGTATCTTTTGTGGAAACAGAAACAGGAAAAAATGATACTGTACAATTAAATGAAACAACTATTACATGGAATGTAAAAGAACTTGGCAAAGATGAAACCAGAAGAATAAAAATTACTGCAACTATAAGTGAAGTAGAGAAAGAAACCACTATAACTAATGAAGTAAAAGTAGATGGTAATAAAACAGATGAAACAACAATTACAGTTACAAAACCAATAATAGAATCTAGTAAAACAGCAACTACAATATTAAAAAGAGACAACAAAGGAAATGTAATACCAGGTCAAGATTCAACAAAAGCAGAAGTTGGAGACACAATTATTTATACAATAACAGCTACAAATAAGTCAGATGTGGAATCAGATATTGAAATAAGTGATGATTTATCTAATTTACCAGTAACATTTGTAGATGGAAGCATAAAAGTAAATGGAAGTACTTCAACAAAAGCTAAATATGAAAATGGAAAAGTAACATATAAATCAACATTAGCAGCAAATGCAACAGTTACATTAGAATTTAGAGTTACAGTAAATGAAGGAACATCGGTAAAAACTGTTATTAGAAATGTTGCAATTGTAAATGGTGAAGAAAAAGATGCAACAACTACAGTAGTTAAAAAAGTTTGTGTAAAAACAACAGCAGAAACAGTAAATTCATTAGATATGATTTTAGTACTAGATGTTTCAGGAAGTATGAAGGAAAATAGTAGACTAACTAATTTAAAATCTGCAGCTAAAAATTTAACAAATAAATTATTTAGTGTACAAACAGATTCTACATTAACACTTATAACATACTCAAAAACAGCTAGTGAACCAACAACATATCAATATAACCAAAAAGCTCAAGCATTAAAAGCAATTAAAAATCTAAAAGCAGATGGAGGAACAAACTTCTATAAAGCATTAGAAAAAACAATTGATGCTGTAGGAGATAATCCTAATAGAAATACAATAGTTGTATTCTTAACAGATGGTGCACCAACTTTCTATACAAAAGATGGAGAACCAGGAAATCATTTAGTAACAAGCTCAAATAGAAGTGATGACAAGAATTATGAAAATAACCTTAGACCACAAATAATCCAAAAAGCACAAGAGCTAAAGGCTAAACCTAATACAACAATATATTCAATAGGAGTAGGAATTGCTGGAAATGAAGTACAATATGTTGAAAGAGATGTACCAGCAGAATTACAAGGAATATTTGATGGTACAAAATATGTAAAAGATAGAACAATAACATATCATTATATGAAAGTTAAAACTTATGCGGAATATTTATTAAACAACATAGCATCAAGTGGAAGCTATATAAATACAAAAGACATTAATTCAACATTTGATGATATATTTAAACAAGCAACCTCATCTGAGCATATATATATGGCAGAAGATGTGCCTGTAACAATAAATATACCAGAAACAAAAACAATTATAAGTGATATACAAGTTAAAATAGGAAATGGTACACCTACAGCATATACATTAAATAAATTAAGAAATGGAATTGATGGACTAAAATATACAGATGGTGTAGGATTTACTTGGACAATAACAGACATTAATACATTAAATAAAGAGCTTTATATATCTTATACAGTACAAGGTATAGCAAATAATTAAAATAATAAATACAGGTAGTTTCCACACTACCTGTATTTTAAAGATAAAAGGAGTATAACTTTATGAGAATGGAAAAAAATAGGCAGAGAAGAAAGAAAAGACGATTGATAATTGGTATAATTCTAATTACATTATTAATAATTTTATCTGCCATATATATGTGGAAAAAAATGCAAGAACAACAAGTAGAAAATGAACAAAAGGAAATAGAAGCGAAAATGGAAGAAAATGAAAAAAAGTTAGAAGAAGAAAAAGAATATAATGGAATGAAGATAAAAAATATTATAATAAATAAAAATGAAAAAGATATTGAATTAAAAGCAACAATACAAAATACAACATCAAAAGAATTTAAAGCTAAAAAGGTAACTATAGTATTTTTAAATGATGAAAAACAAGTTGTTACAAAATATAGATATTATTTAAACAATATAAAAGTGGGAGAAAGTACGGAAATAGAACTAATAGGTGAGAATATAGGATATGCATCTGATTTTGAAATAAAAGATTAAATATAAACTTGAAACAATTTATTAATTATAATATAATAAAGAAAAAATGGAGAAAAGGACAAAAATGAATTTACAAAAGAAGTTACAGAATTTAGGAATTGAACAAATAGAAAAACTAAGTAATGAATATGTAAGAGCTATTGCATTTAATGTAACAGAAGCGTTAACATCAGCATTTCCGGTAATATATAATGATTACAACAATATTTTTGCTCAACTTATAAATTGTAATATGTATACTGCTAGAATTACAAAACAAATTTCAAGTGTAAATTATATATATGAAAATAATAGTATTTATTTTGATAGAGCACTTGACTTAACAACTGTAAATGAGCAAATGATACATGAATGCATACATTATATTCAAGACAGTAGAAATAAACATGGAAAGCTTGATAAAATTGGTCTATGTAATTTTGGAAGGTTTTCAGTATTTGGTTTAGGAATAAATGAAGCAGCAGTACAATACATATCAGCAAAGACGGTAGAAAATAATACTACAATGCTTGAAAGATATGGAGTTAGAGTAAAAACGATAAGTCCAAATTATTATCCACTTTTAACTAATTTAATAGAACAAATAGTGTATTTAATAGGCGAAGATGTTTTGGTAAAAGGAATTTTAAATGATGGAAGAAAACTAGAAGATGAATTATTAAACACATTTGAATCAAACACTAAAAGAATCATAAATCAATTTGATATTATAATTGATATAAATAATAAACTAAGTACAGAAAATAATCCAGAAAAAATAAAAATATATCAAGAAGAAATTTCAGCAATGTATATTGACACACAAAATAAAATTTTTAGTACATTTTTTGAAAAGATTTTACCAAAACTTACAACTTACCAAGAAGTAGATTATTATATAGATAAAGCAGTTTGCTATAGAGGCTTAATGGGAATAAGTACACAAGAAAGATTTTTATTTGGAAGTTTTTATGATATTAAGTTAGAAGAATTAATAAGTAAATATGACAGAAAAAAAATTAAAATTAGTAGAAGAAGAGATAGTAACACACTTGCTGTTATATCAAATAATAAAATAATAAAATTAATAAGAAAAATTGTAGCGTATTTTTCAGCACAAAAAGATAAACAATAATTAAAAGCGAAAATAAGTAATAATACTTGTTTTCGCTTTTAAAATAACATATTTAAAATATTTATAACAGCTGTAATGAAAGCAATTTTCCATGAAAGCCTTCCAGTAGTTGTAAAAATATTTTTTACAATTGTTAAATTATAGTCTTTACGTACAACTAAGGCTAAGCAATTAGGTTCAGGTATATTTTCATTTTTGGGTTCTACTACATTAGAATTAATTGTGTTGTTTTGAGATGAAAAGTCAGAAACTTCAATATTATTTGATTGATTGAAAAATGAATCTGAATCAGTGCCAAAATCTTTCTCAGCAAAAGCTGCATAACTTGCCTTAACTTCGTTTAAAATTTTAACAGCGTAGATTGTAGCATTACTAACAACTTCAGCTTTTTCATTTGGAACTTCTAACATAATATCACCTCTCTTTTGTATAAATATCTAAGTAAAGTATAACATTCAAAAATATATAAGTAAAGAAAAAACGACAAATTTTGTGCTAACATGCATATATTTTATAAAAACTATTGAAATAAATACCAAAATGTGGTAATATAAATTATAGTTTTAAAGGCAAAGAAAAAGAGGAGTAAGTTTTAACTAACTATAAAGAGAACAGAAGTCACCGGCTGAAAGCTTCTGATAGTATAGAAAACTGAAGGTAGCTTTGGAGCTGATAAATTGAAATAGCAGTAAATTTATCCGTATAACTTGCGTTAAAAGTAACTAAGATTAACAATAAAATTGTTAAATTAAGGTGGTACCGTGAGAATAATACCTCGCCCTTATTTCAGGGCGAGGATTTTTGTTTTAATAAGGAGGAATGTGAGATGCACGAGTTAGAAGGAAAGTTTGAACCACAAACTTTTGAAGAGGAAATTTATAAAAATTGGAATGAAAAGGGCTATTTTAAACCATCTAATGACAAAACTAAAAAGCCATATACAATAGTAATTCCACCACCAAATATTACTGGTAAATTACACATGGGTCATGCTCTTGATGAGACTTTGCAAGATATTTTAATTAGATATAAAAGAATGCAAGGTTTTAATACTTTATGGGTTCCAGGAACAGACCATGCTTCAATTGCAACAGAAGCTAAAATAGTTGAAAAATTAAAAGTGGAAGGGATTACAAAAGAAGATCTAGGTAGAGATGGTTTCTTAAAAAGAGCATGGGAATGGAAAGAAGAATATGGTGGAACTATATTAAATCAGCTTAAAAAATTAGGTTGTTCTTGTGATTGGTCTAGAGAAAGATTTACAATGGACGAAGGTTTATCTAATGCTGTAAAAGATGTATTTGTTGATTTATATAATAAAGGACTAATTTATAAAGGAAAAAGAATGATAAACTGGTGCCCATATTGCAATACTTCAATTTCAGATGCAGAAGTAGAATATGAAGAAGAGCCAACACATTTATGGCATGTTAAATATCCTGTAAAAGGAGAAGAAGGTAAATTTGTTATAGTAGCAACTACAAGACCAGAAACAATGTTAGGAGATACTGGTGTTGCAGTACATCCAGATGATGAAAGATATAAAGACTTAGTAGGAAAAACTGTAATATTACCAATTATGAATAAAGAAATTCCTATTATAGCAGATGAATTTGTAGAAAAAGAATTTGGAACAGGTGCTGTAAAACTTACACCTGCACATGATCCAAATGATTATCAAGCAGCTTTAAAACACAACTTAGAAATTATACCTGTATTTGATGAAGAATTTAAAATGAATAATTTAGTACCTGAATACAAAGGTATGGATATGTATGAAGCAAGAGAAAAAATAGTTGAAAGACTACAAAGAGAAGGATACTTAGTAAAAATAGAGGACTATACTCACAATGTAGGAAAATGCTATCGTTGTCATCATACAATTGAACCACATATTTCAGAGCAATGGTTTGTAAAAATGGAACCTTTGGCTAAACCAGCTATTGAAGCAGTTAGAACAGGAAAAGTAGAATTTGTACCTGAAAGATTTGATAAGATTTATTACAACTGGATGGAAAATATTCAAGATTGGTGTATTTCAAGACAATTATGGTGGGGTCACAGAATACCAGCATATTATTGTCAAAAATGTGGAGAAGTTATAGTATCAAAAGAAGAGCCACATAAATGTACAAAATGTGGAAGCACAAATTTAAAACAAGATGAAGATACATTAGATACATGGTTTAGTTCGGCATTATGGCCATTTTCAACATTAGGTTGGCCAGAGCAAACCGAAGACTACAAATACTTCTATCCAACAAGTACATTAATTACAGGTTATGATATAATATTCTTCTGGGTAGCAAGAATGATATTCTCAGCACTAGAACATACAGGTCAAGTACCATTTAACAAAGTATTTATTCATGGAATAGTACGTGATAGCTTAGGAAGAAAAATGTCTAAGAGTTTAGGCAATGGAATTGATCCATTAGAGATTATTGCAAAATATGGTACAGATGCTTTAAGATTTTCACTAGTTTTAGGAATATCACCAGGAAATGATATTAGATATATGCCTGAAAAATTAGAATCAGCATCAAACTTTGCAAACAAGTTATGGAATGCATCAAAATTTGTTTTAAGCAATATGCCGAAAGATGGTTCAAAATTGGCAGAAGATAGATTGCCAGAAAACTTATGTTATGAAGATAAATGGATTTTATCTAAATTAAATAAATTAGTTAAAGAAGTAACTAATAACTTAGAGAACTTTGAGCTTGGAATTGCAACACAAAAAGTATATGATTTCATTTGGAATGAATTCTGTGACTGGTATATTGAAATGGTAAAATCTCGTTTATATGATGAAAATTGCACAACAAAATTTGCTGCACAATATACTTTAAACAAAGTATTAAAAGATTCATTAAAATTATTACATCCAGTAATGCCATTTGTAACAGAAAAAATATATATGCAACTATACCATAATGATGAAAGCATAATGATTTCAAAATGGCCAGAATATACAGAAAGCCTATCATTTGAAAAAGAAGAAGAGCAAGTAGAAAAATTAAAAACAATAATAGTTGGAATTAGAAATTTACGTACAAACTTAAATGTTCATCCAAGTAAAAAATCTAAATTGATATTTGTAACAAAAACAGCAAATGATATGTTAAAAGAATCAAGTGCAATGATACAAAAATTAGGATTTGCAAATGAAATAGATATACAAGAAAACAAAGAAAATATACCTCAAAATGCAATGTCAGTTTTAGCAGATGGAATAGAAGTATATATACCATTTGAAGAATTGGTTGATTTAGAAGCAGAAAAACAAAGACTACAAGGTGAAAGAGCAAAACTACTTTCTGAAGTTGCAAGAGGAGAAAAAATGCTTTCAAATCCTGGTTTTGTAAACAAAGCACCAGAATCAAAAATAAATGAAGAAAAAGCAAAACTTGCTAAATATAAAGAAATGCTAGAAAAAGTTGAAGAAAGAATCAAAAGTTTATAATAAAAAATTCCCAGTTTGACTGGGAATTTTTTTAGTTGATTAAAGTATCTAAATTCCTTTTATTATATAAAATTCTCCTTACTTCCATAATATCATTATGAACAACATAAAAAATAACATAATTTTTTACATAAATTCTATAGTATGTATTCTTTCTTTTTCTATTTGAATAGTATTTCTCATAGGAAGTTGGACTAATAGCTCTAGTTTCTATAGCAGTTTGAAGCACATTAAGCAAGTTTTGAGCAGCTGAGATATTACTAAAATTATAAGCTATATAATCAACAATACTTTCTAAATCTTTATAAAATAATGGCAAATATATTACTTTATATTTTTTATTCACTTAGTTTCCTCCTTAGTGTATCAAAAACTTCTTCATGTGTAAGATATTTAGTATTTTTATCTTCTGCAACAGCATCAGCTTCATCAAGTGCACTTTCAATATATTCATTGTACTCTACATCACTTATAAGTTTTGAATACTTTTGTAAACTCATTACAACCATAGAACCATAACCGTTTTTTGTTAGATAAACAGCTTCATCTTCTTTTAATACTAGTTCCTCAATTTCTGGATATTTGTTTCTTAAATCTGAAACAGGTCTTATATTTATCATAATTAAATCCTCCTAAAATTATAATAATATTTTATCATTATTTTATCATAAAATCAAGAAAAATATTCTGAAAAATCAACAAATTCCTAAAGAAAAAAATGTCGAAAACTTCCTAAAAAACGACAAAACCTCCTAGTTTTCACTCTAGCAATAAACTGGAAAAAAATGTATAATAGGACAAGCAATAACAATAAGGAGGTACACGTATGACAAGTGAATTTGATAAACTAGATAATTGCTTATATATTCAAATTACAGATGAAATAGACCATCATACAACAGAAATAATAAGGAGGAAAATGGATAATGAAATTACGAGATTTATGCCTAGAAAAGTTGTGTTTGATTTTAGTAAGGTTTCTTTTATGGACAGCGCAGGAATAGGACTATTGATAGGAAGATACAAACTAACTAAAATGCTTGGAGGAATTACAGAAATAAAAAATACAAGTAAGTCAATTGAAAAGGTATTAGAAATGAGTGGAATTACTAGAATAATTCCAATTACTCAAAATGGTAAAGTAAGTTAAGGAGGGGAAAAAATGAAAAGTAGGTATGATAATGAAATGGAGCTTCAATTTATAAGTAAATCAAGAAATGAAGCTTTTGCTCGTATTACAGTAGCAGCATTTGCTGCACAATTAGATCCAACAATTGAAGAGTTGGCAGATATAAAAACTGCTGTATCAGAAGCTGTTACAAATTGCATAGTCCATGCTTATGAAGATGCAGAAGGAATAATAAAATTAAGAGCTACATTACTTGACAATGTACTTGAAATAGAAATTTCTGATAATGGAAAAGGAATTGAAGATGTAGAACTTGCAAGAAAACCTTTATATACAACAAAGGGAAATTTAGAAAGGTCTGGAATGGGCTTTACTATAATGGAGAGCTTTATGGATGAAATAGAAATTCATTCAGTAGTTGGAATAGGTACAAAAGTAGTAATGAAAAAAAGAATAAAAAAAGAAGATAACGAAATAATAGAAGAAGAAAAAAATGCTCTAATCAATTAAGATAGGAGGCATTTTTTTATGCAAGAAGAATTTGAAAATAAGATAGAAGACATTATAAAAGCACAACAAGGTGATAAAAATGTAATGCAATACTTAATAGAATCTAATAAAGGTCTTATTTGGAGCATTGTTAAGCGTTTTCAAGATAGAGGTTATGAATTAGAAGACTTATACCAAATAGGTGTAATGGGGTTTATAAAATGCATAAAAAGATTTGATAGCAATTTTGAGGTTCGATTATCTACTTATGCAGTTCCATATATTTTAGGTGAAGTTAAAAGATATATTAGAGATAATGGACCTATAAGAATTAGTAGAAGTTTAAAAGAACTTGCAATAAAAGCTTTAGAGACCAAAAATGAATATTATAGAAAAACAGGCCAAGAAATTAAAATAGAAGAACTTTCTAAATTACTTGGAACATCTAAGGAGGAGATTACTCTATCATTAGAGGCATTTCAGCCAATATATTCAATAGATGAACAATTGGGAGATGATGAAAATGATGGATTGAGTTTATTGGATAAAATGTCAAATCATATTGATGAGGCAAATGTTTTAACGAATAAACTTTGTATTCAACAGGCTATTAATAATTTGAAAGATAATGAAAAACAAATAATTTTTTTGAGATATTATAAAGGAAAAACACAAACTGAAATTGCTAAGATTATGGGTATTACTCAAGTGCAGGTTTCTCGTATAGAAAAACGAGTGCTAGAAAATATGAGGGTAAAATTAGCAATTTAATTAAAATGAATTAGCAATAGTAATATGAAAACTTTTCTCCGTTCCATCCCTGCGAAAAGTATCATATTACTATTGATGTAAAAGTTAAATAAATTGCTCATAGTAAAGGAGAGTAAATTGAAAAGATTTTTAGCATATATTCTAATATTTTTGATATTGTGTTTTTCCATTCCAATAATATTTACTAGTAAAGCAAAGCCGACAATTTCAAACAATACAGAAAATAAAGAAGAACAGCAAACAGTGGCAGATTATGATTATAAGCAATACAACACTGTAAAACTATTACATACATCAACCAACAAAGTAGAAGAACTAGGGTTAGATGAATATTTGTATGGAGTAGTAAGTAGTGAAATGCCGGCAAGTTTTGAAAAAGAAGCATTGAAAGCTCAGGCTGTCGTTGCTAGAACATATACTTTATATAAAATTATAAATGGTGGAAAAAAACATGGAAACGCTAATATATGTGATTCATCAACTTGTTGCCAAGCATGGATTTCGAAGGAGAAAAGATTAGAAAGATGGAAAGAAGAAAACAGAACTGAATACTGGAATAAAATTGTAAGTGCAGTAAATGAAACAAAAGGAAAAATGATAACATACAATGGTAAGCCAATAAATGCTTTTTTTCATTCAAATAGTGGTGGTTATACAGAAGCACCTTTGAATGTATGGGGAGGAAGCGGATACCCATACCTAAAATCAGTTGAAACATCTGGAGAGGATGCATATAATCAGTATTCATCAAAAGCAACATTTACTAAAAAAGAATTTGAGGAAAAAATAAAAAAAGTTCATAGTAATTTTAAAATAGACTTTTCTAAAGAAGAATGTATAAAAATAAAAGAATATACAGAAGGTAATAGAGTAAAGTTGATTAAAATAGGAAATTTGGAATTATCAGGAGTAGAAGTTAGGACTCTACTTAGTTTAAGGTCAGCAAATTTCAAAGTAACAATTGAAAAAGATAACATTATATTTGAAGTAACTGGCTATGGTCATGGGGTAGGGATGAGTCAAACTGGTGCAGATAGCTTAGCAAAACAAGGCAAAAGTTATGAAGAAATAATCCATCATTTTTATTCTGGAGTAAAAGTACAAGATATTTAACATTTTTGTATAAATTTCTCAAACTTGTAAATAATTATACTAAAGAAAAATTAAGGAGGAATTATTATGAGAAGAAACTATAGAGGAAGGTTTACAGAGAGAATAGATACTAAAAAAATGTTATATATTGCAGGTACTATACTGGCTTTGGCAATAATAGCTTTTGTTATAACTTTTTTTGTTTATGGAAATACATTAAATAAAACAAATGAACTTAGTAAAATAAATACAAATTCATTAGGAACAATCACTGCAATAGAAGAAACAAGTACATCTTATGGTAAAACAGTTGATGAAGCAAAAAACGATATAGAAGATTCAAATAAAATTGCTGTTAATACAAGTACTATGAAAGATGAAAAAATAGACACAAAAAAGAATGAAAATAAAACAACAGTTAAAGATACAGAATCTAAAAATGAAACTAAGACAGTTACTGTAAAAGATCCGGAATTTAAAATGCCAGTAGAAGGTTCAATAATGAAGGAATTTGCAGATAATAAATTGGTATATTCTAATACTTTAGATGTGTGGACAACACATAGCGGAATTGATATTTCAGCTGATAAAACAACAGTTGTAAAAGCATCTGCAGAGGGAACTGTAAAGTCAATAAAAAATGATCCACGTTATGGATTAACAGTTATTATAGAACATACAAATGGATATAAAACTGTATATTCAAATCTTTTATCAACTGAATTTGTTGTAGAAGGTGAAAAAGTTAAACAAGGACAAAGTATAGGAACAGTTGGAACTACTTCTGCATTTGAAGTATCAGATGAGCCACATCTTCACTTTGAAATTATAAAAAATAATGAACAATTAAACCCAGAACTTTATATAAAATAAAGTGTAAAATTAATCTGATTTTTTTATAAAAAACTATTTACAATATTCGAAAAAAAATATACAATACCCTTATAAAATAATAAGGAGGATGTAAAAATGAAAAGCGAAAAAGATTGGTTAGTAACTTTATTACTATGTATATTTTTGGGAGGAATAGGAGTTCATAGATTTTATGCAGGAAAAATTGGAACAGGAATATTACAATTAATTACTCTTGGCGGATGCGGAATATGGACTTTAGTAGATCTTATAATGATTATAACAGGAAGCTTCACTGATAAAGATGGAAACAAAATCACAAATAACTAAAATAGTATTATTTATTATAATTAATGCAACAATATTGTCAGTTTTATATGCAATACCAATAAACAGTAAGATAATGGAAAATCTATGCATATATAAATTAATATTAGGCAAAGAATGTTGGAATTGTGGAATGACTAGAGCATTTTTAGCAATGCTTCATTTCGATTTCAATACGGCATTAAGTTATAATAATAAAGTGGTAATAGTGTTTCCAATGGCAATAGTAATATACCTAAATACATGGTATAAATACATTAAAAAAGGTCAAGAGCAAAATTAGTTTTAATTTTGCTCTTTTACTTTGAAAAAATATATGATAAAATTTACAAAGGTAATATTAAATAAAAAAGGAGCAAAAAAGTGGCAGAAGTTAAATGGACTAATGAACAATTACAAGCAATACAAGAAAAAAATTCAAACATATTAGTAGCCGCTGCAGCAGGTAGTGGTAAAACTGCTGTGCTTGTAGAGCGTATTATTCACAAAATAATTGATGAGCAAATGGATATTGACAAAATATTAGTAGTAACATTTACAAATGCAGCAGCTAGTGAAATGCGTGAAAGAATACTAGAAGCAATATACAAAAAGTTAGAAGAAAATCCTGAAAATGTTCATTTACAAAGACAAATAATACTTTTAAATAAAGCTAGTATATGCACAATACACTCTTTTTGCTTAGACGTTATTCATAATCATTTTTATGAAATTGATTTACCAAGCAATTTTAAAATTGCAGATACAGCTGAAATAGATCTTCTTAAACAAGAAGTATTAGACGATTTATTTGAGCAAAAATATACTGAAAATGATAAAAATTTTATAGAACTTTTAGAAAATTATACAAATTATCGTGGAGATGAAGCTTTACAAGAATTAGTATTAAAAATATATAAATTTATACAAAGTAGTCCATTTCCAATAAAATGGTTACAAGAAAAATTAGAATTATTAAAAATAGAAGATAAAGACATATCTCAAACAATATGGGGAAAACTTATAATTCAAACAGTAGACGATGATATACAAGAGAGTATTATGCAACTTGAAGTTACTAAATCTAAAATGGCGTTATATCCTGAAATGACTAAATTTTATCAAACAATAAGTGAAGATATAATAAACCTTCAAGATTTGCAAAAATATAATTCTTGGGATGAATTATATATAAAATTATTAAATTTTAACTTTAGTAAATGGCCAGTTGACAAAAAAGTAATAAATGACTTAAAAGAAGATTCAAAAGAAATAAGAGACAAAGTAAAAAAACATATTAAAGAAAAAACTGCAAAGCTATTAAGCTGTTCACAAGAACAAGCCGTAAAAGACTTGAAAATTATTACTCCAATACTAGAGAAACTTTCAAATTTGATAACAGAGTTTACAAAAAACTTTGCAGAAAAAAAGAAAGAAAAAAATTGCATTGATTTTAATGATATTGAACACTTTGCATTAAAAATATTATTAGATGAAAATAATAACCCAACAGAAGTTGCAAAAAAATATAAAGAAAAATTTGAAGAAATTGCAATTGACGAATATCAAGATAGTAACTTAGTACAAGAGGCTATATTAACCAGCATTTCAAAAGGCAACAACATTTTTATGGTAGGGGATGTTAAGCAAAGTATATATAAATTTAGACAGGCAAGACCGGAGCTATTTTTACAAAAATATGATGAATACAAAAATAAAGAAGAAAAGACACAAGAAGATAATCTAAAAATACAACTATTTCGCAATTTTAGAAGTAGGCAAAACATATTAAATATTACTAACTTAGTATTTGAAACAATAATGAGCAAAGAACTAGGAGATATAAATTACAACGAAAACGAATACTTAAACTATGGAGCAAATTACCCGGAACCAGAAGAAATAAAAAATTATGCAGGTATTGCTGAGTTAGATATTATAGATTTAAAAGAAGATGAATCAATTACAGCTTTTGAAGGTGAAGAAGACGAAGAGGAACAAGAAAGAGTTGAAGATGATGTATTAGAGGCTAAGTTTGTAGCAAACAAAATACAAGAATTATTAAATAGTAATTATATGGTATTTGACAAGAAACAAGGCTATAGAAAAATTAGACCAAAAGATATTGTAATTTTACTAAGAGCAACATCGAATTTATCTCCAATATATGAAAAAGAACTATCTGATTTGGAATTACCAGTATTTAGTGATACATCAGGAACTTATTTAGACACAGTAGAAATACAAACAATATTATCAGTACTAAAAATTATTGATAACCCATTACAAGATATTCCACTTGTAGTAGTATTAAGGTCATCAATTTGCAATTTTACAGATAATGATTTAATTACAATAAGATTAACAGATAGAAATTGTAATTTTTATGAGGCTTTAATAAAAACAAGGCTAATATGTGAAGGAGATTTAAAAAACAAAATAGAAAGCTTTTTAGAAAAACTTGAAAAGTGGAAAAGTATATCACAATATATGCCTTTAGATGAATTTATATGGCAAATATATTTAGATACAGGATATTACCAATATGTCGGACTACTTCCAAATGGAGCAATGAGACAAGCAAACCTTAAAACATTATTTGAAAAAGCTAAACAATATGAAAAAGCAAGTTTTAAAGGGTTATTCAATTTTATACAATTTATAGATAAACTAAAAAAACAGAATGGAGATTTAGCTTCGGCAAAACTTATTGGAGAAAATGAAGATGTAATTAGAATCATGAGTATTCATAAAAGTAAAGGACTAGAATTTCCAGTTGTGTTTTTGTGCAACTCTCATAAAAAGTTTAATATGCAAGATTTAAATGACAATATTTTATTACATCAAGATATTGGCTTTGGTCCAACAATTATGGATACAACTAGAAAAATTAAGTATTCTAGCATAGCAAAAGATGCAATTAAATTAAAAATGAAACAGGAAACACTTTCAGAAGAACAAAGAATTTTGTATGTTGCATTAACAAGAGCAAAGGAAAAACTATATATTACAGGAAGAAGTAAAGATTTTACTAAATATGTACAAGATAAAAATAAAGTACTTGAAATGTATGAAAGTGAAAACATAAAACTAGATGCTAAACTTATGAAAAAAGCCAATTCATACTTAGACTGGCTTATGTATGTGTATTTGTTTAATCAAGGAAGAACGATTACACTAAAAGGAGAATCATACAAATTAAGTGATATTATAACTTTAAATGTTAGTAATAAAAAAGACTTGTTAAAAGCTTTAGCAAAAGAAGAAGTAGTTGAGCAAATTGATTTAAAAGAAAAGATAGAACAAATATTAAAAAATAAATCAGATGAAGAAAATAAAAAATCTGAACAAGCATTAAAAGAATTACTAGAATGGAAATATGACTATATTGTAGACACAACACTTCCTACTAAATCATCTGTTACAAAAATTAAGCAAGAAAAAATTAAATTAGAAGAAATACTAAAAGGAATAGAAAGTGAAGAAGTAGAATACAAAAAATCATATACACCCAAATTCATGCAAGAAGATAAGAAAATATCAAGTGCAGAAAAAGGTACTTTAGTACACTTATGTATCCAAAGATTAGATGAAAGAAAAGACTATGAGTTAAAAGATATTCAAAACATAATACTTAACTTAGTTGAAAAAGAAATAATTACACAAAATGAAGCAGATGCAATTGATGTAAATTTAATTTATCAATATACAAAATCACAATTATTTGAAGAATTAAGGAAAGCAAAAGAAGTACATAAAGAGCAACCATTTTATATAAACATACCTGCAAAAGATGTTGTAAGTGAAGCGGAAAATTCAAAGAAAAACATTTTAGTACAAGGTATTATAGACTTATATTATATTGATAAAAATGATAATTTAGTGTTAATTGATTTTAAAACAGATTACATTTCAAATGAACCAAATGCAAAAGAAAAAATACTTGATAAATATAAAGTACAATTAGAAATATACAAAACAGCACTAGAGCAGGCATTAAATAGAAAAACAAGTAAGACTGCTTTATGCTTAGTTAAAAGTGAGTATGAAGAAGTTGTACTTGAATAATTATTATATAAGGAGGATATTTTTATGAGTGAAAAATATGATGTAATAGCAGTTGGAATGGGACCAAGTTCAATATTTATGGCTTATGAATTAATAAAATTAAAAAAAGCACATAAAGTTTTATTAATTGAGCAAGGAAAAAAAGTAGAAGATAGGTATTGCCCAATAGAAAAAACAGGAAATTGTATTAAATGCAAACCATTCTGTAATATTACTAGTGGATTTTCTGGAGCTGGAGCGTTTTCAGATGGAAAATTATCTTTATATAATAAAGAAGATGATGACATATATATTGGTGGAATTTTACATGAATATATTGGAGTAGAAGAAACAAAAAGATTAATAGATTATACAGATAAAATATATTTAGACTTTGGTGCAGATACTAAACTTGAAGGAACAGAACACCAAGAAGAAATAAAAAAGATTTCAGATAAAGCAAAAAAAGAAGGGATAAACCTTATAAATATTCCTATACGACATTTAGGAACAGAAAAAGCACATGAATTATATAAAAGATTAGAAGATTATTTATCAGAACATCACATTGAAATGAAATATCAAACAATAGTTGAAGATTTAATTATTGAAAAAGGAAAAATAAAAGGCGTTAGAATAAAGCCAGCTAAAGAATTAAACAACGAGGATGCTGAACTTGAAGAAATATATGCAGATAATGTAGTTATTGCAGTTGGAAGAAAAGGTGCTAACTGGCTAGTAAATATGTGTGAAAAGCATAATATAAAAACTAAGTCTGGAATTGTAGATATAGGGGTTAGATATGAATTACCAGATAGAATAATGAAGGACATAAATACTTACATGTATGAAGGAAAGTTCATAGGAAAACCAGAACCTTTTAAAGACAAAGTAAGAACATTTTGCCAAAATCCAAGTGGATTTGTTGCATCAGAAGTATACGATAATAACCTAAGCTTAGTAAATGGACATTCATATAAAGAAAGAAAAAGTACAAATACAAACTTGGCTATTCTTGTTTCACATCATTTTACATATCCATTTAATAAGCCGATTGACTATGGAAGAAATGTTGCAAAAAATTTAAATGAATTAGGTGCAGGCAACATACTAGTACAAAGATTGGGAGATATTTATAGAGGAAAAAGAACTTGGGAACAAGAATTAAAACAAAATACTGTTATTCCAACTTTAAAATCAGCAGTACCAGGAGATATTACTTATGCAATTGGATATAGAACAATGACAGATATTTTAAATTTTATACGTAGTATGGATAAAGTTGTTGAGGGATTTGCTGATCCAGATAATTTACTATATGCACCAGAAATAAAATTTTATAGTAACCAAGTTGTAATAGATAACAATTTTGAATCAAACATAAAAGGATTATACTCAATAGGAGATGGAGGAGGAATGACAAGAGGACTAATGATGGCATCTGCTTCTGGAGTACAAATGGCCAGAATATTAGCACGTTTTTAAATTTATTGTTTTACCAATAAGGACTTTAGGTTACAATAGAAAGACAAGAATATGAATTAATATAAATTGTATAATAAAACTGAGCAAAAGTTTTCAAGAAAAATTGAAAGAAATTGCTAAGTTTTCCTTGAAATCAAACAAAAACTTATTGCAAATTCTAGAAATATATATTATTATAATACTACAAATCAAAAGAAAAATAATAGAAAGAGGCACAAGGGAGGAAAAAAATTATGAAAACAAAACAAAAAAACAAAGCAAGTTATTTTAACCCAAAAGGTATTACATTAATAGCATTAGTAGTAACAATAGTTGTGCTATTAATATTAGCAGGGGTTTCAATAAATGTACTATTTAGTGATAGTGGAATCATAAAAAGAGCAAAAGATTCACAAAACAAGTGGAAAGAAGCAGAGCAAAATGACCTAGATTCATTAGGAAGATTAAAAGATCAAATAGATATGTGGACAGAAGGAAAAATAGTAGCAAAAGAAGGAACATTATTAGCAATGTATCAAAAAGCAGTAGAAGATAAATGTACAAATTCAGATGGAATATGTACAAATGCAGAACACTTGCATATAGGTGATTATGTGGATTATAAAAATCCAACAAGTGGAACAGTAGAAGTAAAAAGTGCAGAAAGTGGAATATATGGAAAAGACTCAGAAGGAAATTCAACAGTAAATATAACACAAACATATACATTATCAGAAACAAAAAACAATGTAAAATGGAGAGTATTGGGAATAGACAGTAAAACAGGTGGAATAAAGCTAATATCAGCAGACCCGATAGAAAGAGATGCAAATTACTTGCTAACAGTAGCAGCTAATTCAGCGGAAAAGCCATATTTATATTTAGGAGGACCAGAAGGCTATTTCTATGGACCAGATGCAATGGATAAAATAGGAAAAATGTATTTAAATAGTTATGCAACAGAAGCAAGAAGTGTAAAAGTAGAAGATGTAAATGAAATAACAGGAGTAACAACAGCAGAAAAGATAAAAGAAGTAAACTTACCTTCATATTCTGGACATAAACAATATGGAGAAGCATATAGTTATTCAGGGCAGTATACACCAGAATTGTGGCTTCAAATAGGAAAAAAAGCAAATAAAACAAAGGTAACAACAGTAAGTGGAACAGTAACTGGATATTATTATAGTATAAATTCAAAAGAAAAAGAAGGTGCTCCATCAGTAACAATGACAAATACAAGAGCTTATGAAATGATGTTTAAAGATGTTGAAACTCTAACAGGTAAAGCATATTGGCTGGCATCGCGTGGTGTCCGTGAGGGTTCAGGCTATGCTTACTTTGGACCTGGAGGTGTAAACAGTAATAACAAAAACGTTACCTATGCAGGGTTTAATATCGGCTTATTTTGTTCTTACCGGAATCTCGACACTCCCTGGTTTAGCTGTGCGCCCAGTAGTTGTTTTAAAATCTGATGTTATGGCAACAGAAGTGCCTAAAATAGCAGATCAAGCTTCAACATGGACGTATTCAGCTAAGTCAGAGTAATAATTATTTTATCAAGAAGGCCTTTGCTCTTCTTGAATTAAAGCTAAAATTTTAAGTTAGAAATTTGGGGTGTATCAAGCTAACTGTGTAATTTATCTAATTATATTTTTATAAAATGGTAATATATGTCGGTCATGTATTACCATTTTATTGTATAGGAAAAATCGAATACTTTCGATATATAACTATATTTAATTTTTTATAGAAAAATTATAAATTATGTTATATAATAACAATACATTAAATAGAAAAAATACTCACATTAAAAAGGAGAAAAATAAAATGTCAAATTTTGTACATTTGCATATACATAGTGAATTCAGTTTACTAGATGGAGCAAATAGAATAAAAGACTTACCAGTAAGAGCAAAAGAATTAGGAATGAATGCTATGGCAATTACAGACCATGGCGCTATGTTTGGTGCAATTGACTTTTATAAAGCATGCAAAGCAAATGACATTAAACCAATAATAGGTTGTGAAGTTTATGTTGCACCAAGAAATAGAAAAGATAAAGACCCTAATTTAGATGCAAAATATAATCATTTAATATTATTAGCTAAAGACAACCAAGGATATAAAAATCTTGCAACTTTAGTTTCTTTAGGTTATACAGAAGGTTTTTATTATAAACCTAGAATAGACCACGAAATAATAGAAAAATATCATGAAGGGATAATATGCTTAAGTGCATGTTTAGCAGGAGAAGTAAACCAAGCAATACTTGCAAATGATATGGAAAAAGCAAAAGAAGTTGCTTTATGGTATAAGTCTATATTTGGAGAAGACTATTACTTAGAAATCCAAAACAATGGAATAAAAGAACAAGTTTTAGCAAATCAAAAATTAATACAATTATCAAGAGAGCTAGATATTCCACTTGTAGCAACAAATGATGCTCACTATTTAAAAAGAGAAGATGCATATAACCATGAGGTTTTACTTTGTATACAAACTGGAAAACGTATGACAGATGAAGACAGAATGAAATTTGACACAGATGAGTTATATGTTAAATCACCAGAAGAGATGAGTGACTACTTTAAAAATGTACCAGATGCGATTGAAAATACAGTGAAAATAGCAGAAAAATGTAATGTAGAATTTGAATTTGGACATACAATTTTGCCAAATTATGATGTGCCACAAGAATTTGCAACTCACTATGATTACTTAGAAAAACTTACTTATGATGGACTAAAAAATAGATATGGAGAAAACCTAAGTAAAGAAATATTGGAAAGAACAGAATATGAACTAAGTGTCATTAAAAAAATGGGATATGTAGATTACTTCTTAATTGTATGGGACTATATTCATTATGCTAAAACACATAATATACCAGTTGGACCAGGTAGAGGTTCAGGAGCTGGTTCAATAGTTGCATATAGTATTGAAATTACAGATATTGACCCTATTCAATATAACCTAATTTTTGAGCGATTTTTAAATCCTGAAAGAATTAGTATGCCTGATTTTGACGTTGACTTTTGCTATGAAAAAAGAGATAAAGTTATAGAATATGTTGAGCAAAAATATGGTAAAGACCATGTTTCACAGATTATTACATTTGGAACGATGTCTGCTAGAATGGTTATTCGTGATGTTGCAAGAGTATTAGATATGCCTTATGCAGAAGCAGACAAACTAGCTAAAATGATACCAAATGAAATACATATTACAATAAAAAAAGCTATGGAGCAAAACAAAGAATTAAAAGACCTTTACGATACAGACGAAGAAATTAAAAAAATGTTAAATATTGCCATGGCTTTAGAAGGAATGCCAAGACAGGCTTCAACACATGCTTGTGGTATAGTTATTACAAAAGAACCAGTAGTAAGCTATGTGCCACTTTATGTAAGAGATGGAGCTATATCAACACAATATATAATGACAACACTAGAAGAACTTGGACTTTTAAAAATGGATTTCTTAGGATTAAGAACATTAACTGTTATTCAAGATACAATAGACTTGGTAAAACAAAATCAAGGAATAGATGTTAAGTTTGACGAAAAGATGAATGATCCTAAGGTATACAAACTATGGCAAAATGGAGAATCAGTTGGTATATTCCAGTTTGAAAGTCAAGGAATGACAAACTTCATGAAGGAATTGAAACCAGACTGCTTGGAAGATATAATTGCGGGAGTTTCTTTATACAGACCTGGCCCAATGGATCAAATACCAAGATATATTGCAAATAAAAAAGATCCAGAACATGCAGTATATACACATCCAGCACTAAAACCAATTCTTGAAGTTACCTATGGCTGTATGGTTTACCAAGAACAAGTTATGCAAATAGTTAGAGACTTAGCTGGTTATTCATTAGGCAGAGCTGACTTAGTAAGAAGAGCCATGGGTAAGAAAAAGCTAGATGTAATGGCAAAGGAAAGAGAAATATTTATACATGGACAAATAGATGAAAATGGGAATATTGTTGTTCCTGGTTGCATTAGAAATGGTATAGATGAACAGTCTGCAAATAAAATATTTGACGAAATGGCTGAATTTGCTAAATATGCATTTAATAAGTCACATGCTGCAGCTTATGCAGTTATATCATTTAGAACTGCATATTTAAAAGCATATTATCCAACAGAATTTATGGCTGCAATGCTTAATAGTTTTTTAGGAAATCTAGATAAAGTACCAGGTTATATTGAAGAATGCAAAAGACTATCAATTCAAATATTAAAACCAGATATAAATAAAAGCTATACAAGGTTTACAGTTGATAAAAATCAAATTCGTTTTGGACTTGGAAGTATTAAAAATGTGGGAACAGCTGCTGTTGACGAAATTGTAGAAGAAAGAACAAAACATGGAGAATTTAAAGATTTTAGTGATTTTTGTGAAAGAATAAAAGAAACAACAGTTAATAAAAAATGTATTGAAAGTTTAATAAAAGCGGGAGCTTTTGATGAACTAGGACAAACAAGAAAAACATTTATGGCATCTTATGAAAATATTATTGATACAATAAGCAATGACAAAAAGGGATTTGATGGTCAAGTTTCAATGTTTGACTTAGGAGGAGAAACTCAAAAAGAAGAAATAAAATATAATTATATAATTGAACCTGAATATGATGAAAAAGAGAAACTTTCAATGGAAAAAGAAATGCTTGGAATATATATTTCGGGACATCCACTGGAAAAAATGAGAGCACAAATCGAAGCAAAAACTACTATAAATAGCTTGAAACTAAGAGAATTATCAGAACCAAGTGAAATAGAAGAAGATGAGAAAGTTACAGAATATCAAGATGGACAAAATGTAATATATGCAGGCATAGTTACAAGCGTTAAAAAGAAATATACTAAAAACAATACAATTATGGCATTTGTTACAATTGAAGATTTATATGGCACAACTGAATTTATAGTTTTTGATAGTTGCTATAGACAATGTTCTGATATATTAGTAAATGACAATATTGTTGAAGTAGAAGGCAGGTTAAGCATTAGAGAAGATGAAGAACCTAAAATTGTAGCTAGAACAATAAAAGAATTTGCAGAAATCAAGAAAAAGGCATTTGAACTAAATGTTACAAATCTTAACGAAGAAACTAAAGAAAAACTTAAAGGAGCAATTTACTTCTTTAATGGAGAAAGAAGTAATATGCAAATGCAAATAAAAAATGGAGAAAAACTTGATAAAGCAGGTGGAATTTATATGACACCAGAGATCTTAAAAGAATTTCAAGAGCTAGTTGGAGAAGAAAATGCTCAAATTATTTTAATATAAAAGGAGAGAAATATATGAAGAATGAAAGAATGGTAACAAGAAAATTATTTATATCATGTATTTTGATACTATGTATTATATTTACTACTATTATAATTTTGCAAAAAGAGCATTATGAAAAAATAATAGAGGAAAATAATAACAATACTGAAATCCAACTTAATATTATTGAGGCTAATTAAACAAATTTAAAAACAATAAGAGAGTGGAAAAAATTATTGGAAATAGAAAGACACCTAGGCTATATCTAGGTGTCTTTTCATGTTAATTGGTAAAAGATGTTTTTGAACGACAATTATTGACAAAAAAATACCTAAATATTAAAATTAATTTAGGTGAAACAAATGAGAAAAATAAACCATAAAATAAAAACACAAGTATTAATCATAAGTCTACTACTAATTATAGGATTAGTAGTAAGTTTGTGTGCATATATGTTTATTTTTCAAAAGAAAACAGCTTATGCAGCCACACAAAACGTTGAAGAAGAATACGAAACTATAGAAAAAAAATTCATAGACATAAATGAAATATTAGAGAAAAATACTCAAAATAAAAAGAAAGAAGAAATAGTAAAAAAAGAAATAGATTTAGAATATATTACAAAATATCAAAATAATCCTGAGTTACCTAGTGGAATGATACAGGTGGTACAAGAAGGAATAGATGGAAAACAAGAAGAAATAACTAAAAAAATATATGAAGGAGATAAACTTACTGAGGAAAAAATAGTTGGAAATACAGTCACAAAAGCGTCAGTAAATAAAATAGTAGAAGTGGGAACAGGAAGGCATATAATAAATTATAATGCTGAAATTGGAGATGACATATATATAACGCCGAGTTTTCTTGCAATAAGGATTGAACCAAATGAAAAAAGCGAAAAATTAATAACATTAAATAAAAACACAAAAGTTGAATTAATTGAAAAGAAAAAAGAATGGTATAAGATTCAATATCAAAGTTATGCAGGATGGGCAAAAGCAGAATGTTTTACAAGCATAAATCCAAACGAGCTAAAACAAGATGAAATTGAGATAGTGCAAGGCAGCAAATATACAAAACAACAGTTGATAAGAAGTTTAAGCTTTAACATGAAATTGAACAAACCAAGTGGGTTATCATTAGAGCAATTTAAAAAAATATTTGCAAATGAAACAAAAGACAAAAATAATATTTTTAAAGATAATGCACAATATTTTTATTATGCTGAAAAACAATATAATATTAATGGAGTATTCTTGGCAGCTGTAGCAATACATGAAAGTGGATGGGGAAAATCAAGTATAGCATCAAATAAAAACAATTTATTTGGGTATGGAGCTTATGATAGAGACCCATATAATAGTGCTTATGAGTTTTCAGATTATTCAGAGGGAATAGACTTGTTAGCAAGAGTATTTGCAAAATACTATTTAAATCCAAAAGGTACAAAAATATATGATGGAAATATTGCTGATGGATGTTATTACAATGGAGAAACTCTTACAGGAGTTAATAAAAAATATGCAACAGATAAAAACTGGGCAAATGGCGTATACTACTGGATGAAACATTTATATAATAACTTATAAAGGCAACTGGATATTTTTATAAAAATATCCAGTTTTTCCTTGATATTTTCTGGACTTTATTGTATGATATAATATATGAAAGTGAAAAAATGAAAAGGGGCAGTATTTTATGAAGAAAGTAATTTCAATATTATTTATATTATTAATCATATTTGGAACAGTTACTGTATATGCAAGTAACGCTCAAGAAAATACAATAACCTCAGAAACAGCTACAACTAATCTAGTAGGATTAAAAGATAAAGCATTAAAAGCATTAGAAGATTATCAGGTAGCTTATGGAGACAATACTTACGGACTTGTTGCATATATTTTAAATATAGTTAGAATATATAGCATTCCATTTGGTTTTGTAGGAATTGTTTTAGCAGCAATTTACCGTTATGTTATAGGTATTAGAAAACTAGATGTTCAAGATAAAGGATTTGGTGTACTAGTAGCTATTATTACAGTAATGGTAATTTGTCAAGTACTACCATTAATCTTTGCGATAGTTGTAAGAGGTTGGAGGGGTTAAAACGAATGAAAGTATTATTTGCAGTTAATAATGAAAGCATTTCTGAGTCAATAACAAAAAAATATCAACAAGAATATAAAGAAATTATCTCAGCAAAAAATGTGTATTATTTTAATGCAATTATTAAAGAATTACAAAGAGATAAATCTTATGATAGAATTGTTATAAGTGAAGATTTACAACCATTTTCTAATAATAATTATGATCAAATAGATAAATTTATTTTTGAGAAAATGGATAATATTAGCGATGAAGCAACAAAGCAAAATGGAAATGATATTCCAATAATTTTAATATGTGCTGATAGAAGAGAAAAATCAGATCCATTACTAGTTAAAATGTTTGGAATAGGTGTTTATAATGCTCTTATTGGAAAAGATAGGAGTATTACTGCTGTGTGTCAATTATTAAATAGACCACGTAGTAAAAAAGAAGCAAAAGTGTATTACCACATAGATCCTGATGATGTGGATTATAAAGTAGAAAATGAAGGAGACGTTAGTGAAGTTGAAATTCAGAATATTTTAAATCACTATAAAAGACTTGGAAGGAATGAAGAACAATATGTTGAGAGCTTTGACCATATTGCGAGCCAATATACAGATTCACAATTAAGATTAATTGCTAAATTCCTACCACTAAACGTAAAAGCAGTACTAGAAGCTAATAGTCCAAAATATCAAGAAGTTGTTGCTTTAGGAATGCCTTCAAAACCTGATAGAAAATACAATCAATATAATAATTTTAATAATTATAAAAAGGATAAAGATAAAAACAAAGATAAGAATCAGAAAAATGTAAAACCAGTTGATGACACAAAAGATTTAGATATAATAAAACAAAACTTAGAAAAAAATGTAATAACTGAACCAGTTATTATACCTTCAGCAATAAATACTAATTCAGTAAGAAAAGTGAACAGTGTAAAGCCAAAAGAAGAGCCAACAATTTCGCAACCAATATATCAGAATGAAAATGAAGAAGAAGATCTATTTGAAGATATAGTAACAGATGATGAACAAATTGAAGAAAATCAAGAAGTTGAATTAGAACAACCAAAAAGAAGAGGAAGACCTAAAAAAATAAAAGCAGAACAAGAAGTGAAAGAACAAGAGGCAACAGTTGTAAAAAGAGGAAGAGGAAGACCTAAAAAACAACAAGAAGAAATAATAGAACAAGATGATGAAAACAGCGAAGAAGCAAATATTTTACCAGGCTTAGAAGAAGATGTATCATCTCCAGTAAATTTATTTGAACTAGGAGATGAAGAACAAAAAAGCAATACAAATCAAGAATCAGATAATGACATAATTTTACCAGGAATAGATAATGAATTCCTATTTGCACAAGATGGTGATCAAAATGAAAGAAGTCATATAGGTGTTTCTAATTTGAATGAAAACAATAATATATCTTCAACTCCAAGAAATAATGATAGCATGGACTTGACACAAACAACAAATAATTATAATAACACAAGTACAGCGAGCATCATATCAAAGGATAAAAAAGTAGTTACATTTATAGGAACATCAAAAAATGGAACATCATTCTTAGTAAATAATATTGCGGAAATTATTTCACAAAAAGGAATTAACACTGCAATTCTTGACTTAACTCAAAACAAAAATGCTTATTATATATACACTGAAAATGATGAAAACCTACGTAACATAGCTTATTCATCTATAGAAAACCTAAAAATTGGAAATGCTAAAGGAATTCAAGTACATAAAAATTTAGCAGTATATACTTCATTACCAGGTAAAAAACAAGATACTTCAAATTACACTAATATATTAGAAACTTTGACTAAAAATTATTCTTTGGTAATTATTGATTGTGACTATGATACAGACTATAATTATTTTGCACAAGCACAAGAAATATATCTAGTGCAAAGTTTAGACATTTTAACTATACAACCATTAACAGCATTTTTAAGAAATTTAAAAGCTAAAAATGCATTGAATCCAGAAAAAATCAGAGTAGTTTTAAATAAAATGGTTAACTTAAAAAGTGTAACAGAGAAGACAATTATTGGAGGAATGGCATATTACAATGACCCATCAATGTCATTTATGACAGAATTATTTAATAAAGACACTGTTAAATATTGTGTAATTCCGTTTGAAGAACAAACTTATGCAAAATACTTAGATGGAATTATCAATTGTAAAATTTCTTTAAATGGATATTCTAGAAATTGTATGACAGCACTTAATACATTGAGTGATATGGTATATCCTTTAGTCGAAAATAATACAACAAGAAACAATAAAACATATAATTCATATAGCAGTGGAAACAATTTCTCAGCTAGTATGAATAGCACACTAAATAAAATGAAAAATAACTATTAAAATATTCTTACAAAAAGGGGTGAGCTTTTTGCCATTAGCAATAATAATAATATTAATACTAATAATTGTAGCATTACTTGCATATAACTTATCAATAAGTAAAAAAATAGAAAACTTTAACAGCATAAATCAAAAAATAACAAATTTAAATATACTACAAGATTTTATGAATACTATAAGCGAAGTCACCTCTGTAAATGAAAAAATTCAAAAAATCAATAATATATTAATTGAAAGATACAATATTAAATATTCTACAATAGTTGTATATAATGGTACTGAATATGTAATTAAAGCATCAAATGTTGATAAAAAACATTGGGAAGTGTTAAGAAACTTACAAAGTGAAGAAACATTTAAAGACAGTATACAGTCAGCAATTCCAAAATATATTACAATTGAAAAAGAAGGGGAAAGATTACCATATCAAAAAATGGAATTTGAAAGAGCTAAATCAGCAATATTTTTCCCACTTTACATAGATAATGTATATATTGGTTATTGGATTATTGAAGGCAGTAAACCTCATGAATTTGATAATATTGATACAACAATACTAGAAGTTGTAAAAAATAATATTGTATCAGTATTAAAGACTGTAGAAAAACAACAAATAATAGAAAATATAGTTAGAGAAGATAAATTTACAAAATTAAAATCAGCAGAGTATTTGTTTGGAGAAGGTAAAAAGACAATAGACAAATACACAACCTCAACAGTGTGCTTATTTAAAATTACAAACTTAGAAGAAATAAATGAAACAATAGGTAGAAAAATAGGAAATGAGATACTCACAAAAGTAAGTGAAAAAGTAAAACAAGATTTATCAGATGAATATATATTTGTTAGATATATGGGACCAAAATTTGCTATAGTCTTTTCTGGAATTGAAATGGATGCTATTGTTAGTTTTATGAGTCAAGTAAAAGAAAAAGTTGAAAACATAAAAATAACTGTAGACAAAAATAAAGAAGCAATTCCAAAAATAAATGTAGTATTATCTACATATTATAAAGGAACTGCACTAGAAGGACTTACAAAAAAATTAGAAGAGTATTTAGATACAGCTTCAAATAATGAAAATACAATTAATTATTTATAAGGAGGAAAATCAATATGATATCAGATGAAACAGTTAGCTTTAAAGTTGAAAAGGACAAAAACATAAAGGCAAGGGAAATCTTAAAAGAAGTATATCATGCTTTAGAAGAAAAAGGATATAATCCTATAAATCAAATAGTTGGATATATTTTATCAGGAGATCCAACATATATTACAAGTCATAATGATGCAAGAAATCTAATTAGGCAAATTGAAAGAGATGAACTTTTAGAAAAAATGGTAAAAAACTATATAGGATTGGACGAATAATAGAATGCGTAAATTAGGAATTGATTATGGAGATAGTAGAGTAGGACTAGCTATAACAGATGAATTAGAAATTACTGCACAAGGTTTAGAAACTATTCACCATAATGGAAATGATAAGTTAATCTTAAAAAGGTTGGATGAAATTTTATCTCAATATTCAATTGATACATTTGTTATTGGAATGCCAATAAATATGGATGGAAGTAAAACAGAAAGAGTAGAAGTAACAACTAAATTTATACATAAATTAAAATGTAAATTTCCTAAAATTTCAATAGAAACAATAGATGAAAGACTAACTACAGTAGCAGCGCATAAAACAATGAACTATTTGAATATTGATAAAAATAAAAAGAAACAATTAGTAGATACAATTTCAGCAGTATATATTCTTGAAACATATATGAATAAGCGAAAAAACAATGTATAAACAATATAAAAATACAAATAATAAATAAAGAAAATTAAACAGATATTAACATTGTAGAGATACAATATTTATAATATATAAAAAACGAGAGGAGAAAAAATAAAATGAGTGAAGATCTAAACAAGAAAGTTGAAAATGAAAATGAAGGAGAAGAATTAGACAATATATTAGTACTTAATGATGAGGAGGGAAATGAAGTAGAATTTGAATTTCTAGACTTAATTGAATATGAAGGAGAAGAATATGTTGTTCTTTTACCAGTAGATGAAGAAGAAACAGAAGAACCAGGAGAGGTTGTAATCTTAAAACTAGAAGATACAGAATCAGAAGAAGAAGAATCTTATGTTAGTGTAGAAGATGAAAATGTACTTAACAAAGTATTTGAAAAATTCAAAGAGAAATTTGAAGATGAATTTAATTTTGTAGACTAATAAAAAATTATGTGTGAAGTTTTCAGGTTTGATAACTCCACATATATACATAAGAAACTTGTTTAGTAAAAAGGATGGAAAAATATATGAAAAATTTATCTAGTTGGTTGATTGCTATATTTGCATTTGCCTTTTGGTTATATAGAGTTGTAGCAACAGCATTATATTCTATGGGAACAGAGCTTGTTTTACCACCAATGGACATGATAATGGAAATATTATTGTTATTCATTACATTTATATGTATATGCTTTATTATAAAAAGAAAATTATTATCTGCAATAATATATTTAATATCACATATATTCTACTATGGAATATATATGTATCAAAATGTAGAAACTATGATAAATAATTCGGGAACATTAAACTTATACATGGGATTGCTTGTATGTTTGGTTGCTTTAGTAATACCAGTAGCAGCTTTATTTGATGTATTAGTTGATAAAAGCAGAAAAGTTAACCCTGTGGATAAACAAACAGACTGGTTTTATAAAAATAAAGAATATGATAGAAAGCTTGATGAAAGAGCAGATAAAAATCAATATAGAACTTTATAAAAATAATATTATAAATACTACTGACAATGTTATTATTGTCAGTAGTATTCATATAAATAAGTATAGGGAGACTAATTAAAAATGAAAAAAGGCGAATTAGAACTAATTGATTATGCTATATATTTTGCAACAAAAGCACATACTGGTCAAAAAAGAAAAACAGAACAAGATGTGGATATGATATTTCAGAAAATAAAAGTTTACCATGGAAAGAAAGAAAAATAGAAGCAATAAATAAAATAAAAACAGCAAGTATGGATGGAAAACTTGTGGAATGTGCAGATAAGATCAGCAATTTAGAGTCTTTGTACAATTTGTATCAAGAAGAAGGGAAAGAAGTTTGGAAAAGCTTTAATAAACCAAAAGAAGAGCAAAAATGGTATTATACTAATATGTATCAAGCCGTTTTAATGAATACTACAGAAGAAAATATGTTATTTGACAGAAATAAAATGTCTTAGAGTAATCTGAGGCATTTTTTAGTACATTGTAATTTTATTGAAAATTATTTTTTGTTATGTTAGAATATGAATGAATTGAAAGAGAAAGGAAATAAAATATGGATGAATATGTTTTAAAAAAATTGGAACTAATAAAAGCAAAATGGAAAGAAAAAAATGACTTTCAAGAAAAAGGAGTAATATTATTACCTAAAATTATTTCTATAAACAATGTATATTACTTTGCTTATCCAATACTTAGCAAAAATGAAAATTCTGAATATGAATTGCAAAATTGGATATATCAAGAATTGAAAAAATTAGTATTAAAATATTCTCTTAAAAATAGTGATGATTATATTGGAAAAGTAAACTTTGATGAAGAAATGATAAACAATACATTAGATAATAAAGATATATCAAAAGAATTTTTGAATCTATATAAATATATTACTGCAATTGTAACAAACAAAGAGAATAAAGAAATAGAACAAGGAAAATTAGATAAATTAATAGAGAAATATAATAAAAATTTACATGATAATTTAAATGAAGAAATTTTTAAAATTTATGAAAAAAATAATAATAGTGAAGATAATACAAGAGATAATCTTAAAGAAGTAAAGGCATCAGATGAGAAAGAAGGAAAGAATCAAAAAAATGGTGAAAATACAACAAATAGTAGTGAAAATGTAGTCGATAAATATTCTAAAGAAACAAAACAAATTTTAAAAGATATAGGTACTTTAAAAAATCTTGAAATAGTTGATTATGACTTTGAATGGAATTTGGTTCAAGGATTAAGATTTGCTTCATTAGATTTTATAGAACTGTGTATCACAATACTAAAGAAAGGAGAAGTTTCATTAAAACAAGTTGTTGTAAATGAAAAGAATAAAATTGAAATTTCAAGTAAAATTCTTAGTTTATGTGATAACAGATTTCAAAAGGAAGAAACAAATGATGTTATATTAAAGAAAAAAATAGAAAATAATGAGATGATAAATAAAAGTTCAAATAATTTTACAACATTACCAAATGATTATGAAAACAGTTCATGTATTAAATGTAAATATAGTAAATGTCCTAAGTACTATGCTGGTTACATTTTATATTTGAAAAACAAGGGATTATTAGAAACAAAATTAAAAGATAGAGAAGAATATAGAAGAAATAAATTTGAAAGTGATTATTTCACATTTAGATGGACTGTAGAAGACGGAGTTAAAAAAATTCCAGGGAAAACATTTGATATAGCATTAGCATTATTTAAAAATAATATGGTGTTTGTAGAACAAGGAGGAAGCCAAGACGGAGAAAATGCATCAGCAAAAATACATCTACCATTTGACTGTAATGTATATAAATTTAACTCAGATAATATTGAAAATATATTAAAGTATAAAGATACTCCTGTTAAAGGATGGAGAAATGTTACAAGAAATGTAAAAAAATTATTGTATAAATGTAATAGCTGGAATTGTGCACTACCATATTGTATATTTGATGTTGCTGGATATCTTTTTTATCTTGATAAAACAGGGCAATGGAAACAAGCTGAAGAAGATAGAAAATATTATGAAGAAAATAAAAAAGAAATAGAAGAACAGGCTTTGAAAGAACAAGAAGAACAGTTATGTAAATTTGAAGAAGAAGCTAAACAAAAAAGAGCTCAAGAAACTGAAAGAATATTAGAATATAAGAATAAAGCTCAAAATATTGAACAACTAATAGATAAAATAAATACAGAAGAAGGATTACATATATCTATTGAGGGTGAAAGAGGTACAGGAAAAATTGAATTGGCCAATAGAATATGCAAATTACTAAAAGCAAATAATAAAATTGATAATGATGAACCGGAATACTTAAGCATTCATAATTTAGCATTCAAAAATACATATGAGCAGCTGGAAATTCCAGGTACTACAACATGGACTGTAAAAGAACTTTCTATTAGCAATAAGCATTTGTATGTTTTAACAGATATAAAAGAATTTATTAAGGAATATAAAAATATAAATAGTGAAGATAATGTTAATTATATTACTTTAAAAAGAATTAATAGAGTAATTGAATTGATAACATCTTTATTTGGAGAAGATTATATTATATTGGCATCTGACAAAAAGTCAATTGACGAATTTTTAATGTTAGATTCAAAAATTAAATTTGTATATCAAAATAATAGATATGAAATTTCAAACTTATCAATAGATGATTTATTTGAGTTATATTATAAAAGTTTAAATAATGAAATGTTGAACAAGCTAAGAAATGATACAGAACTTAGAGAAAAAATTAAAGAAAAATTTATAGATTATGTGAGTATAAATGCAGAGTTCTTTCCATTTCAAAATGAGGAATTAGCAAGATACTTAGCAAATTATAGTATAAGTAAAAAAGATTTTGTTTTACCAGATAATATTTATAGAAGAGAAACTGTAGAGGAAAGCTTAAAGAAAATAATAGGCTTAAATACAGTAAAAGAAAATATAAAAAAATTTGAAAAGTATGCACTATATACAGTAAAAGCTAGAAACTTAGGATTAGAAATGAATAAATCAAATTTACACATGATTTTTACAGGTAATCCTGGTACTGGAAAAACAACGGTGGCAAGAATTATGGCTAAAATGTTATATGACTTAGGCTTGATTTCAGAAAATAAATTAGTAGAAGTTGAAAGAAAAGATTTAGTTGCAAGTTATATTGGACAAACAGCACCAAAAACAGCAGAAGTAATTGCAAAGGCAATGGGAGGAGTTTTATTTATAGATGAAGCTTATACTCTAGCACAAGGAAATAAAATGGGAAATGATTATGGAGCCGAAGCGGTTGCCACTTTAATTAAAGCAATGGAAGATCATAAGGATGATTTAGTAGTTATTTTTGCAGGATATAAAGATGAAATGAAGACATTTTTAGATATAAATCCAGGAATATCTTCAAGAATTGGTTATACATTTCACTTTGAAGATTATACTAGTGCTGAACTAAATCAAATGTTCTTTATGAAAATGATGAATATGGGATATTCAGTGGATAAGAATGTGAATAAAAAACTATTAAAGATTTTCGACTATTTTATTAAGAAAAAGAACTTTGGAAATGGACGTTTTATAGACAAACTAATTCAGGAAGTTGTTATGCAACACGCATTAAGAGAAACAAAAGATATAAGAGTAATTACTATAGATGACATACCAACAATAGAAGAATTAAATAATACAAATTATACAAATTATGATGCAGATAAAATGCTTAATGAGTTGGTAGGACTAAAAGATTTAAAAGAAAAAATTAAAGAATTTGAGAATTATATAAAATTCTTGAAAAAAGCAGAAGAGCAAAACTTAGTTATACCAAATCAAAATTTACACATGATTTTTACAGGAAACTCAGGTACGGGAAAAACAACTGTAGCAAGAATTATTGCAAAAATTTTATTTGATTTAGGAATGATTCATGAAAATAAACTAGTAGAAGTTGAAAGAAAAGATTTAGTGGCAGGTTATGTAGGACAAACAGCACAAAAAACCTCAGAAGTAATTGAAAAATCAATGGGAGGAGTGTTATTTATAGATGAAGCCTATACTCTAGCACAAGGTAGTAAATCAGGAAATGATTTTGGTTCAGAAGCAGTTGCAACTTTAATTAAAGCAATGGAAGTCCATAAAGGAGAATTTGTAGTAATATTTGCAGGTTACAAAGAAGAAATGGGTGAATTCTTAAATATAAATTCAGGTATTGCATCAAGAGTTGGTTATATATTTAATTTTCCGGATTATACAGATGAAGAGTATTGTGAAATATATTATAGAAAAATAGCAGCATTAGGCTTGAAAATTGAAGATGATGCAAAAGAAAATGTTGAACAAGTGATGAAGTATTTTTGTAATGTGGAGAATAATGGAAATGGTAGGTTTGTAGATAAAGTTGTACAAAATACATTATTAAAACTTGCAAAAAAAGATGGGGACATTACTTTAGTAACAAAAGAATGCATACCATCAATTCAAGATATGACAAGAACTATGTTTGCTGGTGAATCTATGATAAATCCGGATTTTATTGATGAAAAATCTCAAAGAAGAACAGCAATTCATGAAATTGGACATGCAACTATAAGATATGTATTAGAAAAATTACCAGGAATTAAAAAAATTACTATAAATGCTGAAGGTACTGGAACACTAGGATATGTTGAATACAATAATACTAATTTTAAATATACATCAAGCAAAAATGAATATTTGAATAGAATATGTGGACTTTTAGGTGGAATGTGTAATGAAATAGTTTATTTTGGAGAACATGAATCTGGTAATGGTAGTGATTTAGAAAAAGCTTCTAAGATTGTAACTAATATGATTACAAGATTTGGAATGTCAGACATGGGATTATATACATTTCCAGATGAGAAAGACACTGGTAAATACATATATGAGGAAGCTAATAAAATACTTGCCGAATGTTATGATAAAACAATTAAAATATTGACAGAAAATAAAGAAAAAACTCAAAAAGCAGTTGAATATTTACTTGAACATAAAGAAATTGACGAAAGTCAATTTGTAAAAATTATGAATAAATCATAATAATAGAAATTTATTAAGGAGATATATGATATGAGAGATAGTGAACTTATAAACAATTTAAGATATATTTTAGATAAAGATTGTGTAGAAAAATTAATAAAACACCATGATGAAGAATATGAAAAAACATTAAAAGAAATACGTAAAAAGGGAATGATTTACTAGAAATATAAGTTATGATATACAAGAGGCCTGTTTGGAAAAAGGATGGAAAATATTATGAAAAATGAATCAAATTTAAAATATACATATAAACATAGAAAAGTAGTTATGTACTTAGCAAATAAGTACATAAAAGAAAATAAAGATGCAATTTTATGTAGGATGAAAAATCATGATTTAGATAAAATGTTTATGTATTTGTTTTATGATAAAAAGGATGTGTCTCAAATACATAGAAGATTATCGTCACATCATAAAAATGAACTAGAAAAAGACTATATAGATTATGTTGAAATGGTATTAGATTGGGAAAGTGCCAGATATACAAAACCAGATAAACCATTAAATGCTTATGATACATTATACAAATATTATCCTACAATGGAAGAAAAAATAATACCAATATTAGAAGAATTTGAAATTAACAAATCAAATTTACCAATGGAAGAGGATGTACTTGAATATGCTAATAGTATAAGTGAAGTATCAAATGAAGAAATAAAAAATGAGCTATTAAATTATATAAACAGTGAATGTATTTAGTTTATATTAATAAGCATAAAATATTTGACAAGGAAAGTATGTAAAACTCAATATAAATTTTATGAAGCAAGTGATTAGTTGAAAATCACTTGCTTTTATGATAAAATATAGAATGTATTTAAAATAAAAAAATAGGTGAATAAAATGAGTAATGAAAATAAGATGAATATTAACTGGTAAAGAACGACTTATATAAACTTTCTCTTAAGCCCTTATTTTATAAGACTTTTTATTTAACTTCTTTTTACATTTTATAAGTAAAAATCAATTGGATTTTGAAGAAAAATGGGGTAATTACGACTTAGGGAAAACTTTTATATAAAAAATGAAGAAGAAGGTAATAATGAAGAAAATTGGAGATAAATATACTAACAATATTTTTGAAAATATAAAACATATAGATGAACATGGAAATGAATATTGGTATGCTAGGGAACTTTCAAAAGTTTTAGAATATAGAGATTGAAGAAATTCTTTAAAGGTTTTAAATAAAGCAAAAGATGCTTGTAAAAATTCTGGGTTTAATATAGATAAACAACTTGTTGAGGTCAACAGGTTGTCAAAAAGAAACAATAATGCTATTGCTAATATACAAGATTATAAACTTTCAAGAAGAAAGGGAGCTTTCAAAAACAAAATCTTTTTAAAAGATGTTGAGGAGGATTAGATTTTATAATGAAATTAATAGATGATACAGAATTTATAGTAATAGATTTTGAAACGATTACTCCAAAAGGAAGACCACCAGAGCCAATAGAAGTAGGAATATTAAGAATAAAACAAAAAAAAATAGATAATAATGCATCAATTGATTGGCTGATTAAGCCACCAGAAGGTTTACACTTAACGCGTTTTGATACTTCACAAACAGGTATAACAGAACAAGATTTAATGCATGGTATAGATGCTAAAAGAGCAATGAGAATAATTGATAAATCTTGTTCAAAAAAAGACTATGTATTTATTGCACAAAATGCTAAATATGAAGCTAATATTTTATCTCATTATACAGATGAATGTAAAGGAATAGCTAAAACACCAATAATAGATACTATTTTATTAGCCAAACATGTTTTACCAAAATTGTCAAATTACAAATTAGATACCTTGGCAAGCACATTGGGATTACGAATCCCAGAAAATAGGCATAGAGCTCTTTCTGATTGCTTTTTAACAGCAGAAGTCTTTTTAAAATTACTTGAACTACAAAAAGGAAAGCATGAGATAATATATTTGGATGAGTTATTAAATATTGCGAAAATAAAAACAAAATATAGCGAACCTCAACAATTGACATTGGGAGATTTCATGGGATTGTAAAGATAACTTTTATTTAACGAAATGGGGTGCGATAATAATGCAAATTGGAATTGATGTAGATGGAGTATTACTTGATCAAAATATTAAAGTAAATATTACAAACATAGATGATAATGATTATATTTGTATTTCTGATTTTGGTAAATACAAAGAGGGAAAATCGAAAGCTGATGACATTATAAGAAACTGGTTAAGAAATAGAATTACTTTGGAATTTTTAGGAACATGGGAGTCTATTTATAATCCAAATTTTAATTCCGTCGAATTCGACGGGTTTAGAAAAAGTGCAGGGCTTCATACATTTACATTAAGTGTTACTGAATGGTGTGAGAAAACAAATGCTATTGGCATATATTCAAAACGAGGAAAGTATGGAGGAACTTATGCACATAAAGATATTGCATTTGAATTTGCATCAGCAATAAGTCCAGTATTTAAATTGTATTTAATTAAAGAATTTGAGAGATTAAAAGAATTAGAAAATCAAAATAGAGAATGGGATGTAAAAAGAATACTAACTAAAAATAATTATTTAATTCATACAGATGCCATTAAGAATTATATCTTACCAGATAATGATTTTTTCAAAAATAAAGAATGGTTAAAATATGCCGAAGAAGCTGATATTCTTAATGTAGTATTATTTAATACTACTGCTAAAAAATGGAGAGAATTAAATCCAGAGTTAGCTAAGAACTCAAATGTAAGAGATTATGCAACAATAAATGAATTAACAGTTTTATCTAATTTAGAATCTCATAATGCGGAATTAATCAAAGCAGGTAAAACAAAAGAAGAAAGATTTGAAATATTAAGTAATATATGTAAATATCAATTAGATATACTTAATAACGCAGAAAAAATTAAGTTATTAAATGAAAGAAGTAGTGATTGAAATGTCAAATGAAGAAAAAAGTTTCCAAAAAACAAATATTAACTGGTATCCAGGCCACATGGCTAAAACCAAAAGACAAATTAAAGAAAGAATAGATTTAGTAGATGTAGTTGTGCACGTAGTTGATGCTAGAATTCCAAAAAGTTCTTTTATAAATGATATAAATGAATTTACAAAAAATAAAGAAAAAATATTAGTGTTTAGTAAGTATGACTTATGTGATAAGGAAGAAACACTTAAATGGAAAAACTTTTATGAAAAGAAAGGCTATACTGTAATATTAAGCGAACTTAATGATAAGAACGTTAAAAATAAAATAGTGGATGCGGTAAACTCTTTAATGTCAAATGTAAACTTAAAGAGAAAAGAGAAAGGTTTACTTCCAAAGAAAGCAAAAGTCATGGTAGTGGGTGTATCAAACGTAGGGAAGAGTACACTAATTAATAATCTAGTAAATAAAAAAGTTCAAACAGTTGGAAATATGCCAGGTGTTACTAAAAACATTAACATGGTTAAAATTAACGATAAAATTGATTTAATTGATACTCCAGGAGTTTTATGGCCAAAGTTTGATAGTGAATTAACAGCTTTTAATTTGGCAAGTATGACAATAATAAAAGAAGAAGTTCTTCCACTTGATGAAGTATGTGTTTACATTTTAAATACACTTAACTTATATTATAAAGACATTCTAAAAAATGTGTTTGGAATAGATTACTTTAATGAAGAAGAAATATATGAATTATACGAAAACATTGGAAAATATAAAAACTATCCTAAAGTAGGTGGAGAGCCTGACTTTGATAGAATAAATTTATTTATAATTAATTCCATTAAAAATGGAACATTAAAAGGTATAACTTTTGATAGATGTAATTAATTAAGTACAAAGTGTTGACAATTTGTACTTAATATGGTATAATTATAATCAGTTAAGGGGGTATTGAGATGCAATACGTTGGTAAAGTTACCGAAGAAAGAAGACAAAGTGTAATAGATGAGTGCACTAATATTAGAGAAAGGTTTGGTTTTAATAACCAAGTGTTAAACAAAATAGCTAAGTTTTATTTAACTAACATTCAAGTAGAAATGGGAAGCGTAGAAAAAACAATTAGTTATATAGTTGATTTGTTAGTTGCACATGGTTTAGATGAAGAGGGAATAAAATTATATTTTAGAAGACACAAAAATATTTATTTAACAGACTATTATGACTTTAGAAAAAAATTAAGTATTTTAAACCACTGTGGTTTATTAGAAGAAGGACTAAATCATGATACTTTATTATCATATGAATATACAAGAAATGGTCTATCTGCTAATTTACTGTTCGCAATGTGTGTAAGTAAGAAGTTTAATATCACTTTAGAAGAGATATCTAATTATTCAGAGTTAACAATAAGCAAAGTAAAAGACTTATTAAATAAATATAGACTAAATGATAAAATATTACTTCTTTTAAATTATGAATTAAGAAAAACTGTAAGCGAAACCAAAAGTTATAATGAAAATATTTTAAAATTAAAATAGAACTACTCACTAGTTCTATTTTTTATGTAATTATCTAAATTAATTTTAACTATAAATTTATCAGTTTTATCAGTATAAGATATTCCATCACTAAATTTAAAGTTATAAATGTTACTATTAAATAAATCATTTATACTATTTTGAGCTTCGCCATGAATGGTAGAAACACTATCAGTTATAAGCATTACAACTATATCAGCAATGCTATCATTTTTACTAATAGTGGTCTCTAAATAATTTTTTTTAAATTTAAATATGTAATCTTTATTTACGTTACCAGTATAAGACACAATAATATTCTTATCACTTAATTTAGCATTTAGATTAACATCAATTTTTTTATAATTATTTATAAGTTGGTTACTATTAAAAGTTTCAACGATATTTACTAGATCATTTTTCCTTTTATTGAAATTTTGATTACTATAAATAACTCCTAATACCCCAGCACTTAAAGATATAATTAAAATAATCCCCCAAAAAATAATTCTCCATATATTCTTCATTTCACCACTCCTTATCTTAATATGATTATATAATATTTTTATCAAAAAGAAAAGAACTAATTTTAAATAGCTCTCATTTTATCCATATTTTTATATGGATTCTTTTTATCAATTTTATCAGTAAACATAATGCCATCCAAGTGATCCATTTCATGTTGAAATGCTACTGACATTTCTTCTCTAACTCTAGATTCAACATAATTTCCATTTATATCATAATAACCTACAGTTATTCTAGCGTACCTTGGAACAATACCTTTAACATCTCTATTTACACTCAAACAACCTTCTCCTTCTTCAACATAAACAAGTTCATTTGAGTGACTTATTAATCTAGGGTTAATTACTGTATACTCAGTAAATTCTCCATCTTCGTTTTTATAAGATATAATGAATATTCTTTTTAAAACACCTAGCTGACAAAATGCAAGGCCCATACCAGGTCTTAAATCCAATTCTTTTGCTTTCTCATCATCTTGGCTAAGTCTTAAATAATTATAAGCTTCATCAATTAATTCAAAATATTTTTTATCAAGTGGAAAAGTTGCTTCAGTACTTACTTCATGTAAAACTTTCTCTTTTTCATCTAATATATCACATAATTTTAACATAGTAACACCTCTTTTTTCATGCTATATTGTACCAAAAAAAACACTAAAAATCAATATTTTAAGAATATATAGTTAAACTCTTGATTTAGCTATTTAAAAATGTTATTCTTTTAATGGAGGTAATACAAATGTTAAAATGGGATGAAGAATATTTAAGACTATGTAAAAAGATATTAAATGAGGGGAAGGAAGTAGAGAATAGAACTATTAATAATACTATTAAGATACCTAGCTATAATTTTAATTTAGATGTTAGTAAAGAGTTTCCAATCCTAACTGTAAAAAAACTATTTAGTAGACAAGCTTTTTTAGAATTACTTTGGATATATCAAGTTGGAAGTAATGATGTTAATTGGCTTCAAGATAGAAGAGTATCTATTTGGGATGAATGGAAGATAGACTTGGATGGTTACTGGAATGCAAAGCAAAAAGTATTAAATCCGGATGGTTCACACGAAATTAAAGAAATTCATAAATACTTTGGTAAAGAATATGCTGGCACTATTGGTGAAGCATACGGCTACATTGTAAACAAATATAAAGGCGTAGATAGAGTGCTTGATATAATTAAAAATTACCCTGAAGCAAGAGATAATGTAATGAGCTTATGGTATAACTGTCACTTGGATAAAGGAGTTTTAAGACCTTGTGTATGGAGTCATGAAGTAGATATTACAAACGGAACACTAAACATGTATGTACACCAAAGAAGTTGTGATGTACCTTTAGGTCTACCATTTAATGTAACTCAATTTGCAGCTTTAATGCACTTATATGCAAGAGTCGGGGGCTATAAAGTTGGAACACTTAGTTGGAGTATTAAAGATGCTCATATCTATGTTAATCAAGTTGAAAAAATAAAAGAACTTATTGAAAGAGGGAAAACACTAAGTATATACGAAGGGTACAAAAATAGAACTTGGTTAGAAGGACAACTTGAAAATTACAAAGAGGAGTATGATAAAATACTAAAAACTTTAACTAAAGAAGAGCTAATTAATTTAAAAAAAGGAATTGTTCCTGATGTATTAAAGAGTACTGATTTGAAAGTTAAAGTATGTGATTATGTGTTAAACCCACCAAGTCCAGAGTTATGGGTAAATCCTGATGTGAAGGATTTCTATAAATTTAATAATGATGATGAGTGTAAAGACATTAAAGTACTAAACTATAAAGATTTAGGAAAGATTAATTTTCCAGTAAGTGAGTAAATATGTATACTATAATTGCATGTATTGGAAAAAATAACGAACTTGGACTAAACAACAAATTAATCTGGCATATAAAAGAAGATTTAGAGTTTTTTAAACTTGTTACATATAATCATTATATATTAATGGGAAGAAACACACTTTTAAGCTTACCTAAAAAGTTAGAAGGTAGAAAATACTTAGTAATATCTAAAACGCTAGAGACAACAGAAGATTATAGGGTGTTTAAGTCTATTGATGAACTACTTAGAACTGATTTTGCTAGTGAAAACATCTATGTTATAGGTGGAGCTAAAATATATGAAGAAATGATGCCGTATACAGATAGAATGATTTTAACTATAGTAGACGATTCACACGTAGCTGATAAGTATTTTCCTATAATAAATAATGAAGAATTTATTAGTGACGTAATAGGAGAGTATCATAGTGAAGATTTAACATATAAAAGAAAAATTTATACACGCAAAAAGGAAGACTAGACTTCCTTTTTTTTAATTATTGTAGTTTAAGAAACCTGCTCCAAAAACAACAACTAAAAGAATAAATAGTACAAGAATTATAGCAGCGCCATATCCATATCCGCCATAGTTATTGTAACCGTATCCACCGTATGTAGGACAACAAGTATTATATCCAGTATTTCCGTATCCTCCACTATATCCGTAGTAATACATAAAATTCCCTCCTTTTATCTTCTATAATAATATAAGCAAAAACTTTAAATTTGACATAGTAAACACCCAAATTTAAAGAAAATTTAATATTACGCTTTAAAAGATGTTGTATATTTGGTACAATCATGGTGAAATATTACTTCATGGAGTGAAGAATTGTGATAAATAATGAATATGTAAAAGTATCTTTTAGTAAAAAAAATATTAATAATAAAGATATTCAATATATTTATTATTAAAGGAAATTTATCTTAGTAGTGAAACTGAAACATTTATTAAAAACTTGTAGTTTAGAAAAACGTTAGTACTTAAAATTAAATAAATAAAGACTTTTAAAAAAAGGGTCTTTTTACATAAAATACAAAAAAACTAGTTCATTTTTGGACTTAAATATGGTATTATATATATAGTGATAATATGAAGAAGGTAAGTATATTTAGTAAAATGGATAAGCCATTATTTATAATGTGCATTTTATATAGTATAGTTGGCGTGATTATGGTGCTTTCAGCATCAAACGTCAGCGCGGTTTTATCATACAAAGAAAGTCCATATTACTTCTTTATAAGACAGTGCATATTTGTGTTTGGTGCCTATTTAATGGGACTTTTCATAATACTTAGAATGCCTTTATATAAATACAAAAAACTTGTTTCTTTAGGAGTTTTATTTATTTTAGGTACGCTAATATTCTTACTAATTAATGGTAAAGTAATGTCCGGTGCAAAAAGCTGGATAGACTTTAAATTCTTTACTTTCCAGCCAAGTGAATTTGCAAAAACAATAATAATACTTTTTATGGCGATATATTATAATAATATGGCTGATAAGAAAAATTTAAAATATGAATTTTTTGCACCTTTAGCTTTAGGTTTTATAATATTTTTACTAGTAGCTTTACAACCTGATTTGGGAACAGCTATTATAATTGCTGGAATAGTTTTTCTTACATTCTTAGCTATTCCATTTCCATCTAATGACTGGGCTAAAATGCTTAAGATTATAGGCGGTACAGTTGCTGTAATTGGTGCAGTTTTTATACTAAGTGGAAGTGACTTTTTAAACGACATGCAAAAGTCTCGTCTTACATTTAAAGCTCCTTGTACAAGATACACAGAAGAAACAGGTTATCAAGTTTGTAACGGTTTTATTGCGATAAATAACGGAGGTTTATTTGGAAAAGGTTTAGGTAACTCAACTCAAAAATACTTATACTTACCAGAAGCACATACTGACTTTATCTTCCCAATAATGGTTGAAGAAATGGGCTTAATATTTAGTATATTATTTATATTTGGTTACATGTATATACTTTATAGGATTGTAAAAATTGCAAAAGAAAGTGTAAACTTAAGAAACTCAATTATATGTTATGGAATAGCTATATATATTTTTTTACACTTAATGGTAAACTTCTTAGGGATACTAGCGCTTATTCCACTTACTGGTGTACCAGTGCCATTTTTGAGTTATGGTGGATCTTTTACAGCAAACTTGATATTGTGTATGTTTATAGTTCAAAGAGTTTGTGTTGAAAACAAGATTACTAAAACAAAAAATGAAATAGCAAGAATTTAAAAAAACTATAAAAAAGATTAACAACTCTTGTTTTGTTAGTCTTTTTGTTATAAAATTAATATGGGTGAAGATTATGTTAGACTATATATTTGGTAAAGTAAGTGATGTGTATCCTTCATATATTGTTATTGAAACATATGGAGTAGGATTTAAAGTAAACACACCAAACCCTTACAGTTTTGAACTTGATAGTACTATAAAAGTATATTTATATAATTATATTAAGGAAGACGAGTATTCTTTATATGGTTTTATTACAAATGAAGAAAGAGAATTGTTTTTAAAGTTAATCGGCGTAAAAGGGTTAGGTCCTAAAACAGCCATTGGTATACTTGCAGGTGGTAAGGCTAGTGGTGTAATAGACGCAATTGAAAGAGAAAACATATTATATTTGCAAAAATTTCCTAAAGTAGGAGAGAAGTTAGCAAGACAAATAATTCTAGACTTAAGAGGAAAACTTGTAACGGGGAATGAAAAGAACGAAGTAAATAATGAGCTTGTTGAAGCTTTAGTAAGCCTTGGATATAAAAAACAAGATATATCTAAAATAGCTAAAGAAATTGATAAGAGTTTATCAATTGAAAATCAAATAAAAGAAGCATTAAAATTATTATTTAGATAAAGAAAGGAGTACTTATGAATAGTGAACTAAAAAGTGAATATCAAGAAAGTGATAACTTTGAGAAAACAATAAGGCCACAAGTTTTTGACGAATACATAGGTCAAACTGATGTTAAAGAAAACATAAAAGTCTTTGTAACAGCTGCAAAAATGAGAAACACTAGCTTAGACCATGTTTTACTTTATGGTCCTCCAGGACTAGGAAAAACTACACTTTCACATATAATTGCAAACGAGTTAGGAGTAAACATTAAAACAGCTTCAGGTCCAACTATTGAAAAAAGTGGAGACTTAGCTGCAATATTAAGCACACTAGAACCTTATGACGTTTTGTTTATTGACGAAATACATAGAATTCCAAGATATATTGAAGAAATACTTTATTCAGCAATGGAAGACTTTAAACTAGATATTGTAATTGGTACAGAAGGGCAAAGCAGGAATATAAATATAGATTTACCACCTTTCACTTTGGTGGGGGCAACCACAAGGGCTGGAGACTTATCAAGTCCATTAAGAGATAGATTTGGTATCACTTGTAAACTAAATTATTACACAACAGAAGAATTAAAAACTATAGTAAAAAGAAGTGCAAGAGTACTAAACTTAAACATTGATGATAAGGCTGCAGAAATAATTGCAAAAAGAAGTAGAAGAACACCAAGAATCGCAAATAGACTACTTAAAAGGGTAAGTGATTTTGCTTTAGTAAAAGGCTTAGACGTCATAAATGAAAGCATTACAAATGAAAGCTTAAAGAGACTAAATGTAGATGAAAGTGGACTTGATAAAACAGATATTGAATACTTAGAAAGTCTTATCAATAAATTTAATGGAGGACCTGTTGGGATAGAGAGTATTGCTGCATCTATTGGTGAAGAACAAACAACTATAGAAGATGTAATCGAGCCATTCTTACTTCAAGAAGGTTTCATTAAAAGAACGATAAGGGGTAGACAAGTAACAGACAAAACATATGAATATTTAGGAATAGAAAAATAACTGAGTTAACGAAATAACTCAGTTTTAAATTTTGTAATATTGTCCATCATAACACTAATGTAGTCATGTCCATCTTTTCTTAAATCATCTGTTAAAGTATACATCGGATCTATTTCTAGTTTTTCTAAATTATAGTTTTTAATAAATGTTTCAGTTTCACTACTAAGAGTACTTCCTTTTAATACATAAATATATTTCAAATCTTTGTTATTAATAAGTTTCTTTGCTTCATTTAAAGCTTTAGTGTTACTCTCGTTTTTACTATCTATTGAAATAACATTAATATTATATTTACTTAAATAATTAAATATATTATCCGTAACTAAAATATTCTTTCTACTAGCATTTTTTCCCATCATAGTAAGTTCAACATCTATTTCACTAATCTTAATTTTTAACTCATTATATAATTTATCTATCTTTTCTTCGTCATACACATTACTTGTATAATCTATTAAAGTAGACTTAATATTTCTAGCTATCATCAAGTAGTTAGATGGGTCAAGCCATAACTCACACACGTCATTTGAAAAACTTAGTCCCTTAGTCCCGTCTATTATATTTAGGTTAGAGTTAGCGTTTAAAAATTCGGCAGCTAATTTAACTTCGTCAGTTACTCCAGCATAAATAAATGTAACTCCATTAGAATAAATTCCTTTTTGTTTTTCTGTTAACTCGTAACTTTTAGTATCTATTCCATTTGGATAAATACTCTTAACTTTAGCAAAAGACGAGTACATATAATTTGTAGCATATTCAAGTGGGTAATAAGTAGCATATGCTGTTTTTGTGCTTACTTCTTCATTTTGACACCCTGTAATTAATAATAAACTTAATAATAAAACAATAATCTTTTTCATTTCTTTTTCTCCTTTACTGGCACCATATCTATAGTAAATTCTTTTTTATGGTGACACCTTAATATTCTTTTAATTCCTGAGTATATTCCCTTAATTACGCCAAACTCATTAATAGAAGTAATCATATACTCGCTACAAGTTGGAATAAACACACACTGCCTGTGACTAGAAAGTGGAGTATTTTGATACATTCTAATAAGTTTAATAAGTAACTTTTTCATATCTCACCAACACAATTATACTAAAAAAATAAATAAAAATAAATAAAATCTAGCAAATTTGATGTAAAATTGATATAATAGAATATATTGATTAGAAATGTAGAAAGGAGATTGTTATGGAAACATTAAAAAAATTTGGAATAGACTTATCAAAAAGCCACTTACTTCCAATAGCACTTACGCATACAAGTTATGCAAATGAACACAACTGTGTATCTTATGAAAGACTAGAATTTTTAGGAGACGCAGTTTTGGAACTTGTTAGCAGTGACTACATATATAAATCAAAAAGACTAACTGAAGGAGAAATGAGCAAAAAAAGAAGCCTTTATGTATGTGAGAATGCCTTATTTGAATATTCTAAAGAATTAAATTTAGCTAGTTATATTAAAGTTGGAAATAGTGTTAGATATCCAAATAAGACAGTTGTTGCAGATGTATTTGAAGCTGTAATTGGTGTAATCTATTTGGAGCTTGGCTTAAATACAGTAACTAAATTTTTTGACGAGTTAATTGTTCCATATATAGAAAGAAATGTAGACTTTTTAAATGACTATAAAAGTTCACTTCAAGAACTTGTTCAAACAAACAAGAAAAGTGTAGAGTACGTCTTAGTAAAAGAAGGTGGACCAGGACATAAAAAGTACTTTATAGTAAATGCAGTAATTGATGGAATTGTTTATGGTACAGGAAAAGGAAGTAGTAAAAAAGACGCTGAACAGCACGCGGCAAAAGAGGCAATAAATAAATGTGTAGGTGATTAAGGGTGTATATAAAAGAGATAAAAATAAATGGTTTTAAAAGTTTTGCTGATAACGTAAACTTAGAACTTAATAGAAACTTTACAGGTATAGTAGGTCCTAACGGGAGTGGTAAAAGTAACATAGTTGATGCTTTAAAATGGGTAATGGGAGAACAATCTGTTAAAACACTACGTGGGTCTAATAATATGAGTGACGTAATATTTAATGGTTCAAATTCTCGTGAAGCAAGTAGGAGTGCTAAAGTAGAAATTGTACTAGATAACACTGATAAAAGTTTACCTTTAGACTACACAGAAATAGAAATTAAACGTGTGCTATATAAAACCGGAGAAAATGAGTACTTTATAAATAAAGAAAAAGTAAGACTAAAAGATATAACTGACTTATTTTTAGACTCATTTAGTTCTAAAGAAAGCTTGAGTATTATTCCTCAAGGAAAAATAAGTGAAATACTAGGTGGTAATCCAATTGAAAAGAGAACTGTAATTGAAGAAGCAGCAGGAGTTTTAAAATATAAAAAAAGAAAAGAAGAAACATTAAGAAAACTAGCTAAGACCAATGAAAATATTGAGAGAGTTAACATGATTATAGATGAGCTAGCTCTTCAAGTTGAACCCTTAAAAGAGCAAGCAGAAAAAGCAAGTATCTATAAAGAAAAGAAAGCTAGACTAGAAAGTATAGAAGTTAGTGTTTTAGCTACAGACATAGCAAAATATAATGAAGAATACACAACAACTAAAGAAGAAAAAGCGTCTTTAGAATTAAGTCTTGCTAGTGAAATGACAAAAGATACTGAAGAGAAAACGTTAATTGAACAGTTAAAATTGGAAAGAACAAGCTTAGATAATGAAATATCTGATTTACAAAGGACACTCCTTTCTAAAACAGAAGAACTAACAAGCCTTAACTCTAAAAAAGAACTATTAAAAGAAAGAGATAAATATGATAAAAATAGTGATGAAGTAAAATTAAGAATAACATATTTAGAAGAAGAAAAACTAAGTTTAACAAGTGAACTATCTAAATTAAGGGTAGCTTTAGAAGAAGATAATAGACAATTAGAAGTGTCTACTAATAGATTAAATGAATTAAATAATGATTACAAGAAAGCTAAAATAGATTCTTCTAGTATAAGTGAAGATATTTCAAAACTTACTAAAAGAAAATATGAATTAACTAATAAAAAAGATATACTAGAATATAACATTGACAATATGACTAAAGTTCCATATGGAGTAAAAAGTGTAGTATCAAATCCATCTTTAAAAGGAATAAAAGGCACTATTGGAAGTGTAATCAATATTAAAAGCGAATATTATGATGCAATAGATGTAAGCTTGGGTGGCGCTGTAAATTATGTAATTACAGAAAATGATAACGACGCAAAAATGGCTATTGAATACTTAAAAAGAAACAACAAAGGTAGAGTTACATTCTTTCCTTTAAATCTAATTAAGCCTAAAAGTATTGAACCTAATGTATTAAATATAGTAAAACGTATGCAAGGATTTGTTAGTTTAGCAAGTGATTTAGTAGAATATGATAGTGGGTTTTATAACATCATAATGAATCAACTAGGTAATATAATAGTCGCTGATAATGTAGCAAATGCTCTTAGTATTAGTAAAAAAATATCTTCTAGATACAGGGTGGTTTCACTTGACGGAGAAATAATTCACGTGGGTGGCTCACTTACTGGTGGAAGTAAATCAAAAAGTTCTAGTGGAATTCTAGATAAAACAGAGTTAGATACAGTAACTAAGAATTTGAGTATTACTATAAAGGATATAGAAACTAACGAACTAAAGTTAAAAGAAATAAATGAAAATATTACTAACTTAACAGATATGATTTATAAAGCTAATTTAAATGTACTAAATGCAAGTGAAAAACAGAATAATACAACTAATAAAATAAATGAGTTAACTACAAAGTTAGAAAGTGTAGTTCTTGAATTAAATGGAATTGATAAAAATAACTCTAATACAGAGTTAGATACTATATTAAAAGAATACTATGAAGTAGAGTCACTTAAAAAGGCTTTAGAAGAAACTATAAATAATAAAATAACTAAAAGAAAAGAACTAATAAGTGAGTTGGAATTAAAAGAGAGTACTGTTAAAAAATATGAAGCTAAAACAAAAGAAAGTACTGACTTATTAAATGGTTTAAGTGTAAAAGAAGCTAAACTATCAGTGTTATTAGATAACTTACTAAATAGATTAAATGAAGAATATGGTATAACTTATGAAAAAGCGAGAAATGATTTTGAATTAGATATAGATATAGAAGTAGCTAGAAATGAAATAAATGAGATAAAGAGAATTCTTAAAACTTTGGGAGAAGTAAACTTAGCAAGCATAGATGAGTACGATAGAGTTAGTAAGAGATTTGATTTTTTAACTACTCAAAAAAGTGACTTAGAAAGTAGTGAAAAGAACTTACTAGAAATAATTAATAATATGGATGATATAATGATAGATAAGTTTGCAACTACATTTAAGAAAGTGAACATTGAATTTACTAAAGTATTTAAAGATTTATTTGGTGGAGGAAATGCATATCTTGTTATGACAGAGCCAACTAACGTGCTTGAAACTGGTATAGACATAATTGCAAATCCGCCTGGAAAACGTCCAGGAAGCCTTAGTCTTTTAAGTGGTGGAGAAAAAACTTTAACTGCAATAAGCTTGTTGTTTGCAATAATGAACTTAAAGGATGTTCCATTTGTTATACTAGACGAAGTAGAAAGTGCGCTAGATGAAATCAACGTTGAAAAGTTTGGAGAATATATAAAACATTATAAAGGAAAAACTCAACTTCTTGTAATAACACACAAAAAGAAAACTATGGAATTCTTAGACTTACTATATGGTATTACAATGCAAGAAAGTGGAGTAAGTAAATTAGTTAGTGTTAAATTAGAAGACATAAAAGAGTAAACACCTAAGTGGTGTTCTTTTATTTGACTTATATTATAAAATAAACTATAATGATTAGGCAGGTGTATTATGAATATAAAAGAAATAAAGAATGATAAATTTTTAAAGAAAATGAATGAAAATGAGTTAACTCTTTTAGCTAGTGATGTAAGAGAGTTTTTAATTAGTAGTATTTCTAAAACAGGTGGACATTTATCAAGTAATTTAGGTGTAGTAGAACTTACTATTATGCTACATAAAGTGTTTGATTTTAATAAAGATAAGCTTATATTTGATGTGTCTCACCAAAGTTATGTACACAAGTTACTTTCTGGACGCGCTGACAAGTTTGACACATTAAGAAAATTTAATGGCTTAAGTGGCTTTCAAAAAATATCTGAGGGAGACTCGTATGAATCAGGGCACTCTGGTACTAGTTTAAGTGCAGGACTGGGGTTTGCTTTATCAAGAGATATGCATAAAGAAAAATATAACGTAATTAGTGTTATAGGAGACGCATCTATTTCAAATGGACTATCTTATGAAGCATTAAACCATATAGGTGAAGTTAAAACAAAATTTATAATAATCTTAAATGATAATGAAATGAGTATAAATAAAAACGTGGGTGCACTACATAACCATTTAGATAACTTAAGAAGTAACAAACATTATGAAAGCACTAAAGATAAAGCTAAAGGAATATTAAACAAAATTCCATTAATAGGTAAACCACTAGTTAGAATGATTAAAAACATAAAATTAAGTATTAAAAAGCTTTACTTAAAAGAAGGCTTTATATTTGAAGAACTTGGATTAGACTACTACGGACCAATTAACGGACACGACTTTAACGAACTAGAAATGTACTTAAAAAGAGCAAAAGAAAGTACACACCCTGTTATTCTTCACGTTATAACTGAAAAAGGAAAAGGCTATATTTATTCAGAAAAAGATACAACTGGTAAGTGGCATGGAGTAGGACCTTTCAATAAAGAAACCGGTGTAATACTTTCTAGTGACACTAACCCAACTTGGAGTGAAGTAATATCTAATAATTTAATTAGACTTATGAAAAAGAATATTGTTGTAATAACTCCAGCAATGGAAAGTGGAAGTAAATTAACTAAATTTAAAAGTATGTTTCCTAAAAATTTTATAGATGTCGGTATAGCTGAAGAACACGCTTTAGTACTTGCTAATGCAATGAGTTTAAATAAAATTATTCCTTTTGTTAGTATTTACTCAAGCTTTTTACAAAGAGGATACGACGAAGTATTACATGATATTGCTAGAATGAATTCGCACGTAATAATTGGAGTAGACAGATGTGGCTTAGTGGGAGCTGATGGGTCAACACATCAAGGAGTGTTTGATGTATCATTTTTACTTCCTATTCCTAAACTTATTATAAGTGTGCCAAAAGACTCTGTTGAAAGTGCAAACTTACTTAATACTGCTATTAAAACAAATAGTCCATTTATAATAAGATACTCTAAAAAAAGAATAGAGTATAAAGAAGAAAAAATAACTAGTATACAAGTAGGTTCTTGGGAAAAAATAACTGATGGGTTAGATGCTACACTTATAACTTATGGAGACTTTGTAAACGAAAGTATTAGTGTTATTGATAAACTAAAAAGTGATGGGTACAACGTTTCTTTAGTAAACGCTAGATTCTTAAAACCAATAGATTTTCAAATGTTTAATGAAATAACTAAGAAAAATAAGCCTATATTTGTATATGAAGAAAGTATGCAAATAGGTGGTCTTGGGAGTTACTTAAGTAGTATAACTGACAAAGAAATAATTACTTATGCTATAAAAGACGAGTTTGTAAACGAAGGAACTAGAGAAAAATTATTAGAGTACTTAGGACTTGACACAGATACAATTTATAATAAAATGAAAGAGGTGATTACTAGTGCTAGAGTACGAAAATAATTTATATAATGAAGGTGTTACATTAATAGCAGGTGTAGACGAAGTAGGGCGTGGGCCTTTAATCGGCCCAGTTGTCGCATGTGCTTGTATTCTTCCTGTAAACTTTTATCATAAAGACATTAAAGATAGTAAAAAGTTAAGCGAAAAGAAAAGAGAAGAAATGTACAAAATAATAAAAGAAAATGCTATATCTATAGGACTAGGTATAGTAAGTGAGAAAGTAATAGATGAAGTAAACATATATGAAGCTACAAAAATAGCTATGAAAGAAGCAATAAAAAATCTCAATATCACACCTGAACATGTATTAATAGACGCTATGAAACTTGAATTAAATATCCCGTCAACTTCAATAATAAAGGGAGATGCAAAAAGTGAGTCAATTGCAGCTGCTAGTATAATTGCTAAAGTAACAAGAGACCATATGTTAGATGAGATGGACAAAGAGTATCCAATGTATGATTTAAAAAATAATAACGGATATGGTACTAAAAAACATTTAGAAGCACTACAGACTTATGGTCCATGCAAATATCACCGAGTAAGTTATTCGCCTGTAAGAAATGCATTAAATGAAAAAAACACAAAAACAATTGAAAATAAAGTAAATGTATAGTAAAATGATTATGGAGGGTAAACATGAAAGAATTTTTTAAAACAAATGGAAAAGGAATAATTATTGGTTTAGTAGTAGGGGTACTAGTGATGTATGTTTTCTGGCCTAAGAGAATTGCTAAGTTAGAAAATGGAGAAGAAGTATCAATTACTGTTAAAGATAAAACTATAACAGCAGACTCACTTTACAGTGGATTAAAACTAAAATATGGCGCTAGTGAAATAGTACAACAAGTAGATAAATTAATACTTGATGAGAAGTACAAATTAACAGAAAGTGATTTAGAAGAAATCAATAAATCAAAAGAAAATTACTATTCAACATTTGAAAGCTATTATGGAATAAAAAAAGAACAATTTTTAAAACAAAATAACTTTGACTCAGAAGAAGACTTTTTAGAATACTTAAAATTAGAGTACAAAAGAAACCTTTTGGTAGAAGAATACTTAAAAGCAAAAGTAACAGACAAAGATATTAAAGATTATTACAAAGAAAACTATTTTGCTCCATTTAAAGTGGAACACATACTAGTTAAAACTTCTTCTAGTGTTACAAAAGACGAAGCTAAAGCTACTGCAGAAAAAATACTAAAAGCACTTAAAGGTGGAAGTTCTTGGGAAGAAGTTAAAACTAAATACAAAGACGATATAACTACAGAAAACTTTACAGTAGAATTTGACTCTAGCTTAGAAGAAAACTTTGTAAAAGCTGCTAAAAAACTAAAAGATAATAAATATACTACAAGCTTAGTAGAAACATCTTATGGCTATCATATTATATTAAGAACAGAAACAAAAGAAAAAGAAAGTGTTTCTGACATAAAAGATAGATTAATAACTAAAGTTGTATCTCAAGAAAAAAACAAAGATACTAATTATTACCAAAAGACTTTAGTAATAATGAGAAAAGAAGCTGGAATGGAAATAAAAGATATTGAACTAAAAAAAGTATACGATAATTTTGTAAGTAGTTTAGAAACAACAAAAAGTGAGTAAAATCTCACTTTTTATATTGACAAGACTTACTAAAAAATGATAAGATTATCTTGTAATAAAGATAGGAAGTGAAGTACATGAAAATTAACTCT
>OLSB01000075.1_pt1 | contig 105283 bp, 127 predicted proteins | sample 1672071 | NCBI WGS metagenome assembly OLSB01 (sample SAMEA3136642, study PRJEB25190) | human gut metagenome | biome: human gut; feature: human-associated habitat; material: faeces | place: Austria | collected 2013
ATATAAATAAAATTTAAATAAAAATAAATATGTTTTTCCAGTTTACTTTTTGGAAATTCTCTATGAAATTCTTAAAAGTACCTGGAACAATATACCATTCTTTCTCTACTTCTTCTGGTGTAGCATCTTCATGACCATTATTTACCCAATCACGAATGCTATCAGTAAGTTCACCCAATACACAACAATTTTCATCAGTGTATAAATATTTTATTGTAGTGAATGCAAATGCATCTAATATTTGATAATCAATCAATTCATTTATTAAATCTAAAGTTTCTTTTACCGTCATATCTTATTTAGATTTATTGTTTAATTCATTTAATAGATATGTTAAATACTCTTTTTTAGACTTGTATTTACCATAACAAATAGATGACAAATAATATGATTTATATACAGGTCTTCTATTATTTTGTTTTAACAAATTTAGTTTTAACAATTGTATAGCCTTGTCATCAACAAATGCTGTATACCACCATTTTTCATTATCATTTTCTGGTTCTCTTGTTGCAAATTGATTATCATTATTAATTTTAAATTCAATAGGTGAATCTGCATGTTCAGCATTTATGATAACCATAATCTTATTTGTATCAGGATTATATCCAGTTATTTCACCTAATACATAAGAACAATATAATTTTTTATAACTGTTACCTATGCTATTAGATATAATTAAAACTTTTTTACCTATTAAATCATTTATTGAATCCATAATCAAAATAATTAAATTTAAAATAATTAAAATAAGTTTTATCTTTCTTTAATCTTCCGGTTCATCAAGAGTATCAGTTCCAAGAATGTAATCTGTAGAACTCAGAACTAAGGCACAATACTTCATAATGTCATAGTCATGATGATTCTTATCTAGTACATCTACTAACTGATTTAAGAAAACTTTCTGATTAGTGATGTATTCAAACAATATATCTGCGATATCAAGATACTGTGGAGTGTTCTCCTCTTTGTAGCCCATGTTTACATAAGACTTATAAATCCTACAAACAATTTCATAAACTACACTCTTGAGAGCTTCATTTGTCAAGTTCTTCATGTTGTGCTCTAACTGGTTGTGTACCTGTAAGAAACGAAATGCGATAGAAGTTGGAGCACTCAAGTTGAAATTGTTTACTGTATTTGAATTCATCATAATCATAAAAATTAAATTGTTCTATATTATTTTAACATCTATAATATAGAACAATCTTATAAAATTTCAAAATATTGGCAAAAAAGTTTGACCTAAATTGAATTTTATTGTATTAAGAAGCATTCTTGTATATTGATATTGCTCTTCTTTAATATCAAACAATGAAATGCAATTTGACTCATCATCAAACAATTCTTGGATAGACTTCCAGATAGCTGTTGCATGGTCAAAAGCTAAATCATCTTTCCTTAGACCAACCAATGATACCCATTGTACTGTTGATGCATCATCTTGTGCTTTTATCAAACCTTCAAAATCATCATGAACTGTATCAGCATATACAATAGAAATGCATCTCTCTCGTGGATCTCTTCCTTCTTTAGTAAGAGCACAAACTTGAAACATATAACTCAAACTCAAGTTTGTCTCTTCCTTAAGTTCACGAATAGCAGCACTCATAGCAGATCTGTCTTCTGGATCTAAGAATCCACCAGGAAGAGCTAGCTTTCTTTTGAATGGTTCATTCTTACGAGTGATAAGCAACACTTTAGGATTATTTGGATCCTTCAAATTGAAGATCACGTTATCTACTGTTACTGCAAAATGTGGATATTCGTATGTATAACTCATAATTATTATTTTTTGTTCGGATATAAAATAGAACAATCTTGATTTATTTCAATCTTGTTGCAAATAAATTTAGAAAATTATTCATAAATTTCAAATTTTATTTAAATAAAAAATCACACAGGTAGCGTAAAATTTTCTTAGGTTATAATTTATACTCCTAAGTAATTTTCCGCTCCCTGTGTGACCCAGGCGCTTCCATAGTGAATCCTTTGCTTATATTCTATCGTATAGTCCTTTTAGTCAATCTATAAGTGCCATCTTCATATTTGATTATCCTATAAAATGTCCAGTTGCTTGACTTCATCCACCCATAAGTAGATATGTCTTTCTTTGATTCATATCCTCTCATAGGTGAATATATCCATTCTACAGGATATATTGCTAATGTATCAGCAATACATACACTATCTATAAAATGCCTATCAACTAATGTATCAAGTTCATATTGCATTGTTGTATTGTCAATTTCTTTTGTGGTGCTACAAGACATGAAGAAGAATGACAATATAATAGCAAACATCAATATCCAAGTGATTACCGTAGCTTGCATTTGTGTGAGATTTCTTTTCATCTAATTTTTAACTATATACTTTATTAATAATCATGAGAATGTTAGGTTGCAATGCATCAAAGATAGATGCTCATGATAAGAAGATCACAAAGAATTTAACTAATAAAATTCCTAATGAATACAGCTTTGTAAATTATCTTAGTCCTGTAACAGATCAAGGTTCAACAAACATGTGTGTTACTCATGCTCTTGCATGTTTTTTGAATTGGATTACTGATATGAAGTTGAAGACTTCAAGGAAAGACAACAATATTGATTTGAAACAAATATATAATGCAAGATCAGATAAGGATAATGATAATGGAATGTCTATCAAAGAAGCATTATCATTAGCAAGAACACATGGTATAAAATCAAATATTGGAACTATAAAAATCCATGACTTTGCAATGATAGGAAGTGAACAAATCTTGAAGCAAGCAATATTATGCAATGGCCCAGTATTGATTGCATTACCAGTATATGATAGTTCAAGAAATGATTTTTGGAATGGAGCAGAATTAGAAGGAGGTCATTGCGTTGCTGTTGTTGGATATGATAAGAATGGTTTCATTATCAGAAACAGCTGGGGTAGAAGTTATGGAAGAAATGGATATTGGACTTTACCTTATAGTGAATTCAACAAGATAAAGGAGATTTGGACATGCATATAAATCAATGAACAAAAGGTCAAGCTGTTGCTTGACCTTCATTAGTTTTGTTAGTAGTTGTGGTTGTGTATTTTCTTTGATTTAAGCGTGCTGTCATTTCTTCAATAAACTCTCTAGAACCTTTTATTACCATCTTACCATTACCATCATCTTCTTTATCTTTTTCCTCAAATGATTTTTGACATTCTTCTTGCATCATCCTGAATATATCTTCTAGTTTAGTAACGACATCATCAAGTTGCTTCTGTATAGATAATGTAGAATTCTGCAATGATGTAAGAGACTGATATAATGTTGACTTTGACATGGACAACGCTATGGCCATTATAATACTGTCTTGTGCCTTCTCATTTATAGTAAGCATTTTGAGAAGTCTCCTTATGCTTTGCATTTCTGTTTGGATTTTACAGACAATATAAGGATGTTCATCAACATACTTTGCATCAAAATAATATCCTGAAAGACGTTCTACTATGAACTGAGCTTGTGTTGCAGATTCAGATTCTACTTTCTCTAAATCCAAATCAAGCTTAGGCATTTCAAGCTCTTCTTCTGGATCATCAGTCAAAACTGGATCAGATTCATTCAACATTGCATCAATGTCATTCCATTCAGGGTTTTCTTTATCAACCCTTTTCCATCCAGTTTTACTCATTCAAATTCTACATAAAATATATTTGATTAAAAATAAATTAGATCAATCAGTTTTCTTAACTACTTTATAGAACTTAGAATTTTCTTTGATTCTGTATTCTTTTTTTATCTTCTTTTTCAATTCTTCTGGATCATTGAGCAAGTCAGTACTGAATCCAAAAGTAATGATATGCAGCTTACCATCATCAAGGCAATCATACTTACCATAGATAAATACTTTATTTCCAACAATTGTCTTATGGAAACCTACAAGTTCACCAGGAACTACTGTATTTCCAAAATTATCTGTTACTGCACCTTTAGTATTTTCAAATATATCTTTAATCTGTCCCATAATAATCATTATTTTTTGTTCAGAGATAAAATAGAACAATTATGATTTATTTCAAATTTTTATATGGGATTTTTAAAAAATTATGCACTTCCACTTCCTTGCATATCTATTATCTTTCTAGCTGTATCATTTATCATAAGATGTTGGCTTGTAGGATACTGTTGCAGTAATTCTGATAAATTATCTATATAAGAATCAAAAAGCTTGAAGTTAGTAACTGTCCCAGGTATACCATTTATCATTACATCTTGCTTTTCATCTTCTACCATTTCTATATTCCATTTTGCTACTTTATGGGCTGTCAAATTATTCAAGTCAAACTTGTAATGTGCCGGTTGTAGCTTATATAGAGGGATATTTTCATTATAAGAATATTCTGAAACTCCTAATTCTACTACATTCCTAGATTTAGACCATCTTAGATATATGAAATAATGATTGTCAGTAATATTGGCATCTTGTTTAGGTAAGTATACAGAACAATCTTCTACATTATCTAAGCTTACTTTGATTCTTCTGTTTGTCATTTTCAATCTAAGTATGATATGGCCTATTTTTATGAGTTCAGAATCATAATCATACATTCCATTCAAGCCAACAATAATGCTTGTACTACCTTCTTCACCACAATATTTTCTTTGATATACTATCTTATTCTTAAGTCTGTATAGTGATGATGGGTCAAACTTGTAACATCTGTCACTTATTAATGTTCCTCTTTGATAGATATTTGTATCTACAAAGTTTGTACCTTCTGATGTAACATATTTTCTGCAAGAATCTGATTCGTATACAGGATACATGCCATTTCCAGAATATGTTGGAGCTTCTATTGTTTCTTCTCCACTATCTAATCCTTCTTTATCTCCAAATAAATCTTCATACTTTGTCTTTACTAAGCTATCTATAGTAGAATCAAAATCTCCCAAGTCAACAGAACCTTTTTCTTGATATTTTACTAATGCTAATTTGAATGTAGTATTGTTCCACATCAATGAACCATTCTTCTCTTCGTATGCTTCATTTACCATCCACATCCTTTTCATCATTGGAATATATATCAAATCACCTTCCATTGGTTGTACAGTAATTCCAAAAGCTGTAGCAAACATCGTCTTGCTTATCTCGGTTTCCCAATCAGTTTGCCAATCTAATCCAAAATCAGAAAATTCAGGTTTACTGCTTGGCATCTGACCTTCATTTACTATAAGCTTTATCTGCTTTACTGATTCTACATTCATGAGAGTATACTCTTTGAATGTGATATCTTTGGAACCAGAATCAGGCTTAAGTTTGAAGTAGTATATAGGTATACCAACCATACAAGCAACACTATCAGATAATGATTGCTGCAAAGCTATAGCTGAAGTAAGACCAGCATAAGGATTGTATTTGTTAGATGATTCACAAGATGGTGATGAAATGCCAGAAGCAATCGAAGTAGTATAGTCTACGCTTTCATCACCATCTTTTACATCATTAACAACACCATTTACTTTAAACTTTATATAGAAATCAGATGGACTATCAACCAGTATTCTTTCTGCATCATCATAAGAAGCAAAACATGACCAATTGATACCATCATAACTCCATGATACCTCTAAAAATGAGGTGTCATATTTTACATCATCACACCCAAGTATAGATATTGATGACATATCATTAATAGCCATTGTCAACAATACCTCTTGAGCAGGCATACAACTATTGAAATCCATGATATTGCATATATAACTAAATTTTATGGGAGAGGTGTTTTCTTTCCTATATACCAGTTTGCTTCCCATCTACGACGTTTCTTCAAACCAGCTAATCCTCTATGATCTGACAATGTTGACCAAGTAGACCAAATAGTTTGCATAGGTGCATGATTTGCTATCAAAGAACATACTTTATATTTTGACATCGTTAGGAATCCAGGACCAAAATTGAATGTAGCACAAGTCAATGAATCTATCTGATTTTGTGCTAGTTGCAAACCTCTTGAAGAAGCCCAATTTCTTACTTTAGAACTGAACTGTTGAACATGAGTAACATACAATGCTTCAAGTTCTCGTTGGGTCCATCTTGGCTTTATCTGATCCATATATTTTCCATTTGGATGAACTAGCAATCCATACCCATAAGTCTTATGTCCTTTGTCATGTCCATATCCATTCAAATCCTTAGGTGTCATTTGATAACCATAACTATGGCCAGTTTCAAAATGACATATTGCGTTGAACATTTCTTGGCTTACACCAGATGCTCCAGCTGAAAGATTTCCCATTTTCATTCCTTGTGTAATTGATGTATATCTAAATATATATAGAAGGCCACATTGTCCCCCATATACCCAAGCTCTTGGTTGTCTGAAATCTGATATCCACTGTTTACCAGTATACATACATATATGTCCAGGTCCTCCTTTAGGGTTTGCCATAACCGCTATATCACCAGGCATAGCTTCTCTCATATAAGTCTTATATGGGTTATCATACTTTATAGTCTTTATATGCCTAAATCCTACTGTTGGTAAGAATTTTACATATTCTATTGCATTCATTGGATGACCAGCTAAAGACAATCCACCTGCTTCTATGGCTTCTCTCACATATCTAGCACATCTGTGTGTAGACTTTTCATGAGAAGCACTTACTAAATGACTGATAGATTTTCCTAAGTCCCAATTTCCAACAACACCTCCAGAAAAATCCATACCGAAAGAACCTAAATCAGATGATCCAGTGAAGTGCCCAGTTTTCATCCATTCAACAACAAGGTCACCTATAGATTTATCAGGATCCACATAATTGGTAGCCCCAACTTTATTTTCTTGGTAATTTTTCTCTTCTTCACAATAAGCTTCATTATCATATTTCAAAGACAAATCTTGGTTGGTATCAAATTCTTCTTCTAGCAAATTATGATATTCATGCCCACCTTTAATGTTTCTTTCATCATACTCTAAAAATGATTCAAGTATCTCTTTGCCAAGCTGATTTCTAGCCCATGTAAGATTTTTCATCAATTCATGGGTTGCATCTTCTTCATCTGCTAATACCCATTGTGGTTCACTAACAGATGGATCTATACCATTAGGTGTGTATGCATCTTTCTTTACTTTATCTAATTCAGCTTTATTTGACTTAGCAGTACTATCAGAAGATTTGTTCTTATTCGTTTGTTTAGGTTTTTTACTTTCTGGAGTATCCTCTATCAAAGACTTTAATGTATCAAGTAAACCCATAGGCAATCACTAAATCATACTTTTGAATTCAAGAAGCTGTGATATTCCACTAGCTCTTTCTTTGATATCATGCAAATCTATTATATTTTCAGGATATTTGAAAAAGTCATTATATTCCAAGAATACAATTCCTATTAGATTATTGTTGCAACCATAAAGACCAGCATAAATCACATTGCTAGCATTAAGTTTGTTCTTCAAATGGTCATACAATATTGGAGATCTTTGTTCTAATGTTTTTATTTCAGAACTTCTGTATACTACAATACCATCATTATCTATAAGGTCTGCCATAACTGGAGAAAGTATTGAAAGTTGAAGATTTTTTACTTTTCCTGATATAGGTGTAACATTTCTTTGCATGTTTTCATAAGATAAATCATACCATAAGAAACTGAGGTTATTCAAATTGCTTGTACTATTATGGAATTCAATTACACCGCATCTTCTAGCATGATAGAAATTCATCATTTCAAACAACATCTTTTGCATTTTATCAGATATGTCCATTCTATGGTTCATACTAGCATTATGTATTTTTACAGCATTCTGATCTCTAATATTCATACCTTTTTCTATCAAATTGATCAGATTAGCTTGCATTTGGTTGTTTGATGAAGTCAATGTACTTAGCAAATCTTTATTTTGGTTAGCTAATGTAGTAGATATGTTTTCAGATAAATCTGCTATAGACTTTTCTGACTTTTTATCAGAACGAGTTATCAAGAAATATAGCAAGCCACCTAAGACAAGTATAGCTAATCCTAAGCCGCCAAATTCCTCGATTATTTTAGTGAAGAATTCAAACATGATATATAAATGAAATGTGGAATATCTTTAATTTAATAAAAATATTCCACATTGTAAACTTAAAGTCTTTTTAAGGTTTTTCTGTTTCTATCATTGGTCTTCCTGTAATAGTATCAAACCATATTTTCTTCACTTTATGATATTCATTCAATATATTGCTTATATCAGAATATTGATTCAGTAATGTTCCAACCTCTATCATTGGTCCACCTGATGGATCTATGAAAACTATCTGTCCATTATCATGTGCTACTCTTGATGCCCCATATTCTGAAACAAGATACCAAATATATCCATGATTTCTATATGTATCCTTAACCGGTGTTTCTTCTAATACCATGAAATTATCAGAACAATCATGAGAATATAAATTGATAGTTATATTTTTGAATCTTACATTTTCATTTATCATGTCCCATACTTGATAGAACAAAGATTCATAATCCGAATTGTTTTCTATAGTGAAGTCAAAATTCTCTTCATCATCCAAATCATGTTCAGCAACATTGTTCAATTGAGTTATTCCATCTCTGACAATGTTTATCATTATACCTTGATGTGTTCTGATAAAATCAAATTCATGTAAGAATCGTACATCAGTACAGATAGCATATTCAAGATTTGTTCTTTGGTTGATTTTCTTTTCTACAACATTTGTAAATATTCTTTTAGAAATAGAATTCTGCAATACATAAGTGCCAACATAAACAAGAATTTCTCTTAATGACATATAGAATTTATCATCAGATTCTTGATACATACTTGTATTCACATAATAGTCTTCTGCTGTTATGATATGTTTAGGATCTGGTTTCTCTTTGGTAAACTCAAATCCTTTGTTGATACAAATCCAAGAATTAGCTTTTGATGTATAGAAATACTCAACATTTACTTGAAACATGTTAGCACATAATTCTTTTAACTGGTCAGCAAAAGCAATGCACATACACTTATTGTACATCTTATCTGGTGGAAATGTTGCAGTTTCTTCAGGATTGAAATTTCTCTTGAAACTATCCCAAGCGCTTTCTTTATCTGAAAACGAATAATTCAAAATATGTGATAACATTTTTGCAACTGTATCTTTTCCAGATCCAGCATACCCATTCAAACCAATATATAATACTCTTTTCATTCTTTATTGCAGTCTTATTCTATGTTTTTATTCTAATAAAATATAGAAATAATGGTTAACGCATTTCATCTTTAGATGTTATCATTTCTTCAGTATCACAACCACTCCAAGCAAATCTAGTATACTGTTTAGTAGATGGACTATCAAATGATGTATTTGCTTTACCAGGAATCAAATCTAAAGGTTTATCTTTTTTACTATTATTTATCTCATTATCCATCAAATCATTGGTGTCCTTTTTTTGTTCATTATCTGCATTCTTCTGGTTTTCTTTACTTTGGTTTTGGTTATTTGTTGCATCATTTATCTGACCTTTAGAAGGTGTTTCTGGTGGAGTTTCTAAGTTTATGTTTGTACTAGCTTTTTTACCATCATTAAATTCTATAGTATTGAAAGGAGAACATAATGATAAGTATATTCCATTCTGACCCTTAGTATACATCTTAGATATTTCTGTGGCATCTCTTGACATGGCATGCTTTAATGATACGGATACATGTAAGTCTGTTGGGAAATCATCAAATCCTAATGGTCCACTATGTGTTATCTTTGCATTTGTCATTATCAGATTTCCAAATGTTGCAATAGGGTTTTTTGGATTACCTATAGTAACATGCCAAAGACCTACTTTAGCACCAGTAAGTAATGAGTCAAAAGCATATAATGCTGGACGACCTAATTTATTCTTTATAGAACCCATCATTGCTTGTCCAAGATTCATATCTGCCATCTTTTGAGCTCCTTTTTGAGCTGCAGTACCAATTTTATTTACAACTTCACCAGTAGTCATATTACCAGACAAGAAATCTTTAGCCGTTTGTAAAGCATTATTTACCATCTTACCAGGATCGAATCCTGCACCTTTAACTATATCAAGAAGGGCACCATTGAATTGGGTTAATGCTCCGGCCATGGTATCGGTGTTTGAACCCTCAAGATGGAATATGTTTTTCCATAAATCACCACCTGCTTTAGACAATCCCTCTAATACATTGTTGTATTTCTGCCATCCTGCTTTATTAGGTTTAGCTCCCAATATTTCACTCTTTCCTCCCCAGAATGTTCCTTTTCTATATGTAACTGTCAATATATTACCTAACAAATCTAAGAAAGCAGACTTAGGGTTGATGTTGTCATAAGCTCTCAATTTATAAGAGAAATTCAAAGTAAATTCATGTTTGAATGTAAGCTTACCTTCATATATGTGTGTATCCTGAATAGTATCTCTTGGAGTATATACTTTGTTGTTATCATAGTTTCTACCTAATGCAACATCATTATACTGATATTCATGTGTATTTGCACCTATACCCATACTGTTCATCAATTGACCAAGCAAACCACCTGAATTGATACCATGTGCAGATTGTAGGTTATAACCAGGACTTAAGTTGTTAATTATCTTACCAGCTATACCTCTACCTTCATCATCTTCCTGTGAATCCAATTGTTGTATCTTAGCATCAAGCTTCTTCCAAGAAGCTTCATATTCATAAGACATGATATCACTAAGCTTATTGTCATCTGTATCAAACCAAGTAATCATTCTTCCAACATCACCAATAGAAGACATTGGATCTTGCTTACCTTCGGCTGCCGTTGTTGCAACAGTTGATCTGAATATATTGTCACCAACAGGAATAGCAAACTTACGTAAAGTTATCATGTGATTGTTAGAAATCTTTCCAAGATCTTTACAATACATGAAATCTGCATACTTATATCTTGCATTACCAAGTATAGACTTTCTTACAGAACTGAGGTTAACTAACTCTCTTATAGAACAATCATCCAAATTAGCTATTTCTTTTTTGTCATGTTTAGAAAGAAATGTACCATCCATCAAAGGCACATTTTCCATTATACCATAAACAGGCAATGCATGATAAGGATTGAATAATGATGGTGTCAAGTCACCTTTAAAATTATATGTCTTATACCACTTTCCATTAGTACCTGGTTTTTCACCATCATTTCCTGTTTCTATAAGCATACCAGATAAGAAACATCTGTAATTGTTCACCACTTGGAATATTTCATTATTCATGTGGGTTGGTGTCCAAATGACAGCTTGTTTATTGTATTTTCTGTTTTTGTCAGCTGGAGGTGCCAACAGATTTGATTCATATCTTATCGTTTGATGTGAAGTGAAATCTAAATCATCTATCAATGAAGAAGTGTCCCTATCTTCATTATATCTTATACCATCTGTATCATAACCTTGTCCGGATGTTGCTTTTGATACTGCAGCATTAAATGCAGATCTTAATGAATTATTCAATACATCCTTCAAAGAATTAGATTGTTGCGGTGTAATGAGGTGAGAACCACCTTTATTTAATGTACTTGGAAATGATAACATAAATTGTTGTTTCAGTTTTCTTAATCTTATTTAAAAATTAAGAAACCAAAACAACAATCTTATTTACTTATTTCTTTTTCTTGGCCAATCTGCATTCATCTTTATCGAAAAGCAATTTTTTCAAGCTTTCTAATTGGTTATAAAGATAAACATGATGTTCAGAACCATTCATGTGACATGGCATATTGTCATAACATCTTTGCAATACTTCATATATTGGCATAACATACTTTACTAATTGCATGTTAAAATCATGATAAGTATTTCTAATAGTGCAATGTTGTGCAATATATGGTTTAGCTGCTTCAAGATTCTTAATGAGATTGAATGACCATTTTAGCAACTTATCATCATCCGGAATTGGACATTCATGATATGTATAGTACATCATACTGATACATTTGTCCAATTCTCTCATCTTATCTTTCATATCTTTCATGTCGATATCGACATTATTGAAATCTGTCATCCCCATAATTTATTTCTTATGATCTTGTGAACCAAATCCATTTTCTCCACGTTCAGAATCTTTCATCAACTCTCTATAGTCATCCTCAGAAAGTTCATCAATACAAGATACCTGCCAAATAGGAATAATAAGCTGCTGAATAATCTTGTCACCACACCAAATCATTGGACTCTTCATATCCTTTGTAAAAGAAATAGAAAGATGTACACATCCTGTATAATCATCATCCACCACCTGAGACCGGACATCAAAACCTTCATTACCTTTACCAGACTTATTTAAGAATACGCCAGCATAATTGAGTGGTAATACTTCATGAATACCAGAATTAATTTTAAGTTGATCTCCGAAATCTAGCCAAAGACCTACTTTATCTTCTTTCTTATCATAAACAAGACGATGGTCACAGAAATCTGCCAACTTTTCTAACATTGTATTATGTTTATTTCTAGTCATTACACTATCTAATGCCAAGAATAAATGCACGGTATCAAGTGAATTTTCATCTGCTCTTACAGGATCTCCTATTTTCTCTATTAAGATACGCTTAGCTTCATTACAAAGCTTACCCATATCAACTTCAGAAATATCAAATGACTTCTGAAAAGCAAAATATGCTGCTCGTTTCTTATCTAATGTCATACCATTTAATCTTGGTACAAAGAAATCTAATCCAGCAGCATGAAAAGATGTTTTACACTTAATTCCAAATTCATTCCAAATTTTTAATGTATGTCCCATTTTAATATTGTTTTAAATTACTAAATTACTAATATTTTTAATATAGTCTTTATTTTTTATTATTTCAATTAATTTATCTAATTTTTTAAAATTAAATAATTCAATATAATTTAAATTATTATTTTTTGCAGTATTCCTTTTTTCTATATTTTTTACACACCATATAGTATATTGTTGATCGTTATTACCATATTTAGTTATATATTTCTCCATTAATTCTTTATCATTTTCATTATTAATATTAAATGGATGTTTACCATGAGTATAATAACCTTGGTATTCTATAAATAAATCTATCTCAGGAATATAAAAATCACAATTATACGGATATCTTATTTTATCTTTATATTGTCTTATAACATCTGGATATACTTCTTTTATTTTTTCATATATTGTATCTTCTTGTTTAGATTTTCCAAATGAATTATTTTTTATTTTTGTCAAATATTGTTTATTTATACATTCTTTTGTGTGAGATCTTTTAACTGATTCTTTTGTTTTGAAATAATTATCTACTCCATAATGTTTTATAAATGTATTTTTCTTCTTTTCTTTTACATTTTCTAATTTAGAAGGATTATCAACACCATATTTAATTTCAAGATTTTCTTTCATTTTATTCATAATATCCTTGTTTTTATATGGATATGGAGTACCATATTTATCTATCATGGTTTTAAACCTTCTTTCTCTACAATATATTTCTCCACATTTAAAAGAACAAACATTTCTATAATTCCCATTACAAATATAATTTACCTTTTTACCACATACTTTACAAACTGGCCTTTTTTCTATATTATATTGAATTCTCCTTATAGTTTCAGATATTGATTCTGAATCATCATATCTTTTTATTAAATAAGATAATATATTAGGATATTTTGATTTTATTTTTCTTAATATTCCATTTCTAATTTTATTTTTATTACTTATTAATAAATTTGTAATAATTTTATCATATTCCATTTACAATTTAAATACGTATTTCTTTCTCTTATTGAAATTCTCTCTTTCTTTAATTTCTTGGACAATAATAACATTTATCTCCCATAATAATATTAATATAGTAATAAAGAGGTGTCCATTTCAATTAAAATGGACAATCCTCAAACAAATTTTTCTCTTCCACTTTCTTCATGTAAGAAGTATCTTCAGATTTGTTCAAATTTTGACCAAAGATAGTACCTCTTAATGAATTAGTATTCTCCATCTTCTCAACAAATCTCTTATTTGTTCCATCCTTTGAAGCATAATCACTATAGTCATAACCATCATGAATAACATTCTTCAATTGACTTTCAATTTGCTCTAATTTGTATTTTGAAGTGTGTGGAAGATTTTCTGGTAACTTGGATTCATATTCCTCTAATGTTTCTTCTTTCTTGTTTCCATCTTCTATCTTAATGTTTTCTATAAGTTCTTGCAAGAAGAACTGCTTAGTAATGTTGTTCTGATAAATCTCATTTATTTCTTGCTTAGTATCCCAAAGCATTTCAAATGGTCTTATTGTGATAATTCCATTCTTAGGTTTGGATTGGTCAATTATGATCTTCCATAAGTTGCATATCAAATCATAAATCTTCTCAAGATATGCTTTATCTTCAACCACAACATCCTTTACAGAATTTGCATATTTACATGCATAACTCTTCAACCATTCATCTATTTCTTCTCTTGTACATTTCATTGTATCATCAGCCCATTTCTGAGCATCTTTTACAAATCTCAAGATAGGAAAATCAAGTCTTCGTTTTCTTCTGCTTTGTTCTATTGAAACAAACTTTCTGATTCTGTTTAGCTTACTGAAATTTATTCTGTTCTGTTTCTTGTCAATACAATACTTATATATATCTTTGATAGTATCTATGTTGTAGTTCTTGTACAATGACAATACTATTGGAACATTTCTTTCCATTATCTCTATATCTTTAACATACAAGTTGTTGTCTTCTCTCATTTCCCTATATTCATCATCTTTGAATATGTTGTAGTTTCCAGAAATGAGTTCTCGATACAAATCAATATTTCCATCATTTACATGATCTAAGAAATCCAAAGTTTCAACAGTAACTTGATTGAATCTCATGTGTCTGCATGACTTAAGATAATCTTCAATGAATTCCAATCTGTCTTCTGATATCTCCTTTTCATGGTCAATCACATTTGTAACATATCCATAATACTGAAGACCTTCAATCATCATTGGAAGCTGCTTCATATAAGTAGCATATCTGTCTTCAAACACACTCAACTTATATGTTGTTTCATCAATAAAATACTTACATTGATTTTCATCATACTTAAGATATTTGTTAGTAGAAAGCAATGATTGAATTAATGGGTTGTATTTTGATTCTTCATTGTTTCTCTCTATCATATCATTACATGTCTTAATCAAGTCTCTTGCCAAAAGCAAATCAGCCTGATTCAAACTCAAATCCAATGGTTGAGTATAGTAATAGTTGATAGGCATACCAACAGAATCTTTCTTTGGAAGAAACATTTTAAGATACAGATTGTTGTTTCTAAGTCTGTTTGCAAACTGTTCAATATCTTGTGGAATCCATTGTTCATTGAAATAAACAGAGAAACTAAACTTATCACAAATATCCACACCTACAGACAAATAAGTTGTACAAAATACAATATCATTATTTCCAATAGACTTATCAAAATTGATGAGATCCATAGATTCTTCACCATAATTTGATTTCTTATAATAGAAACAGTTTATCTGTCTTCCAAACTTCATATCATCAAGATATTGCTGTACTAATCCAGTAAGCTGGTCATACCAAAGATTTCCTTTATTTGTTGGATAGAGAATCTTCTTACCATCTTTGATATCTTTTGCCATTGAATGAGCCATTTCAATCATCTGTTCTACTTTTGTTGGACACATATTCAATTCAAAAGATTTCTCTCTGTAGTCATCCTTCTCAACTTTGATATGTTTGATACCTGGAAAGAATAGCATTTCTCCAGTAGGAGTACCAGTCATCATGATTATTTTTGCTTTACAATTAGCAAGTCTCTGAATTGTTGGAGCCATTACATCACGATAAGAAGAAGTGAATATCAGATGCGACTCATCAAGTACTATATATTCAAATCCAGCAGTATCAAGCTCCATGACATTCAATCTTGAAAACTTATCTATTGTCATTGACATTGATTTGTTTGACAGTAAATCTTCAAGTTGTGGTTTCTTATTTCCATAATAATAAAGCCAATCTGATGTTACAGATGATGTTTCTACTTTTGCTTTTATAGTTGAAGTAAATGGAAGTATCAGAAGTGTCTTAGCTTTGAATGCTTTAATCATTTCAGTCTTTCCATAACCGGCACCGGCTTCCAACAATGTAATATGATTCAAATTCTTAAGAATATCATCCTTCAAATCAGAAAGATACTGATCTTTATTCAAATGCAACTTTACTAAGTTGTCATCTTTATCATTAAGAACATCTGTTGGTGACTTGAATATTTTTTCATCTTCTTTATTTGTAGTTAATGACTTCTGCTCTTCTTTATAGATATTGTCATCTTCTATCTTAATGTTGAATCCATGATATTTGTTCAACTGTTTGATAGCCCAAACAGAAACTGGCTTATCATGTATGCTTGCAGTCTTGACATCACCTTTAAGCTCTTTATAATCTGTACCATCACAAATAGCAACCATATACTGTAATGCCTTATCATATCCATATATAGAAGTAAGAGTATTTGCAAGTTGCCAACGTTGTGCATGCTTATAATGTCTACGAATGCATTTGCTTGGATCAACATCATTTATATCAGAAACTGCAGTTATATCTACACTTTTCTTTTGATTGTTTTCTGTATTGAACCATTCCAACTTAGCAAAGATGTTCTTCAAGTCAGGATGTGATATCCAATCTATTGATTCAAGGCCTGTATCAAATGCAGTTTCAAAGTTAGCATCAAGTCGTAAGTCTATGAAATTAGTGGACAATAATGCTTTACTATCTGATGTAATGAATATACCTTGCTGTGGTTTTGCCATCGCCATATCAAGCCAATCAAATATATCATCCTTTGTATATCCAATTTCCTTCATATACTTAGTAAGAACAATATACAAGTAACTGTACTTATGCCTGAAATTACACAAATATTCAATTTTCTTGTTTTCATCTGTATAAGATATTGGTGTTATCTTTGTCCAAACATGAAGTGATTTTCCAGATGCTGACTTAGCAACTCCTAAAAACCAATGATATTTGTTGAGGTCTTCAAAAATCTTTATTTTCAGTTCATTTGCAATCTTCTTATTCTTAATATCAATATCTATGATCTGAATTCCATTCCACATAGAAAATGACTTTTCACCAATAGGTCGATTGTTAGATGAAACTGAAAACACTACTTTTCTGCTTGCTTTCTCAACATTCTTATATATAGGATCCTGAACAAGCATCCAAACATCTTTCCATGACTGTACAATACCTACTTTATCATAAATAGAATTAGTAATCAAACACGATACCATGCTAAGTACAGAATCAAGATATCTGTCTTGCTCTTCTTTAGAACATTCTTTTAAGTTTATAGAAGAATATATTTCTTGATCTGTATCTTCTTCATTGAATGCCTCATATTCTTTAGACATGCAACGAAACTGTTCATAAATATCAGTCATTGCAGTCTTCCCAGAATAGCTTTCAGCAACCTTCTTGAGGTATTGTGCTATATTTAATGGATTTGAATTGTTACTCATCTAAAATTCTCTCAATTGTTCTAAAACTTAAAAATCATTATATTATGTTACTTACTTATCTTGTATCAAAATAGTAAATTAAATAAACCTATTTCAAAAGAATTTTAATATAGAATATATTTGTTAAGATAGACATAATATATCAATAAATATAGGATTCTCCAGGATGGCGCCTGGGTCACGAGATTGGCGTAATATTGGTTGTAAGTATAATTTATCAGCTTAAACATTTTTAACGTCCCTGAAGTGAAATTTAGCATTAATCTTATTTAACAGACAATATAAATTAATGAAATGACAATTTTTAAATAAGTTAAATGATTGAATTCAATGAGTTGTGTACAAAATACAAATAACAGTTCTCCAGTACAAAAGGAAATCTCTATGGAGGAATACAATAAGAGAAAGCAGAAGATAGAAGATCAAGTAGATTACCAGTTTATTCAAAGAATCATACAAGAACTGACACAAACTTGTGCTATAAATTTACCGATGCAACCATCAGCTATTCCACCATTGATTCTTCAAGCTGCTCAATACTTTTGGGAAAATTGTGACCAGGCGATAGAAGAACGTTGGTATTGTCTTCCATTCAGAGAGTTTACAAAATGTGGTGCTAACATGATTGCTAAGTTGCCACCACAAATTCTTTCAGTAAACGGATTGTACAAAGCAACAGATAGTTGGTCTTATGGTGTCATGGGTGACTTTTCTTTAGAAAGAATGATACTGAACAATTCAGCTATAGCATCTGGTGTTGGTGGAAGCTTATCTGATGTATATGGATCTGGTGGAGGATATACATTGACTGATGTTACAGCTGCATTATATGAACTTGATACTTTTGACTATATTTTCAATACTCCTATAACATATAATTACAATACTTACAGTAATGATCTTGTTGTGTTAGGAGCTATCGGGCATTCTGATTTGATGCTCAATGTATATAAGAGACTTAAGATACAAGACCTGTACAAGAATTACTATTTCTTCAGATATTGTGTTTGTCTTGGCTTACGTTCTATGGCTACTATCCTTGGTACATTTGAATTTAAGCTGCCTGGTGGAGTTACTTTAAACTACAGTATATGGAGAGATATGGCTAATGAAGAAATGCAGAAGATAGATGAATGGATTCAGAAGAACCATTCTGCTGACTACTTCATAAATACTAATACTATTTAAAGATGGACATAAAGCAAAGTTTAGATTACAAGTTTCTAGGGTATCAAAAGTCAACAAATCTTGGAAGGAAAAAATATGACTATGCTAGGGATGGAATTCTCATAAGAGTTCTTCCACCTATTCTGTTCAGAGGAAATCCAACATTAGTAGCTTTCTTACAACTTATAGATATTCAACTCATCACCATGTTCAAACATGTTGAAGCAATCAGAAAATTCAAGCACATATCATCTTATTAGACAATGGAATTCATCGATCATACAGGACATATATACTCATTGAAGGATTGGCAAAATGAACCAATAGGATATGAATATGAAATAGGAAATTATGTAGACTGGTTCACTTCAGATACAACTTCTCACAAGCTTAGTATAGACAGATACTATATAAAGCCTGTAAGAATCATAGTGAATTCTAATGACCATATAGCTGTAAAACTCAAGAATGATATTAAAGATGATACACATTTCTGGTTGCTAAGCTCTGCATATATACAGAATTGTATAGAGAACAACAGTAGCATATTTGATCCTCTCAATATAGAAGAAAGTGAATTTTGTAATGAACTTCATACAGATGACCTTACTGTAATAGATAATGTAGAAGTAGAAGGAAGAGAATCAACAGTATCAGTAGCTACATTTTATATTGTCACACTAAGTCAAGAAGAAACTACTTGGCTAACTAATATCCTCATTAATATTAACGACGATATCTGGTGTCCTTATACTATAGGTGCTGAATTCCACATGGAAGATAGTGAACTTATCATAAATGGTAAGAATATTGGAATAAACATTCCTAAGGATATGATGAAGTCAATATACTTTACTGATGTAAAATCTGACAATATAGATGAAGAAGAATATTCCCATAAGTTGAAAGAACTTCTTCTTAACTATATGCATATCAAAGGAGAATGTGGAAACTATGAATCAGCTAAAGATTCTCTTGATTGGTTTGGTTATGGAAATCATATTACTATAAGAGGACTCAACCAAACTGACAATCAATTCTTAGAACAATATATACAAGACAATTTTGATACTTTGTCTGACAATCTTTGGTCTTGGCAACATTTCAGAAAAGCTTCTGCTTATTCTATATGGATGGATATAGACAGATATACAGAAGTTATAGACAAGCAGTACTGGACAGAAGAGCTTATAGGTGAAGGTAAGCCTATTTCAGAAAACTTGTTTGATAAGATGGTTTATGATAAGTTTGATGAACAAGACATAAAGTTCTGGAGACCTTACTACAACTGGAGACTAGAAGATATGTATATAAAGATGTCTATGGTGGAGTATTACTGGAAGAAGTACTTCTTACCTATAATGACAACTATATCATCTAGTATGAAGCAACATTGCTGGATGAATGACATCAAATATATAGTAAGTCCTAGTATCCATGTTACAGAAACTCCTACTTGGATTGGAAACCAACATACTTCAGTAAAATTTCAAGGATCTGATATAGTTTACATATACAACCAAGAATCTTACTTTGATGAATGCTATAATGAGTTTTCAAATTCTGAAATATTAGGAAAGACAACAGAAAATCCTACAATATATATCAATGATATCTGTGCTAAGGTGCCAATTTGGTTCTTGTCTGATGAAGATGAAGATTTCTTTGATGTAACTTTGGTACTTACAAAAGAGGGTAAGAAGATATATAGCTCATCATTCAGTTTCTTCCAACGAAAAGATGATGTTGCTTATAAGAATTTCGTAATGATTCCAAAGTCATTAGTAAAGTCATTCAATATGACTTACTGGATAGATAAGAAATACAGATTGTCAGTAAACTGTAATGGTAATTGGTATTACTATGACTTCATATTGAAAGCACCAGAATTCCAATTGAAAGTAGGTACATTAGAATACAAATATTTCAATTACACAGAAGTAAAAGAACTTAAACCAGGAGAAGAAGGATATCGAGATCCTAATGATCCAGAATTTGATGGTTTGTCAGAATCAGAGAAAGCAAACATAAATTTGTATACAACAGACAAATCATTGTTTTCACAGATAAAGTCTATAGAAGATGATTCGGTAAACTTCAATTCTTATATGTACCTTCCAGGATTAGCAGAAGTGAATGACATAAGATTCTTTGACAAATTGAAGTACATGACAGATAATGCTTCTTCTGATAATTCAGATAGTGATTCTAATAACGCTTCTACTAATACAATGAACAATTTCTGCAACTATATTGCTTCTAAATGCTACATATATAATTTAGGAGTTAAGAACAGTCAAGTTGTATACAAGAAAGGAAATTCTGTCATCCCAATATTCATGTTCAACAATGGTCTTGATATACCTGATAACCAAGGATATTCTTTAAGCAAATTCTATGTAGATGTATTGTTTGATGTAGATTCTAATAATGAATATTATGCTAAGATAAGATTAGATTTGAATGATCTGAGTACGTCAAAACCTAATGAATGTGTCAATCTTCATGAATATACAATATCAAACAATGATTTGATAATGATGAAGAAAGACATAGGTTTAGGTGACCCAGCTTACAACAAGCAAGGAAATATTGATTGGGATGCAACATCTGACAAATGGAAGCTTTTCTATATAGATGAGCATTTGAGACACAAGTCAACAGTAACTATACGATTGGCTACTACTGGTGAAATAAAGCTACCAAATGGAAGAACTTATGAATTTGGTGGATATACTTTGTCTGGTGTTCCTAGAATATATCAAGATATTGCTATCCCTATTTGGAATTCTAGTTCAGATTCTGCATGCAACATGGAATGCAACTGTCCTTGGAAATCCGAATGTAAGTTTAGAGGAGATAATGTAAAGACAGATTATGATTCTACTCCTAGATTAGATGAAGTAGACATGAACATGAGACAAGAAATTACATCAGAAAATGTAAAGAAGTCTATAGATTCACTTATCAACAGAATGCAGCAAACTGTGTCTACATCTAATAACAAAAAATACCTTAACAGAATGCATATCTATGATTTGTATTTGTATAAGATGAATGATGTAGAAAAAAGAAAGAGACTTGGTTTGAATATAAGTAAGATATCAAAACTTAAGTATAATAGTAATATATATGATACTAAGTGGTATTCTACTAACAGATGGGAACAACCTTCTGAACTGGTAGAACTCTATAGAATGTTCTTTAATGATGATGGTACAGAAAAAATCATTATTGGAGATGACAATACATTCAATTATGATTTCTATCTTATGCATGATGATACTAACTGGTTTGCTGTCCTCATATCACAAGATACTGAAGACAAGCTTACTGGTGATATGAATATGGATCCTTATGATAAGATAGAATATTATCCGGATGATGAAACAAAGATTGTAATGAAAAAATACAGATCATCTGATACTTTCTTGATAAACAGAATGGTATTGGAAGAAAAATATCCGGTCAATCATTTTAAAGAAGATGATTTGATATTTGCTACTGTTGACAATGTGAAATTCCCATTCATATTAGATAAGACAACTAAATGGTCAGTAAAGAATTTATCATTGTTGAATAAGAACAAACCATCTATAACTTCTAATTCTAATGCTATGATACTTAGCTTATATGATGAAGCTTCTAAGAATGTTTCAGGTTATTATAATATAGATGTAAGATATAGCATAGAAGGAAATGTTGACCACCAACAGAAAAAACATACAAGAATACTTATAGAAAAATGAAGAGTTTAACTAATTACATTTATGAAAGCATAAATATATCAGAACAGTTCCAAAGCAATAGTTCTAATAAAAATGGAATGTTCTTACATAAAGATGGATTACGCCAATCAGAAAACTTTAGTTTCAATCCAGGTGAAAAGGCATTATGTATTGCTTATGATACTGATGGATATCGTATTCAAATCCGTGGTATATTAGAAATTGCTAAAGTACTTAAGAGTAGTATTAAAGTTAAGGCCGATACAAATGACGGAACTGAGTTTTATAATAAAATGAAATTTGATAATACAGGTATTGCCATTGTGAAGACAAACAGCAAGTATCGTGGTAAATCTGTAAAATATTATGTTCTCTACAATAAAGATCTTATTGACAGTGAAAAAGATGGTAAAGACATTAAAGAAATATTAGATAAAGGTACATGTTCTTGGGGATTTGATCTTCCAGAAAATAAAGAATTAAGAAAGGATTATATTCAAAACCTCAAAAAATATCTTAAAGAAATCTAAGTAAATGAAAAGTTTAACTAATTATATTTGCGAAGCCATGCAGAAGAAATTCAATGGCTTCGCAATTCTCAAACCAGAATTTTTAGATATCCAAGATGATTTTGAAGATATGTTAGAAGATAATGGATGGAAAATATCTGATCTTACCAAAATAAAAATGAGCTTAGATGATGCAAAGAATTTATACAAGTCACATGAAAAGGAAGATTTTTATGATGACCTTTGCAAATATATGAGTTCTGACAAATGTATAGCTTATGAACTTTATAAAAATTGTGAAGATCCAATAAAAGATCTTAAAAAATTAAAAGATAAAGTACGTGACAAATGGGGTAAAGATGATATGAAAAATTGCATGCATAGTTCTGACTCTAAAGAAAACGTAGAAAGAGAAGCAGATATCTGTTTCAAAATAAATTATGAACTAGACAAAGATGAAAATTAAATGCAACAATTGTGGTAATGAAATAGACTTGACAGAGTATTTTATCAACGAAAGAGCACATGTTCCTTATATAGTAAAATGTAATGAATGTGGTTCATCTGTTTCATACATACCAAATAAGGATGGCTATTAAACCATCCTTTTATTTTATTCTTCAGGATCAAGTTTCTGGTCTGCATCTGAAGCATACCAAATAACCATTCTCATTGTTTTTGCAACGGCATGTTCTACTTGGCATCCTTTAGAATCATTATATCCTTTACATAAATAGATATAGTCACATTCAAGCAAATCTTTGATATCTTCTCCTAAATGCCAAGACCAAGGATGCGTAGGAGCATTAGGGTTTAGACCATTCTCATCGAAATCACCGATATTTTTAGGACCATAAATCAATGCATCTGGATATTCTTTTCTAATCTCTTCTACGGCTTTATCATATCGCTTTCTTACTGATTTCTGATGATAAGCCATAGGTAAACTAACATAAAATTTTAGTGCCATTTTAACATTTTTTAAATTACATAAAATAATTTCTATTCTCTTCAATATAATCAGGATATACACCATCTAATGCATTCTTAAGAAAATCTTCCACTTTGGTTGCAACACCATTAATAAGACCTTCTACTATATCATTAGGTACCATTCTGAAGAAATGAATCTCATTAGCAGGCTTAAACTTGTCATCCATGAATATTACCATAGTAATACCATTAGCATAACCTGCCGCTTTTATCTTATTCATATTTATTACATTGAATGGAATAGCAGATGGTCTTGGTACTGAGACCATAGAACCATCTGAATTCATGTAATTTAATTTATTAGGATTCAACTTAACAATTTTCAACATAAGTTTTAATAATTTGGATTAGGAATTTGTTCAACTTTATCTAATGTTCCATACTTGTTCAAGTACTTTTCAAAGTCTCCATGCTTGATTTTGAATATGATACGATCACCATTCTTACGAAGCAATCCATCTGGTGTCTTCAATACAAGACCTTCTGCTACATAACTATCATCTTCTGCTAATGGATCCTTGAAACCCTTCTTAACATAATCAATAGCTTCATCAATAGTAAACTGGCCGATATCAATTACCTTAGGGATTCCAATCTCATCAAGAATAGCATCTCTTTGTGGAGTATTCAAATAAACTGAAGAACCATCTCTGTTAGTTACCTTAACATCAAAAGCTCTGAAACTTACACTATCTTTAAGATATCGACAACCAGACTTACCAATCTTCTTACCATAACCTTCACCATAGATAGTGAACATCTTAGGCAATGTACAATTATTTCTATCAACCATATAGTCATCAACTATAATAGCATCTGGATCATCGAATGATTTCTGATTGATGGTATGACAACCACATTTCTTAATATATCCACGTTCTAGCATCCAATCAACATTTTCTTGAATGTTCAATCCAGTCTCAAAATCTCTTGTACACATGTAAGATTCTGGAAGTCTAAATGCTTTAAAAATCTTACCTACAAGATCACAATTACCTTCTAGCTTCTTACCATCAGATGAAACATAAGTCTTCCACATGAAGTCATCAAGCATAGGTGGAATGTTTGCATTGTCTGTCTTACCCTTAATAGAAATTCCACATGACAATGATACCGTACCATTACAAAGCTCATCTGTAATCTGTGGATAAACTTCAATACGCATGTTTGTACCATCAATCTTGATAGTAGCATCAAACTTACAATTTCTCAACCATTCAAACTCTTGAAGAGTAAAATTATCATAAGGCATGATAATGTTGTTGATATCACGCTTGAAGATTGTATTAATCTTCTGATATGTATTTTCTGATCTCTTTTGCTTTCCCATGATTTATTTAATTTAAAATTTTAATCTCCTTCTCTAGATACTATCTCAAGATTTGGAATATTCACCTTGACCAATTGTTTTGCATATCTAAGACAAGTACCTGATTCATAAACTTGAATTGGACCATTATCCGTTTCATTATTGAATTGCCGATTACGAATCAATGAACGAATCTTTACTTTAGTAGGACAAAACTTCATGATATATCCAAGGTGAGTATCTGTTTGCTGATCTCCATAAACTACAATATCACCTACATTCAAATGATTATTTAAAACATCTATATACATAATAAATGAATTTAAATGAACATATCATCTGATTCCTTTGTCTCAATAGAAACCAATGACTCCTCCTGAAATGAACGCCAAGCTGACTTATCCAAATCAAAGTAGGCAATTACACCAGTTTTTGGGGTACCTTTACCTGATGGAATAGCACCTTCATCAATAGATTCAATCTTATCCATCTTTTTTGTACCACGAGCATGTCTAAGCTCACCATTCTTCTTTTTAAAAGTGAAGTTGACCACATCTTCTGTCTTAAGAAGACGATTCAACTTCTGTTGCAAACTTTCTTTAACCATTTTTCTTTATTTAAGGATTTATAGTATGATGATAACCATTGGAATCTTTTGTTTAAAGCATACCAAGGCTTGTACATATCATCACATTCAACTTTATCTTTTTTATTCATAATTACAAATTTAATATAGAAACAAATAAAGAAATTTCAAAATTATTTGGATAAAGTCTTTACTTCTTCTACATTTATCTTAGGCATTATATATAGAGTATCTTTATGGTTTCCAAGAAAGTAAATGTTGTCATTTGTTTGTCCATAGATGACAGAGGCAGCATTCACTTTATTCTTTGTTCCATCTTTATAAGTTACTTCAAATGTGGTCAACGTCTTATGTACAGGAATTTCACCAACATAAGGATCATAAGTACGTTGTGGTTGGGTAACGATGATACATCTTGTATACCCTAAATATATAAATAGAGATGCAAAGAAAATTATTGCAAAATTTCGTATTGTCTTATCACTCATAGGATTTCGTATTATAATTGTACATCAATATTCTGTCACCAAAAGAAAAGTCAAATTTCTCTTTCCAGGCTTTTTTACATATTAATGCTAATTGATTTTTCAATTTAATCAAATCATCATCCGTCAATCCATGTTCTGGATCTGTTTGTATAAGTCTTGGAAATTGCTCTATCAACATATCTGTATCATCATCAATAATCATATAGTAGCTTGGTTTGAACTCATCAACCCATACTTTGATTTCATCACCACGACACCAACGCTTACCATTTGTTCTACCTAAATTCAATCTGCAAGTTTGCCCTATAATATAAGGAGATATCTTATTCAAATATGGTATACTATCTAAAGATTTGAATGTTTCATAGATATTACCAGACCTTCTCCAAGATGATGACAATACCAACATGAAACCTGTTGATTGCAAAAATTCAATCAACCTATCAACTGTTTTTGGATCACAAAAATTATGATAATTAGGATTTGGATTCTTGTACAATTCTTCAGCCCAATCACCACTATTCAATACACCATCAATATCAAGAAATATGATAGGAGTACAACATTTTTCTTTCCAATCCGCATCAACAATACCTGCATAATTAGTTAGCCACATTCTCTTCTTTGGATCCTTTGGATACATGAAAACCGGATTATTATTACGATATGCCATAGTTTTTACTTCTCTACTTCTTTGTATTTTCTCTTCAAAAATACTACAAACTTATCATCATACATGTGTTCTACGCTAAATGCTTCCCAACCATCAGCACCATCTAGCTTACTATCTACTTGGTCATAGGTAATATCATGTACTGTTACAATTTGTGTACGATATTCCCATTTGTCATCTTCAATCATTTTATATATCATAGTATCTTATTTACCATTAACGAGTTTCCAAATCTGCTTATCTACATGATTCTTTACAACTTCAAGATAGTTGTGGTATGCATCAATAATATGCTGAATATCCTCAGCATCCAAAATTGTAAAATTCCAATGTTCATTCAAATCTTCAATTGTATGGTCATTCCGAAGATTGTAAGGATTCATGAACTTATTGAGAATATAAAATACATCATTATGAGAAGTATCATCCAATTCTGTGTTAATAACAATTTGTGGGTCATCACCATAAAGATACTTATTTACAAAGTAACGAGCTGGCATACTGATAATCCAGCAACCATCTGAAACCCAATAATTGCTAGGATATTTCGATACACAAATTCGAATATCATTATTTGAATTCAACAAATCCCTTACTGAATATCTGTCTTTATAAGTAAGCTTTACTGCTTCAATTGTATTTGGATTAATAAACATAATATCTTAGTAATTTAGAAAGTTCAACTTATTTTCAATACTTACAATCTCATTATAGAGTTCGTTCTTATAAGTTTCAATTTCATAATCAAATAATACATTTAGATAGAAATTGTCATTAATGAAACTTCTATTGATATATTTCTTATCTAACTTGAAGTTTTCTAATGCTTCATCTTTAGTTTTCTTATCTAAAGAATCAAGAATACAGTTAGCATCAATATTACCAAAATTCTGATTGAAGTGAACATCAGACTGGATAGGATAATCTTCATCAATCCATTCTTTTGAATTTACATCAACCAAATTAGGATTGATTTTCAGAATATTTTCCTTTTTGATATTGAGTGTACGATTTGAAGGTATATATCTGAAATATACAAATATTAGTTGCTTATGAAGAATCTTGTCATTAATAAATTCTTCTAATTCTTTCTTTGTCTTTTCTGTATTTATAAGCATAATATATCTTAAATTTTTTACATTTAAAATATAGAACAAATATTATAAAATTCAAAATTATTTTAATCTACCTTTAATATATCAAATAGTGTACTTCACATTTATTTTTATATAGCTACAAATCAATAAATCGCTACTGACTCGTTGTAATTTTATATTCTATAAAAGTGCAACATGAAGAGTTATGTAGAATAGAGGGAATTCTACCAAAATTCAGGAATTCCCTTAAGCATTATTTATAAAATTACATGGCTACAGCAAGATGTTATACTAAAAGCGGTAGTGTAGAGAAATATGAATCAAATTTATGGAGTTCGCCATCAACTAGTAATTGGTCTAGTATAGGTATAGTTGGTAAAATAACTACTCCTGATTCTAATGGAAATTACACTGTAACTCCTGCCCCAGGATATGGAGATGCAAATGGTCAAACAGAATTTTATTGTTATACAATGTATGGTGGTATTGAGAAAACATTTTATTTTAAAGAATCAATTAGAGAGATTTGGTTACATGCTGGTATTGCTGGTATTGAGGCTTTGACAAATACTGGATTATCAGTATTTTTGGGGTTTAGTAACAACGAATATTTAGGAAATGATAAATTAAAGGTAAAAGTAAAAATAACAGTAAATAATCCAACTACTCTTATTGATCATGTTTTTTTTACAGTTAATAAAAATTCACAGCAAGTATTGACGATAAAAATTTCTATAAAACCAAATTATGATAGGACTTATTCTGCTGAAATTGTTTCATGTTATCCGATGAGAGGAAAAAATTATAGAGTCACAATTAATAATTAATTTCTTTCAAGTTCAATTTTTATATAACTAAACATTGAACTTCAAAATCAAATGCCAGTAATACTTCAAAGTGGACATGTATTTCAGGGTGATAGCAAAACCTTACCAAAGATAGTAACAAATAGTAAGCTTGGATCTTTTGTATTCAGGGGTACTTCTTGGGACTGGTCTAACTTGGTATTCAGTGGTTCTGCTAACACCCTGCAATTTGTTCCTGATCCTAATGATGGAGGATTACAGGGTGACTTTAGTATAGGTACAGGATCTGTCACATCTGCTTATCCTACCAAGCAATCTACTTTTGATTTTGACTCTAGTAAGGTATTTGAAATAGAACCTGCTGGTGGAACAGGCTCATTTGCAATGAAGTCAAGAGAGTTAACTTATACATTGAAATTTGGACCTATCCTTGCTTCTTACCAATATACTAAATCAGATAACAATATAATATTTAGCGAAGGTAAATTTTTATTTACAGGTATTTCTAATTCTTCTAAAGGAGTAAACCATACAACGGTTTATCCAGAAAATAAATCAGAAGGAAGTACTTATATCCAATATCATTATCTTGATATAGTACGTTCTTCAGTTTCTTCGTCTTCTAATAATTGGCAAAATCAACCAGATAATAATTCTGCTACTGACTATACTGTTTCTTTTTCTATAGGTCCTAACAATACACCTGAAGTAGCTTATACTGAAGTCAGATTAATAGGTTTTTCTAATGAAACTTCTGGATGGGAATATTTTGAACCTTCATCATCTTTTGGAACAATTAAACTAAATCATCCAAGAACAGTTCCATTTACAAATGAAGAAAATCAACGTTCTTTACCTGATGCCAGCCTACCTAAAGAATTCACTTTGTTGAAAGTTTGGCAAAAACCTAACATTCTCTATTATACTCACTTGAAGTTTATAAATTTGGATTATACAGATTATGATAATCCACCATCTAATGCAAATGTAATGGAGCATTGGTATTCAAATTGGGATGTAAAAAGAAGAGAAATATTGCTTTATATAGAATTTGGAGTAAGCCCTAATGGTGGTAAGACAATATGGTGGAATGGTGTTGAGTCAGATCCAAATATAGGTGGTACTACAGGAGCTAAGCTTGCTTCTAGGGGAATCACATCAGTTGTGCCTAATGACATTAACAAATACTTAACAGCTACTCTACTCAATTATTCTACTAAACCAGGAAATGTAAACGGTAGACCAGAAGGTGAATCTACAAACAATAGATATAGCATATCTACATCTGCTGCTACTGTTCATGGTACTAAAGCATTCAAATTTGTAAGAATTCCTATATGGACAGATTTACCAAATGATGAATATGCTAATAACAGTGAAAATACTGTTCAGAAATATGAATGTATCAATTTTTCTGATGTACCAACAAATACTACGGCTACTCATAATGAAGATAGTAGTATAGATGCAAATACCAAGAGAAGATCTGATGAATATTGGTCTAAATATCAAGCAAATTCTGAATCAGCAGAAAAATTTCAGATAGGACGAAAAAACAGAACAAACAATTGGAGAACTGATATTCATATAGACTTGTTCTACAAGAAAGATTCTTTAAAATATAAGGGATCAACTAATGGTAATACAGTAACTTCTAAATAGAAAGAATTTAAATTACGCTATGGCAGATTACGGAAATCATTTTACTTCAAATAGTGGAAATTACAACTACAATACAAGAGGACATTCTTATGATGATTCAGGATGGGTTATTGTTGGATTAGCAAATTCTGGTAATGTATCACAACCTATTCCACACCCTAATGGTGCTGAATTTATAGGTAACAATACAACTTGTTATTTCTATACTACTAATCACATGTCTAAGCCTAATAGGGAAGTAAAGACTGGTAATGATTATGTTGCTTACTTCAATTGGGCAACAGCTAACAAAAATACTATTGGATCTATAGATGGAGATTTCAATTTCTACCCATTTGGAAGCAAAACTGATTCTAGGTTTGTTGAACCAACAGGATTAGATGATACTAAACATGGAGTAAGCCCTTATAGCAATTCTAACAACAACGTCATATCTAGAACTAACTTAACTGTAAAAGGTACAACTTTTACTGCAGGTTATCGTAGACATAAGATACAATATGAACCAAGCATAAGATATGATTTAGCTAGCTACAATTATGGTACAAATGACAATTATAAAAGTGATGGTAGTACTAAAGCAACTGGTGGACGTGTTGTAACACAAAGATATGATTCTTTTCAAACTTTCTACAATATAGAAGATCCATATAGTGTACTCAACATTTCCATAGCAAACCATGATGATGCAAAGTCAAGTTCTCCAACTTTCTGTACATTAACAAACAATAAGTCAGAATACAGAATAAACCATTCATATACTTACAACCCATATAAGAATTCAGCTACTTGGAATAATACTAATTATCTTTCATTCACATACAATACGTTGCCTACTTATCCTAAGGAATTAGTTTTTACTTATGGATCTAATTACAACTCTGTTTCTTATGATGGTGGTACTATAACAGTTGAAGCTAAAGCACGTTATAATGGCAGTTATGACAGATTTACTACTTCTACTGCAAATGATGATGGTTTTTCTTCTTATAAGAGATATGTAGATGTAACATATAGCTTATCTACATTTAATAGTTCTACTACACCTACAGGTTCAAATACATATACATTCAGAATATGGCAACCTGGTTCTAAGTTAGGAATATCTTATAATTGGTCTATAGATAGCAATCCATCTTGGGTACATCTTTCTACAACCTCTGGAAATACAACAAAAGTAACATTTGATGACCAAGGAGATGTAAAGCCAAGTGTAGGTGGTACTCTTTCATTATCATTGAACAGTACTACTATTTCTAATGGTGGATCCACAACAGGTTCTGTTTCTGGTGTATCTTGGACAGCTCCTACTAATAAAAGTGCTCGTTCTTGTGTACTAAGACAGAATATGACTATTACTAATTGCTGTGCACAAAACATTACACCTAAGACTAGTTCTGGTCAACCATATCAATCTTTGACTTTGACACAAAATGGAATGACTTGGAACAATCCATCATTTAATATGAAATGGAAAGTCACACAAAAAAGCAAAACAACAACTACTTATAATGATGGATATGGACATGGTTGGCCTACTGTTAACATAGGTGGGGTATCAACATCAGATGGAACAGAAAAGACAACTGGATGGAATTACAACACATCATCAAAACCTGTTTCCGTTTCAATGCCCACAATAAGCAGGCCTTGGGTAAACACTTATACTGGTGGTACAGTATCTATATCTAAAGCATCTGATACTCCTATATCTTATAAAGGTGGTAGTATAACTATAAATTTGGATCCTAATATTACATTCAGACAAGGTTTTACATCTGGAGTTTCAGAACGTACTTGGACAATATCTAATACTGCAAATAATGCAACAAATCAAGAATATTGGGCATTAAATAAATTTAATGATGTTGTTATAAAACTTCCAGCTATAGCTGCTGCTAATCATGCTTTTGGTGATGCAACATTGTCATGGAGCTACACTGGTACTAAAACTTTAACATTTTCCAAATCAAGCAAAACATGGAATAATTCTAATTCTGATGATAGTTTTACAGCAACATTATCTTCTAATCCACCTTATATTGGTAGTTGGGCAGCTTCTGCTAGTGGTGGTACACTTACATTTACATCTACTACTAAAAATTCAAGTTCCAAATCTGGTACTATATTATTTTCAGGATCTACTTATCAGGATGGTGTACTGACACCAAGTCCATCTACTATAACTATATCACAAAATGGTACAAGCATATCAGGTACTATTAACATAAAGGCAGAAGGTACTGGTATAGAAAGTTGTGATGCATCTGCGGTATATCCTATAGATGGCAATACAAAAACCGCTAGTTATTCTTTAAAATCTAAGGATTATATACATGTTTCTAAAGTAGAAAATTTAGCAGCAGAAATAACTTCACCAACAAATAGAAATGTAATATGGCAAGGTGAAACTATTTATTTCGGTAAAAAATCAGGAACTGTAACAACAGAAACTACAGCTTCTAAAACATATCCTTATAAAATAACTGTAAGTAGTAATATAGTTAGTACTTATCCATCTAATGCTACCAATGGAGTTATATTAAGTAATAGTGTTACACCTTATGATGCAAATTATGTTATTGAATATTCAGTTGATAGTGGTTCTTGGACCACTAGTACTACAGCCACTATAGGGGCAAGACTTGCTGTGCGGTCATCAATCCCATCATTAGTAGTTAGACCATCTAATGAATGGACAAATGTAAATGAAGGTATATATAAATATACAAGAGGATGGTTTGCTTCACAGGGATCTACAACACATACAGTAGCAATAAGAGTAAGAGATATAAATAATGGCGATAAAGTATTTAGTGGAACATCAGCATCTATAACTCAAGATGGTCAACCCGGATATCCAATAGATACAAGATATACATTTACTACTAGTGGAACAAATTGTACTACAAGCACACCTTCAGCAACTAGTTCTAGTGAAGGAAATTATGGATCATTTACTGTAAGTCCTTATTCACCAATATCAGATCCTAGTGGTAATCAAGGATCAAATGATGATATAACTAAATATATATACAATTATAGTAATAAATTATCTGAAGGAAACTGGGACTCATCCACAGTAACAGCTGAATTTATAGGTGAAAGTAAAACATTTGGATATGGTGAAAGCATAAGTATGAAGTTTGGTGTCAAATCAAGTTCACCAGATACTAAAGTTTGGATATATACAGGAAAAAAGACTTGGAATTATAAATATAAATTTTGGATAAAAGCAAGTAATGAAAATGAATATGACTACCATTATAGTACTTTAACAGGAACAGGTTCTACAGGGCCATTGTCAAATATTACATATTATAGGAAAATAAGTTTTGATGGTGGATCTACCTGGTCAAGATTAGATACTAATGGAGAAAAAACAATAACATTAACATCAACTGGTACATATACTGTAAAGGTAGGTTGGTGGTCTGGTAATGATGGTCCTTATCATACACAATCAAATACAATTAATATAGGACAAATAACCAGAATATATAGATTACTTGTTAGTATTAGTGGAAACTCTAATAAAGATGCATTTGATACTACTGATTGGACATTGACTGCAACAGTTACTGCTCAATATAAAGATGGTTCTGGTCCATGGACAAATACTACTACCCCATCAGGAATTTCATATTCTTGGGATGGAGCATCTGGTTCTGGTAGTACTGCAACAGTTGGAGTATCTTCGGTTAGTATGGGATATGATGGATACCATATTGGTACAAAGAATGTTTCCGTTACAGTTTCATTATCTGGTTATACAGGTGATAGTGATACGGTTACACTTGGTAGATATGGTAAATCTTATTATAATGCTTAATTATTTTATATATACCCTGAAATGGACAGAACTTAAGTTCTGTCCATTTTTTATTTCAATTGCTTAACTTCTCTATTTGTTATATAACCTTCTTCATCTAACCATTCTACAATATAATATCCTTTTTCTAGACAATCAATATCATAGAATTTAGCAGTGAACCAATCTTCTGATGGTTTCCATCTTGAACCATCTTCATGTGCAATAATAGGTTCCTTGCATTTAGTATGTCCTACAATCTGAGTCCAAGTACGCATATATTGTGCTTCATGATCGTAATCTTCATACATATCAGATAACAATGCTTCCGGTCTTACCCAAAGTGGACCATTCAATGGATCATTTCCATAAGGATCAAAATGTGAACCATAAGTAAACTTGAAATTCTCAAAGCTATCAACATCAATCATATTGATAGGAATACTTACTTTATGACGTTCATGAATCCATTTGTTTGTTACACCAGCATGAGTATAAATGATTCTATTTGTCATATCAACAAAAGAAAATCTAAGCTTTCTAGATTTGACACAATCCTTCAACAACTGTCCTGCAAGCAACTGGGTCATTTGGTTATATCCACTATACTTATCTTCTCCATCAATAATGTAATGGAAATCATGATTACCGATAAGCATATAGAATAAACCTTCTTCTTTGTTATGTTTCTTTTGCAATGCAAGCAAATTCTTAAAACCTTCTAATTGTTGCTCTGGTGTAATATTTTCATGAGTGTCAAAATAATCACCTAAAGTAATTACTTCATATAATGTGGTATTTGGATCTTCAGGTTTCTCCAAATTATAGATAGTGTTGAAATTATCATAATTACCATGGATATCACCAACAACCAGTCGTTTTGTCTTTTGTACTTTCATGTTATTTCTTTTCTGTTAATGTTGATAATGTTAGACCTACTGAACCCCATAATGGTTGTAATGAGAAACCAAGCATACTCCTGAAATCAATGAGATGCCTATCATACCAAGCATTCATATCTTCCAATAACTTATCTGCTGCTTCTTTAGTGTCTTCACATTCTTCTACCATTTTCCACAACTCATCTAATGAATTAGGATCATCAATAGTACCAAGATCATTCTTATAAAACTCACTGGCTTTCTTAACCGATTCTAATGATGATCCTAAAGTACGTCCAAAATATTTTACACTTACATCTGTCAACTTACCCATTTTATTGTGCTGTTAATTTGAATTCTAGATACTGTGGTTCATCATCAAATGAATACTTACTTCCTTTTAACATTTCTTTAATGTTATCATGAATCAAGCTATTCAAGAAAAAATCACCAAACCACCCATCACCTACACGTTTTGGTTCTGATGTAAAAAGAAATAATTTATTGTCTTTATTTACAGCAAACCAAATTCCAATATTCTTATTCTCTCCCATTGTTTTATCCACCCATTAAACCTATTTGTTTAGCACAAGCAAAATTATATTGTGACTGAGTTATCTTTTTTCCTTTTACTCGTGAATTGTATTCAGATGGCAATACATTATCAATATTCTTGCTTGTATGTATCAATCCTTCAAATGGAATATCATCCAATTTAGTTGTCAATATTACTTCATAAACATCCAATATAAGTGGAAATTTCTTATCAATACCTTGAATCTTGATATATTTTGTAACCGGATAGAAAAAATCTTCTGCTAATTTTTCATAATCAGGCTTTTCCTTATTCTTATTATGAAATTTGATATAGTCATAGATATCCCCACCATCGGCATAATTTCTCTGTTCAAAATACGAAGTACCTATATGTGGGTATTCATCAGTAATCGGAAAATCATCAGTCAATGGATAGACTTGATCTACATGAACTACAATATCATTATTAAATATATTATAGCATTTTATATTCAAAGTCTGCTTATAATCATGAAGAATCTTCCAAGCCTCATCAGAATATGGCATAGCACCAACATACGAATAATTGACTACCTCTTTATCAATTTCATCAGCATAATAATATATGTTACATACATCAAATGGTTTATTCAACTGATAAAGTTTCATATCAGCTGGCAATATCAATTCATCAACACAACTGGTATATGCAAATCTCCAAATTTTATATTTCTTAATTTCCATCTTAATCAATTTTATGAGGTGATGGCATCAAATCATTGTCAATACAAATATAATTGCAATAAATATCTTTTCTTTCTGGTTTATATCTTTTAATATAAGATGCTATATAAGGGCTCTTGTTTGTAAGAATTTCCATCATCTTTTCTGTTGGGTGTGCATCATCATCCATAATTTTATGAATATCATCAGCCATTATCACATCCATTACCGGATATAGATTGCAATTAATTATAGTGCTTACTATAAACTTTCTCATTATCTATCTTATTTATCTATCTTATTTACAATATCTTAAATATTGATGTTAGGAAGTGAATCAACAAAAGTAAATAAAACTTTAGAATCCTTATCAAGAACATCACTTATCTTGAACTCTGGACGATTCTCAATAATCCAATTAGCAAATTCTAGAGTTGGTGTACCATCTTTATCGATCAATGTAGCTTTCAACTTATCCATGATTTTACCAATTGGATTCAGCCTGATGTCGCAATTGTATCGACAAATCTTTTCTTCAACACCATTTGCAAATATAATTGAAACGATAATTACGTATGTATAACTCATTGAATAATTGTTCTTAATCATAATTACTAAAAATTAATAGTTGGAATATTATCAACAAATGTGAAACTTACAAAAGCACTATCTATATCTTCTGTATCATAATAAAGATATTTCTTATATAGAAGCTTTGGCAAACTCCTCTGTTGGATGATATCTATCATCTTGAAACTTATTCTTCATTTTCTCAATATCAGAAATATTATCACCCACGTTCAATTTACATACTTGATAATCATCATTTACAATTCTAACATTTACAATGACAATGTAAGTATAGTTTGTTGTATTATTCAAATTCATCATAATCATAAAAATTTAAATGTTCATTAATTTATTAACATTTATAATATAGAACAACTTTGATTTATTTCAAACTTGTTGCAAATAAATTTAGAAAAAGGTTAAGAAATTTCAAAAACATGTTTAAATATTTTCTACTATTTCTTAACCTTTCCGTTGACATCAGTTCATGACAATAATATCCAGAACTATAACAAGAACGTATCAAGGTGCAAGATTATGAACTAGAACACCATAACAACATAGCGTGTACGCTTACACATTGCATGGTCAAAAATTTATTTGATCCCTTGATACTCAGTTTCATTATTGGAGCCAAAATCAATTGATTTTGGCTTTCATCCATATTACTCTAAATATATATTAAGAAGTAATCACATAACTGATGCCATTCGATTCGCTTATCTTAAACCGGACTTACAAATCTACTAATTTTATTTATTGATTTCATCATAAGTCTGTTTAGGTCCTTGTGGAAGATAAATCTTCAACGCACTAATTTCCTTTACAGTCTTAGTTTTCCACATGTCAAACTTATTTCTGATACTTTCCATTGTATCAACATATTTTGCATATGCATCATCAAACTTCTGGGCCTTAGCAAGCTTATCTTCTGTAATAGCATCAATAATTTCTTGCTTCATTTTATTGAATTCTGCTTCCTTATGTCGAAGTTCAGTAGACAGCCAATCATACTCAGCATTAACATCAGATACTAGCATAGATGGTTCATAAGAATAAATGATTGCATCTCGACCAGAACCTTCTACTTTACTTGGATTCTGTAAAGCATTATTCATTTTTGCCTTAGCTTCATAAAATGCTCCTTTAGGATGAATGAACTTACCAACAAGAGAACAATAAGATTCATAAACATAGTACTTATTTCTCTTAGCAACATCCCATGTACCAATTACATCAGATTCAGTAATAGGAAATTCCTTACCTGGAGCATTTGGAAGTTCAATATTCTGGTCCTTAGCCCATTTGTCAATAGAAAGTGTCTGAACATACTCAAGAATCTCTGTCTTTGCTTTGATTGCTTCATGAATCCATGCACTCATAGCATTCAAATTTGCAATCTTTGCAATAGTCTTATGCATAGATTCAAAAGAATCTGCACTCATACCTTTTGTAATTGGTCTAGAATCAGGCACACTATTAGAATTGAAAAGCAAACATAATGATGTATTGACAAAATTGATATTGTCAAGAATTGCCTGTTCTGACTTCAATAACTCTTTACCTTTATTAGAAACATGATTAGCAGAAGTAGATGTAATACCCTTTTCTGCAAAAAATACCTTATACTTACTGAATTTGTAGTTTAATATATCCATAGTTTTAAAGTTTAGTGGACCATGTGAGATTCGAACTCACGTCCAACCGAAGTTATCGATTGTCAAATCCGTAATGGCCCAAGTTAATTGTTTATTTATATTAGTAATATTAATATAGAAAAATCTAAATCAAAAATTCATCATTTATTATGATAATATTTTGTTTATTTTCTTCATTTTTCTCTTCTATTTTTTCTTGTTTATCAAAGAATTCATCCACTTCTCCAAATTTCTTACCTTGACAATCAATAGTATATGCTTTATTGAAGTTAGGATCATTTTCGCTTATAGCAATAGCAGCTTTCTCTATTTCCTCATCTGATAATGTTGTCTTATCATAAAATACCAATGAAAGAGAATTGCATACACATTTCATGATAATATTCTCATATCCAATTCCACATCTTCCATGAGAATATCCTTCATTGAGAGTCAATTTAGAAATAAATGTTCCAAGACTTACATCATTGATAGTAAAATACTGTTTAGATAATTTCGTTATACTTTCAAAACTTCTATCCCCAATAATATCAAACAATTCAGTATTCCATGTATTTGGATCTGATGTATATGCAAACATACTGAATGAATATGGGTAAAAAGATAGATTGCATTTTCTTGGATACAACTTCATAGCAGCTGCAGACATATTTGTATCAAATGAATAACTTTGTCTCATTTTCAGTTCTCCATTTTCATAATACACTGCCTTCATGAAATTGTTTTCTGCTAGTATCTTATAATACTTTTCATTCAATACAATCTCTAAGTCTTCTATATATGACTCATTCAATGTATATTGAGTAGATGTACCATAGCAAATATCATCCACTCTTCTATTGAATATATGTTCTGGTACTTTGCGAAGAATACAAGGAATATAGAATGATTTACTTGTATCTATTGCTTTTACTTCCATAATTACAGTTATCCATCGTTGGAACAATCTATAATCATTATTAGTAAAAGCATAAGCAGATAAAAATCTGTCATTATCTATAATAGATTCTGGTGGAAATCTAGAATTCTCTTGTAATCTTTCTATACCCTTATCTATGTAATATAAAACCTTACTATCTTCCATTATTCTATCCTTTCTCTTTTAAACGTTCAATTGCTTTCTTTGTTTCTTTATCAAGTTTTTTAGGAAATACTGGATTGACAACCATTGTATAGTCATGTCCATCAATACCCTTTCCTTTTATTCTAAGTTTCTTACCTACTTCAGAACATTCTGGAAGATTTATTCTCATCTTCTGATTACCAGGTAAATTGATTTCAATCTTACCTCCTAGCATTACATCCTTCCAATCAATATCTTCTTTACCTTCTACATTACCATAATTATCAATATGATATTTATTATGGTCATAAGTATGTTGTACGGTAATATAAAGTTCACCATTTGTTCCATTTGGGGATTTAGATTCAGAACCAAGTTGGTCAACATTAATTTTGATACCATCTTTCAAAAGATATTGCAATGGAATTCTTGATAAGTCAATTTCTTCACTTACTAATTTACCAATAAAACCAGTACCAGAACAAGCTGCACACTTATGCTCTACTGTCTTACCTTTACCATTACAATAAGGACATGGATGACTAGATTGGAAGAACATGTTTCCTTGCCATTTAGATTCAGTCACCATACCAGTACCATTACAGTGTGAACAAACTTTAACACCAGTACCACCTTCACCATCGCAAACATTACATCTGAAATCTTTCAAATATGCTACTGACTTGATACCTCTAAAATAGAAATCAGAAATACCAACATTCAATTTTCCTTCACAATTCTTACCTCTCAAATCTCGATAATCTTCAGTATTCCAAAATGATCCATTTGACCTATTATGTCCAAAGAAATCAGCAAATGGATTGGATCCACCACCAAAACCTGGATTATCATATTCTTGTTTCTTTTGCGGATCTGACAAAGTTTCATAAGCTTCATTAGCCGATTTTACAATCTCTTCAGCTTCTTTCTTCTCCTTATCAGATTTGTTACCCATTCTATCTGGATGATATTTGAGCATTATTTTCTTATATGCTCTTTTGATATCATCTTCTGATGCATCTCTAGATACACCTAAAATATCATAGTAATCTTTCATGTTATTTATTATCTATTCTTTGACATGTTAAATATAGAAAATGGCCGATTAAATTTCATTAATTCAACCGACCATTCAAATTGTTATTGATGCAAATTATTTATGCATCTTCAACTACTGCATCTTCTACTTTTACATCATCTGATTTTTCTTCTTTCTTATCATTGTCATGATTTGACGCATTCTCTTCTTTTGCATTTCCTTCATTTGTCTCTGTCTTATTAGTACCATCTTGGCTCTTTTGCTTATCGGCATAGAATTTCTCAACTATTGGGTTCCAAACTTCTTCTAACTCTTTCTTAGCTTCCATGATCTTATCATGGTCTTTGTCCTTCAATACAACAACTGATTCCAATGCATCAAGTTTCTCTTGTGCTTTAGCTCTATCTTCATCTGATGTAGCCTTGACAAAATCTTCATTGACAATCATCTCTTTTGTATTGAACATGTAACGTTCTGCATCATTGATGTCATTAGTCTCTTGTGTCTTCTTTTCATCAGCTTCCTTGAACTTCTCAGCATCTTCCTTGATTGCTTTGATTTCCTCATCAGTAAGTGTGTTGTTACTGATTGTAATGTGCTGTTCCTTATTAGTGCCAAGATCCTTAGCAGTAACAGTAACGATACCATTTGCATCAATATCAAAGCAAACTTCAATCTGTGGTACTCCAGCTTTTGCCATAGGAATTCCATCCAATCTGAATCTACCAATAGACTTATTACCAGAAGCAATCTTACGTTCACCTTGCAATACATTTACCTCAACCATAGGTTGGTTATCAATAGATGTGGTGAATACTTGCTTCTTCTGACATGGAATTGTTGTATTTGCTTCAACAATAGGTGCCATCATATCTCCCTTAGTTTCGATACCCAATGACAATGGGGTAACATCAAGAAGCAACAAATCACCAGTAGAATTACCAGCAAGAATATCAGCTTGCTTAGCAGCACCCAATGCAACTGCTTCATCTGGATTTACAGATTGATTCAATGGTTTATTGAATTCTTTCTTCAATGCTTCTTGCAATGATGGAATACGAGTTGTACCACCTACAAGTAATATACAATCAATATCATCATACTTCTTACCAGCTTTCTCAACAGCAACCTTTGCTTTTTCAACAGTACGGTCATTCAAATTCTTTACAAGAGATTCAAACTTAGCACGAGAAAGTGTCATAGCAAGATTCAATGGTGCACCATCTTTCATAGAAATATATGGAAGATTAATCTCTGTCTGTGTTGAACTTGACAATTCAATCTTTGCTTTTTCTGCAGATTCTACTACACGAGCATAAGCCATATTGTCCTTTGTCAAATCAACATCATCTGACTTCTTGAATTCATCAACTACCCACTTTACAATAGCATCATCATAGTCTTTACCTCCAAGATATACATCACCATTTGATGCAAGTACTTCAGCCATACCATCTGACAACTCAAGAACAGAAACATCAACAGTACCAGTACCTGAATCCACTACTACAATAGTCTTGTCTTTCTTATCTTCCATCAAGTTAGCTGCCAATGCTGCTGATGTTGGCTCATTAATCACACGAAGTACATTTAATCCAGCAAGCTCACCTGCTGTCTTAGTTGCTGTACGAGCAGCATCACCAAACCAAGCTGGCACTGTAATTACTGCATCTTTGATTTCCTCGCCTACATAATCTTCTGCAACTTTTTTCATCTTGCTAACAATCATAGATGAAATCTGTTCAGGAGAATATTCCTTGTCATCAATCTTAACATAAGGCTTACCAGACTTATTTACAATATCATAAGTTGCAAGCTTCTGCATCTTCTTTACATTTTCATCATTGAAATCAGCACCCATCAAACGCTTTACAAAACTGATAGTGTTCTTTGGGTTTGTTACCATTGCACGTTTAGCTGCATTACCAATCTTAACTTCATCTTTTGTAATCTGTACTACAGATGGTGTTGTTCTTGTTCCTTCTTCATTTACCACTACAACTGGTTTACCTGCCTCAATTACTGCTACACATGACATACCAGTGCCTAAATCTAGGCCTAAAACTTTACTCATTTTAAATTTAATCTTATATATGTATTTATTTCAATATTTAATATAGAAAAAAATGTGCCAGAATTTCATGATTACAAAATTCTGACACATTGTCATATATTCCTGCCAAAATGTCACTTAAAATTTATTATTCATCTTTCTTTTCCTCTTCTTTTAATGATAATCCATAATACAATAATCCAAATACACCAAAGAAAATACCTACAAACGTTGCCGTAATATCATTTTTATTTCTTTGTATTGCTAACTTAGAACAAGCCAAACCAAAAAATACCCAACTAATAAGGCAACAAAATACTATTAATCCTGTATACATACTTATTCACTTACTTCAATCTTATTGATAAAATAGTTTGCTGTCAATGTAAATTTAACAATCACTTTAGTGTCACCAATATCCAATGAAATCATCCATGGTGCAAATTCAACATCTAATTTATCAGGTCCATCAACCTTCTTTACATCAAACTTACCACCTGTAACATCAGTTACTTTCTCAATAAGAGATTTGACACTACCAATCTTACAATTCAACAATGCTTGTCCTAAAAGAACTTCAACAATACGCGAAGCTCCACTCTGTTTCTTTAATTGTTTCATAAAAATTCATATTTTAAAGTTTTACTTATATATGATATAATATTCTCCAGGATGGCGCCTGGTATTGACAGGGAGCGGAAAAATATGCTGAAGCATATTCTATCAGCCTAAGACTTTTTAATTGTTCCTGGTGACTTTTTTGTATTCTTATTTTTTCTTCTTGTATACATCTTCTGAAATGCATGAACTTCTTCTGGTTCTACATAATCAACTATACGATATTCATGCTTCAACTTTGCTTTTATTCTCTTATCATTGTCTTTATAGTCTGAAATTTTCTTCTCAAGAAAAGATTTATCTTCATTAGGACCTTCTGACAACATACAAAACCATTTTGTCCATTCAATACCAGTTCTTGTATGGTACTGATATCTTGATTCGATGTTATATAATTTACTCATTTGTACAATCTAAGAATTTGTTACCTTTAAAACCAAACTTCTCTGAAATTTCTTCTGAAGTCATATCTTTTACTCTATTATAGAAAGTAAACCATATAGGAAGAGCAAATACAAGCAAACATGTTGTTGCTAAAGATATATTGTCTGCTATCAATATGACAATAAATGCTGATAATATACCAAAACAAAAATGAATTGTCAATGAATTGAAGTACTTACGCACCATAGTTAGAAATTTTCTTGTTAGTATAATAAATGAGAATACACATGTTATGAATTGCTGCTCTGAAATCAAAGCTATGCAATGAATCTGATGATGAATTGTCATCATACAAATCTAATACACATGATTCAACAATACAATTTGATGACTCAGCTTCATCAAATATATTCTGTTTCGTTGCTATTCGCCAGATTTTCCATTTGATATCAGATTCTGATAATCTTGATACAGTATTCAAACAATCATTTATGTTAGGATATAAATCAAGCATTTGTCTTGCTATCTTGCCAATAATCTTTTCAATATTAGCATTAATCTTAGCATATATAACTTGAGGATTTGTATTTATCATAATTTTATATTGTTTAATTAGTAACGAATAATTCCACCAGCTCTTTCAATATCAAAGTTATGTAAAGCCATCATACCTTTGATTACATTCACAATACCATCTAAAGTCTTCTTATCATGAAGCATAGTATAGATGACATCTTTTACAGATGGCCATGCATCTCTAGTAAAATATCCATTAAGACCTTCAAAAATATCTTCTACAAACTGGTCAAAATTAATAGTAACTACTTCATTGAGGTATTCCTCATTACCATAATTTTCTGCGACAATACTGAGAGCTTCTGCAATATGTAACTTAACGAAATCAACAATCATAATTTTAATATTTAAATGTTTAACTTGCAATAATAAGATAGAACAATTTTCAGAAATTTCAAAATTAGCAATGTAAAACTTCTGAATATTTTACAAGAGCTTCACGATATGCAATCATCTTAGCATCAGAAAAATCTAATACAAAGCCAATCAGTGTATCAATATCTTTCTGCTCCATCTTAACAATATTGTTATGTTCAATTCGATTACAAATAGAAATACGAAGAGTTTCAAGAGTGAATTCATAAATTGCACTAGGAGAATAAGTTGAACAGAAATTGGCATTTATCATGGCAAGTTCTGTAGCATAGTCATTCAAAGTCTTTGTAATCATAATCATAAAATTTTAAAAATTAAACTTCTTATTTTGAACAGATTTAATATAGAAAAGTTGAATTAAAATTCAAAGTTTTATTTCCTGTTAACTTTAGTTAACATATAGAAATGAATTTAAAAATTTCAAAATAAATACAAAAAAGTGAATGACAAAAGTCATTCACTTGGTATCAATCCTAGTACTTCAAATGTAGGTTTTACACCAGTACCAAGATATTTGTCATATATGTATTTTTCACAATCTTCAAGCTTCTCATTCCATTTTACCCATCCATGCTCATTTCTATCACAGAAATCCCACCAATGGAAAAACAAGAACTTCTTTCTTTTCTGTACGGCATATTCTTTAATAAGATATGTAGTATCATTGTAAGTATACTGCTTGAATATTCTTCTTACTACTATACGATATTTTTGTTTCAGTATAGCATCATTTACAGCAGATATGAATTCTCTCTTTTCCGCTTTATCCAACTTACTTAAATCACCAGTCGTCATCACTATCATATAATGGGTTATCATAAAAACCAGAATCAGAATAGCTATCAACATCACTGTCTTCATCATACTCTGTACAATCAAACCATCCATCTTCTGGCAAATCGTTTTCATCAATTACTTCTTCACCATTTGCGTAATTCAAATAGCCATTTCGATCTGTTGTCACATAATCTCCATTTTCTTGCCATTCTTCAGTTGTATATCTGTTGCCTTTGTTGATGTAAGACTCTTGCAACATTTCTTCTTTAGTCATCAAATCAATTTTCACTTCCATTAAAATTATATACTTAGATTAAAAATAAGGTTAAATAGTTTCATGAACAATAAAGCAACAATGCTTCCAAATATAAATGCTAGTAATATATTGTGCCCCATATACCAAACAAATTATATCTTAATATTACATAAATCATTGCATAGATAAGAGAGAATCCTAAGATAAATTTTTCCTGGTACTTTTCTGGTACTGCAAAGCTTACAAATACAGCTATTACAGTACCAATCAGCATATATAGAATTTCTTTCATACAACATTTACTTTTCTATAAGATTGTCAATCATCATTGCCTTACCCATTATGATATCGCCACCAGAAATTACAGCAGCATCATTATTGATGTTATACTCAACAGTCTGCAATGCACTAACTGCATCCTTATGTGAATGATAGATGTTGTTTGTCTTGCTTCTGTACAAGTCAGCAACAGGATTCATCCAATAATATGTGCAAGATACCTGACCTTTTGAATTCATAAACCAATACTTTCTGGTATCACTAACAATATCATCTGTATTTACAATTTCCATCTTTCCATTATTCACATCTCTCACTTCCATTTCTTGAATGAACCTCAAAGGAGCTTTTCCATATCCCTTTCGTGGAATAACAACAGTTGGTTCTTTGATAATTTCAACAACACGATTCTTTGTTGGATTGCTAGCTGATACTTCTCTCGCCTTATCCTTGTTATCTGATAGTACAATCAAATCACCTTTAGAATAATTAGACATATTGAAATTATTAATTGTCTTTTCAAAGAGTCCAATCTTAGTAAGGTCTTCAAAATTAATATCTCTAAGGCAATCCTTTCTAGTTACTCCATATTGGTTTGACAAAAATGTAAATCCATTTACAACATAAACTTTATCGTTAACATTAAGCTTAATCACTGGATTTGATTTAACATACTTGTATACAGGAACTGGATTCATCATAATTTTATAATCTTATTTAATTCATGAAATAATAATTCAATACAACATCTCTTGAGTCCTTCAAGATTTCAATATTTCTATCACCATAGACAACATAAATTCTCTTATTAGTAAAACCAACAACAGTACCATGTTCAAGGCATTTTCTAGATTCACCCGGATCACAAAATACAACTTTATCACCATATTTCAAAGTTGTTCCAAGAAAATCCGTCAAGTTGGTTAAATTCTCTTTATTGTGCACTTTCATAAGTCTTATCAAAAATATCCGGTTTGCATGGATAAAACTCACCATTTACACCCTTGATAATATAATCATTGATAGATGCTTCCATATCACCTTCTAAAGTGTGAATTACAAGGCTTAATCCTTCCATTTTAAGGCTTCCACCAACAAAATTATCTATCTCTGGCAAATTCTTACCATTCCATTGAATTGCTTCAATAATAACTGGCTTCTTTCTGTACTTCTTAATCATATTACTTTTATATATTTTTATATCAATTCTACAATCTATTTAAGAATAAATCAAATCAATCATAGTGCCATTATGACCAACTTTAAATATGATTTTATTTAAACTATATAGGCTTTTAATAAACTCAACTTCAGTATCATCAGGTTGATTTCCAATCATTTCCTTTAAAGTTTTTATTGTCATATTATTTATATCTTATAAGATGGTTATTTACTCTATCTCCAAGCATAAATTGCAGTATAATTACCATGGCACGCATTATCAATATTCTCAGAATACCAATATTTAACTGCATCACAATTAAATGGCCATTTATTTTGTACAATTAATTCATACACTGCATTTACCTTTTTAGCAGATCCATCCTCATCAAATAATGCTAAATATAATGGGTCATCATTTTTACATCTGTATGAGTCAAATGACTTAATAAAGTTACCATTCTTATCAAAACAATCTTTAATTTTCATCATAATTTTAATCTTTATTTATTTGACATATTTAATTAACATATCTAATATAGAAAAGTTGAATTAAAATTCAAACTTTTATTTCCTGTTAACTTTAATTAACTTCAGTTGAACTGAAGTATGAAGTTCTAACATATAGAATAAGTGCATAAAATTTCAAAATAAATTCAAAATTTTATGCACTTTTTAAAATTATCCGTTAAGTTTAATTGTTGTCAAATCATCCCATTCGATAATACCATCATTTACTAAGTCATCTATCAATAGCTTGTTGATTTTCCATCCAGTTCGCATTCCAATTTCAGAAACATCTAAACTATCAGGATATCTCTCTTTACAAAGCTCTATTATCAATTGCTTTTGTGATTCTACAGCTTCTTTTCCTCTTTTGTCCATATTTTACTTTACAAATTCTGAATCATCTATAGTACATATCTTATTCTCTTTAAATGATTTCTGTACATCTATGATTCTTTGATTAGTACTTCCTCTAAATGGTATTGTTATGTTTCGTTTTTCCTTTACATAAGGTCCATCAATTATAACATCACAATTCTTAATTACTTCTTTATGGGGATAATTATTCAAATCTTCAATCAAATATCCTGTATAAAGCCAAATACTCTTTTCTGGATATCTCTTCTTTATATTAGAAAGAAACTTAGCAAGTTCTTCTAATGCTTGTACAGACTGATCTAATGGGTCACCACCAGAAATTGTTACACCATCAATATGTTCATCACTTATCAAATTCAATATCTTGTCTTTATAAGTGATGTTTGTATATGGTACCATATCATCTAACTTATGACCTTGACTATATTTCCAAGTATGCTTATTCTGACAACCAGGACATGCATGTGTACATCCAGATACCCATATAGTTACTCTAAAACCAGGGCCATTGTTGATATCTGGACCAGTAACTGCTATGATATGCAAGTTGTTAGACTTGTCTGTATGCAAGTTGTTAGACTTGTCTGTATGCAAGTTGTTAGACTTGTCTATATGTAAATCTTTTGTTTCCATATTTATAATATAGAATCAGGATGAACTTAAGTTCATCCTGATTTGATTTAAATTAAATTTTGTTCTACATGCTTTAATCGTTTAGAAACTTCATCTTGTTTACCTTCATTCATATTGGAAACATCAGTTGATAAATACAGTATTGTTATCGAACTAGTTTTTTACCAAGTTCTTCTCTCTGTTACCAGGAGCTCAGCGTACATATTCATCCAATTTTATTTGGAGTCGGTCACTCTTGGGAATATTTTATTCTTTTATAAAGTTTCAATTCCTACGCGTTACAATGATTTAGAATGTTACTACTAAATTTATCTCGGTATTAACCAATAACACTTTATTGGCCTCCACCGATTTTGACCGATAATAATCAAGAATATTACTATTCAAGACGGCTATTTTACTAACCAGTTACCATTCTTAGTTCCTCTATGTTATGGCTTCCACAATGTGGGCATGTTCCATTGAAATCACCTTTGCTATGACAATCTCTACAATAATCTAATGGGAAATGCAATGAGAAATATGGAAGATCCTTCTCCATTGCATAAACCACTAATTCTTCACAAGCATCTATATTGTTAGTTGCTGAACTTGGCATTTCAACATAAGTGATGCATCCTGCATTACTGAACTTATCCAATTCACTTTCAATATCAATTTTCTTGAAGCAATCAATATCTTTATATACAGGTACATGAGTTGAATTTGTAAAGAATTTGTTATCATTATCAGTAACACCTTTAACATCATTACCATACTGTGCTCTAAATTTTGTCATTGCTGTCTTACAAAGTGATTCTCCAGGTGTCAAATATACTCCAAAATTCAACTTATCATTTTTCTTGAATTCTGCACATCTGTCATTGAATAGCTTTTCAATCCTTTTTCCAAGTTCAAGACCTTGAGCTTCTGTCTGGTCACACCCAATCAATATTTGCAATGTTTCTGCTAATCCGATTTGTCCTATAGCTAATGTACCATGTTTCATAGCAGATACAGGACCTTCTTCAGGAATATATCCTACCATTGTATTGTTTGTCCACATGAATGGAGCAGACTTAGAATTCTGACTGCAAATCAAAGTAAATCTTTCAAGAAGCATTTCTCTTGCTTCATGGATCTTCTTATCAAGCAACTTCATGAATGTTTCTACTACATCTTTGCTACCAGATTCTTTTGCCATCATGGCTAAAGTAGGCATGATGATAGTAACAGGACAAATGTTTCCACGACCATCTTTTTGGTTTGCAGATAACATCCAATTGTCTTGTACTTTACCAGTTTCTGCTATCTTTTTAAATATGTCAAAGAAATAATTTGAATCACAATTGATATCATAACCATTATAAGTTCTACACATCTTATCTGTTATTACTAACAGGACTGACTATATGTTCCTTATTATATAAATTGTATTTTCTATATATTAAGGCCTCACGCTCCGAATTGGTGCTTATCTCCAATTCTACTCCCTTACACTCATCAGGGATAGTCGATACACCTTTATCAAAATCAATATTAATATCAAACTTATTTTTATGTTTTGATATTTGTAAATCATTTTTAAAATCATCATTCCAAAAAGCGAAATTCCATTTCTTTCTAAAATAATATTTTAATTTATGATTACATCTATCTGTAACAACACCTTTATTATGTATATTAAAAAATTGTAAACATTTTCCTAAAGTTTCAAATTCATAAACATTTCCATTCTCAATATTCATTGCTTTTACTTGAGAACTATTTCCATTATTTTTACCTTTATTTGAATTTGATATCTTTAGTTTTATTTCATCCATTTCCTCTTTGGACTTTAATCTATATGTATCTCCTCCTTCTCCACCTTTAGTAAGATTATATCCTATGTTTCTATTAGTGGAATTAAGTTTTGATATCCAATAAATTTCTTTCTTGTTTACTTCTTTTAATGTATTACATTCTTCAATAAGTTCAACTTTAAAATTATCTCGTCCATATTTATAAATTGCCTTATCTATTGCACCTGGTACTTTCATACCAAATTTCACAGCATCTTTGCAATGTCTTTCAAATCTAACATATATTTGAGATATGTTAGGATTATACTTAGAATAAGTTTGTCCTACATATATTTTGTTATTTATCAGATTTGTTATTTTATAGACGAAATATTTCATTTAATATTTGATTGTGAATTTAGCACGGATCTCATCCATCTATTATAAATGGACCTAACCGTTAGCAACAGCTTATTTATTTTCTTATGCTGCCACACCCATTAAGCATGGTTCGAGAGGTTTTAGATGGGCTGTAGTATTGCGCTTACCCATCGTGCTCATCACTTCATATCTAGTGAATTTCTCTGCTGGTTTTACTTTAATTTCCCAACGATCTTCAATAGAGTCATAATAACCTTCTAATGACAAATAATCTTCATAATCTGGATGTTCTGACAACCATTTAGCAAATTTATTGTATGTTGATTGAGAGAAATTGAGCAAATCCTTCAATGCACGATTCTTTTGCTCTCTATCAAATATATTACCTTTCCAGTTAGTACTCCAATCAACATTACAATAATTAGGATAATCACGTTGTGTTGTAGATTTCAATGCTAATCTGAACAAATCATAGTTAGGACCAGGATTCTTTTTAGAACCATGAATTTCCTTGCTGTATTGGAATATGCAACATGGGAATATAGCAGTACGATGATACTTACCAGTACCTTCCAACGTCATATTGATTAATGCTCTAATGATTTCACGACCTTCCTTTAAAGTACATGTACCATAATTGATGCTAGAAAATGGCAACTGAGCACCACTACGAGATTGCAAACTATTTAGATTATGACTCATTGCTTCAGTAGCTTGACTTAATTCCTTCAATGTAGAATTCCAAGCTTTCTTCCATATCATTTTCTTTAATGGTTTCAACAATCCAACACCAGTATAAATTCTATCATCAACACTGATATGTTTGATTGATTTAGAATCAATATTAGGTTTAGCCCACTTCATCAATGGAATTCCATCACACCAGTTGTTGTAATGCTTAAAGAAACTCTTACGGAAATACGGTATCATTGACCAATCAAGATGTGATGCAGAAATACCACCAAACTGTTCAAGTGATTGTACTTGGAAATTTACAGCTATCAATTGGAATGCCGTACTTAATGAATTAGCAGGACGAATGTCACACTGTTTCAATGTAATACCATGTTCAAGAAGAATATCAATTGGATCAGTTAAACAATTATGCTGTCCAACCGCGAAATTTGATAAATCATGTTGATAAACCATATTTCCTTCATGATTCTTTCTTGCCATCTTCGACATGTTGTTTTTCAAAGCATAATCTTTACAAACAACTGCTCCTGCTTCACCAATACGGCCACTAAAGCTGTTTTCATCAAGATTGGCATTCTGGTTTACTACATTCTTGGCATAAAGTTTTGTAGCAATATTCTTAGCAAGCTTTGTATTTGATTCTCGATACCTAGATCTCTCTTCTCGGTAAATAATGAATTGTTCTGCAGCTTCATTTTCTCCTACCGACATGAGGAAATCTCTCAAGAAATCTTGTACAGTCTCAATATCAACTACATCTTCTTTCATGGTTTCTAACCAAGCTCTTATTGATTCTGTAAACTTACTAATGAGTCCATCAGGAACTTCTTTCTTCACTCCATTCTTATACACCTTTTCAAGTGCATGAATTGGTTTGTTAAGGTCAAAGCCTTGGACTTTACCATCTCTTTTCTTTACTTTCATAGTTAATTTATTTCAAAGATCTATTTGTAAAAGTGGAGAGTTAGATCTCCACTGTATATTAAAATAACTCTATATCAAATCACTTGTGGTAAATTGTTTGCCCACAATATTTCGTTTGCTTCATCTAATTTCTGTTTTGTCTTTATATATAATCCAAATCCTAGACCAGTAAGACTAGAAAGCAATACCAATGTCCAAATACTTATTGTAATGTCAAACATAAATTTATCCTCCAACTGTCTTATTCTTATTCCACTTATTGAATTTAGAATTACTTATAGTAAATCCAGCAGCACCTGGATGTCCACCTGCTGTCTTTACTAAACTCTTGATCCATTTTCCAAGATTGTATTCTCTATCATCATCTTGTCTTACATTATATATAGAACCAGACCATTTTCCATTAGGCAAATGTTTGAAGACAATAGCATGATCTACTTTATCTGCTACTGATTCGAACATTCTGCTTGATGATGGACCTTGACAGAACAATGCAACTGCCTTACGTTCCTTTCCATTGATAATGAACTTCCAATCAAAATCACCGTAGTTGTTTACTAACTGCTTATTCTTATAGTTTTCATAATCAACAATATTTTCTGCTTCAAGTACAGTTTCACTAATGAAGTTTCTTCCGTAATCAGATTCAGAACCATCATCATACATGATATGCTTTACACAGTCATATACTTTATCAAAATTTAATTCAAAGTCTCTATTGATTACAAGATTGACACCATAGCAATCATCTAATCCAAGACAATACTGCTTAGGATGGAAGCTGTCCCAACCAGCAAGATACTGTAACAACTCTGGCATTTTGCCTTTATTCTGATTAATCCTAAGTACATCAAACAAATGTTCATAAACTAATCCAATTGTTGAAGTAGTTGTTGCTCTATATCCAGGTGTATCATCATATCCATGTTGCTTTGCTAATGCTAATGCTGGACCATGATGGTCAAACCAACTAAAGCTTAAACGAAAATTATATGCATCATGCAAGAACTTCATTACTTTCCAATTGTTGAATGAAATATCAAGCATATAAACATGTCCAAATTTGTTTATCCAATTATAAGGACACATATCATTCTTTCTATCTTTAGCTAATGTATCTAGCATATTGTAATCTGCACCAAGTAAAGTAACATTTTCTTTCTTAGCCCGTAAATGTTTAGATATGCAATCGACAATCCAATGATACATTAATGCAGCAGAAAATACACCATCATTATCTTCTTTGTGATATACAATCAATACTTTATTTGCATTTTCTTTTGTCAGTTTCAAAACATTCTTCATTATTAATCTTTATTTAAATTTTTAAACTCTTCTTGAATTGGTATTACAACTACATAGGCAAATGCTGTAAACACCATTGATATTATCACATAAAATGATGTTGCAAATATACACATACCCATTTTTTCTTCAACCAAGTTTGTTGCAAAAAAATTCCAAGAAATATAGCATATAACAGCATATACAATACATGGAACTACTATAGATCCAATCTTACAATCTTGTACTAATTTCATAATTTTCAAACATGTATCCAATCTTCTCCATCTAATTCTGTAAACATGAATGTCAATATTATAATTATGATTATAGTAAATAAAGTCATGAATACCAAATTGTGAATCATAACTTCTTTACCTGTATATTCAACACCATATTTCAATATAAACCAAGTTATCCCAAATAATATCGAATATACGATACAAAAAGCCTTATGGTTGAATTTCTTACTTTGGATGAGTTCTCCTGTATTCATCATCGCTACTAATAATTAAACAAACTATACTGATAAATACAAAAAACAGATATATTAAAATGAATCCTGGAATAGTATTTTCCCCAACATTATTAAACCACATCAATGCTACAAGTGTCAATGTTACAATGATATAAGTTTTGAATCCGTCTTTCTGTATCTTATCTCTAAAAAATGTATTTATCGAAATTGTTACCTTCATTTCTTTCTTTTTCATCTAACCACTCTGTTAATGGAATTCCACCACATATAATGAATCCTACAAATACTAAACATATTGAAATTGTTGCCATAAATATTGACAAACAAAAATCTATATTTCTACTAGTGTTACCAATAAGATAATCAGTCAATGGATAAGACAATATAGCAGAAATTAATGAAATAGCACCATAATATCCATATAAACCTAATTCATATATGGTTGGAATTTTTCTATTCTTTACTATGCCCATATTTAGTAAAATCTACTTCTTCTTTAACATTAGTAATATTCACATCAGTAATCTTGACATGCCTAGCAATATTTTTAGCTTCTTGTTCATTAGTAGCAATAATACTTATAGACAATGGAATTACTCTACTAGTAAACTGACCATGTACAGTAATATCAGCATGTACTTTAAACAATTTTTTATTTCTTAAGTTTTCTACAACATCCATCATAATTTATATATCAAATTTAAAAAATCAAACATAATATAACAAAGATAGCTATACACCAGAAAATGAAGCTACCTATGGCCTTCAAAACAAATCCTCCCATGAAAGCTATACTTCCAATAAACAGTTTTATTAATCCTACTACTATAAACAGGACAAATACTGTTATGAAAAGACCTGCTAATAAAGCAATTATACCAAAAATCAATTCTATCATAATTCTATCATTTTTTGTTCAGATATAAGATAGAACAATCTAAATTAATTTCAAAATTTTATTTAAATAAAAAGTCACACAGGGACGTTAAATATATTTCAAGTATATAAATATACTCCTAAACAATTTTCCGCTCCCTGTGTGACCCAGGCACATCCCTAGAGAACATCATTTTCTCTTCTTTGGCTGTGATTTTTTATGAACATGTTTATAAGTGCAATTTGTCTTCATTTTCTTAAGCATTGCAACTTCAACACGTAAAGTCTTTACTTCTTTCATCAATGCAACATTGTCATTATGCAATGAATTGAGTTTAGAAATTACAACTCTGAAATTAGCTTTTACAATAGAATCAGAACTCATGCTATTGTGATTGTCATTATTTGTAATGACTGTAGTAATGTTGTTCAGTTTCTTTATACTACATCTACAGTTAGGATCATGAACAACAAAACTTTCCATATTGTCATTCTCATCAGATTTAACAATATTGATGAACTTATGGTTTTGATATTCAAATTCCATCACTTTACCTTCTGATGTCAAGGTATCACCTACTATAGCAATATCATTTGATTTGCCAGTACATTTGTTGACAAGAAGCATGCTTCCTGTAAGAAACAATACAAATGTTATAGCTGCTATAATAATACTTTTAATATTCACTTTCATAGATTCGATAATTATAATATCCTATACTTCTTCTGTCATTTTATTGTGCTCTGCTTTTCTTCTGTTCTTATGTCCTACATAATATATTTTAGAAATGTTAGCAGTTTTAACCGCCTCTATAGCATAAATCAAGTCTTTCTTGTTGATGGCTTTTGTCTTCTTATCATATCGACATGCCTTCATTCGTTTCCAGAATCTTGTCTTTCTTACACCATCTGGTCCACAATTGTATGTCAATGATGTCAACCCATCAACAAATGATTGGGTATAGATAAATCTATGGTCAAGTTCAGAAAGCAATTCTCTTACATGAACATTGAACTTATCCATATCTTTATCAAAGAGCTTATCAGCATATTCTTGACTTATCTTATGTGGAATATTATCTTCATAGATTACATGTCCATAACCTATAGTATATCTATTTTCACCTTTAAGCTTGTAAGCAGTAAGTACACAAGATTCATATTTCTTGATGAACTCTTTTCCTTTCTTACTTATACTAGCATTCTTATATGTATAAGTATTAGTATGATTTTCATGTACACCAGAAGATTTTGCCATTGTATTGATATCAATGGTCATCATTTTCTCAATACGTTGTACTCTTTCTTCTATAGTTAACGTATCTCTTACTACACTATATAGCTTAATATTCTTCCAAAGATGAGCGCTGTCTTCCTTTTCTTTTATTAATGAATTAATGTTAGGACTAGCATTAATGAACATAGGTGGTAGTGTTCCTGATAGTGCACCAAGAAATGCAGAACCTACTATCAAATATTTTATCTTTTTCATCATTATCTTACTTTATCTTACTTTAAAGTTAAAACTACATTGTACCATCCATTGTCATTCCAATCATGAGTGCACCAGCTATCAGTAATAGACTACCAATCATACAAAGCCAATCATTAGATACAAGTCTTTCGTTGTTTGTCATATAAGCACCAATACCTAAGAAAATCAATATAATTCCAATCAAAATCATCATAATCATAAATTTTAAAAATTAAACATCTTGTTTTTAACAGATCTAATATAGTATAAACATAAAAAATTTTCAAAATATATAAAGCAAAAAAGAGGAAACCTTTCGATTTCCTCTTATATTGGTTATTCTAAAATTTAGAATGGAAGATCATCAGAACCAGCTGTTGGTGTTGATTCTGTTGTATCTGAAGGAGCAGCAGCTGGAGCGGTTGTTGTTAATGCTGTTGTAGTAGTTGATGGCAATGGATTTGTTGGATCATTACCGGCAAGAACTACATTAATCCATGCATTTACACGAGCTGTTACTTCAGGTGACCATTCATGGTAACCAAGCTCTTCAATCAGATTAGGACAGAAGCTCTTGATCTTCTCGATTACTCCATGATACAACTCACGAAGTTTCTTTGTGTTCTCTTCGGCATTGATTTCTGCAAGAGCTGTAGCACGAAGATCTGGATCCTTCTGCTTCCAAACTTTCTTTGTCATTTCCTCAACATACTGGTCAAGAATAGCTTGCTGATCATCATCAAGCAATGGACTTCCATCAGGATTAGTACAACTAACTACATCATCAGTAAGTTCAGAAGTATTGTAACTAATTTCACGAGTCTTACGCTCAGGTGCTTTAGGATCATCTGGACCTGGTGTTACCTCAAGGTCAATAGCACGACCAAACAAGAAATCCATAACAGGAATACTTGCTTTCTTAGACTCAGGACTTGGAGCCATCTTAGCATTGATTGTCTCCCAAATAGCCTTAGGAAGCTTCCAGAACATGTACTTTCCTACAAGATCTGGCTGATTGTTGTCTTCAATAACCTGAATGAGAGCATAACGAGCATAACGCTTGTCGAACAAACCACGACCACCTTTATCCTTAGTCAAAGCCTGCTTCTGCATATTCTCATCCTTTGAGAAATGACACTGTTTCCATGCCTTAAATACTGGGCAATTCTTGTCATTATTTGTTAATGAACTTACAACAGAGAAGAAGCCATTACTATCTTGCAAAGCATAAGACTGCTGTTCAAGAATACTGTTTCGAAGATCCCATGGATTATAGATAACCTTAATCTGAGAACGGTAAACTCCATCTTCTGCTTTAGAAAGAGCTGGCTTTGGGTGATAAATGTTAGGATTTCCACCTGAAGTCTGTTGTGGTTGCTCTTGATAAACTGTCAACTGACTAGGATCAAAACCAAGAATGTCATTTTCAATTGAGTTCAAATTTTCGTTTGCCATAATTTTACTTTTAAATGTTTTTGTTTAAATTTACTTGTTAAAATGTGTGTTGCAACACATTTGTTTTATTTTATATCTTACAATTATAATATAGTACCTTTATATTTTGATTTTCAAAAATACAATAAAATATTCTATTTAATTCCTAAAGTATTTGGTACTTTTCCATTAGTTAATGGACTAGGACTTTCAATTCTAGCAGTTTGTGTTGTAGGAGAACCAACTGTTATTATTTGACCATAGATATCTGCATTTTTGATATAATAATCTATTGCATTTGCCATTCTAACACCAAGAGGTTCTGCAATCATTTTAGTAATAGATTCACCAAATTCTTTAGCAATTTTGTTTCCCGCTTTAGAAGTACATGGCAATACATGTTTGAAACCTTCTTCTAATGCAGATGGCAAGACCTCTTCAAGAGATCTTGTCAACGCCTTTTCTAAATCAGCTACTATCAACATAAATTACTTATGATTGTAAATGAATTCCGCAAACTTCTTGTAAGATTCCTTTGCCATAGGTACCAACTTCTTCATGGGTGAATTATCCGGAATATCAAGTGATTCCATATACTCGTCAACTAACTTATCAATCTGTGAATCTACGGTATTACCAGTAGGTACATTCTTAGGCTCTGGCTCTGGAGCTTCATGAGTCATATCCCACTTAGCCTGAAGTTCTGCCTTGAAGTTGTCAATGTACTCATCACCAATCAACAATGTTACAAAGTCATTATCCTTCAATCCATCAAGAAAATCCATTGCCTCATCAAGCTCTTCCTTTGTAACTTCACTCATATCAACATCATTCAATTTAATAACATCATCAGACTTAGTCAACTTTACAATGTCTCCAAAAATATCAAAAATTCCCATAGTTATTTAAATTTTATTTATTTATTAATTAATTTATTTATCTATTAAAAATCAGGATCAAGATGTGGATTAGCATGTCCAAATGTCACTATACAACATGATTCTCTAGTTGGTATGCCAACCTCTCTCCAAGTACCATTCTTTCTTAATGAATACAATTCTCCATCACGCATAAATTTATTGAATGCTTCATCTGTCAAGTATTCTACTCCATCCTTTTCATATATATACTGATCTTTATTGTCTTCCGTAATGTCATAAATATTCACAAGACGTACCTTCTTATTACTTATGACATCTTTGCAACATACAACATATCGATCAGATCCTACATGTAAAGTACCTACCATTCCACATACAGGCAATATTACCGCCTTTTCAGATCCATCAGCTTGCTTAATATTTATTGTCTCCATATTTCTATATTTAGTACATATTTAATATAGAAAATTTATTGGAAATTTCAAAAAATCGAACCTAATAAATTACTAGCCTTCTTTAAATTATATTCATGCAGCCAATATTCATTTCTCATATCCATATATACATAATATTCTGGATATCCACACTTGTTGAATATTGTAAAAATAATCTTATCTTTACTAAAATCTGGATTCAACTCTGTACTATATCCTTTACCAGGAATTGGGCATTTCTGTACTCTTACAGTTATATTGATAGGATTATATTGCTTATAAGGCTCTTCCTTGACAATTGCATGAAGTTTGTCATTGCTATCAACATACATTGATATGATCTGTGCACCTTTTAATGGTGTTATAATCAATGTATTTCTACCAGATACTGCATACCATTCAAACTCGTAATCATCAAGATAGAAACCCTCATTATGGTTCTTTACTGCTTCTTTAATATCATCTATAGTAGCCATTTACTTATATGAAATATAGTTTGTTGGTTTTGGTTGATTCTTACTATCTCCTGTAATCATACCAGACATTGTATGATTGTTCAATAATTCAAGTGTTGCATCTGCTATAGCACCTGCATTGTCACCTTTCAATCTTGAAACAGTAATAGTAAAACACTTCTTACCCATATTCCATGGAATCATATATGAAATATCAAATCCACCATCTGCATTCTCCAAGCAGATATAATGATGTCCATCTGATAAGATATCCAAATTCTTAACTGATGTATGGAAACAAGAATCTGTCAATACTAGATTATTGTCTGCTTTGATGATGTAATATGCAAGACAAATTTTTGTCCAAAAATTCTTTAGCTTATTTAACATGTTTTAATATTTTAACTGTATTTCAAACTTGGCATTTCTACAATGTTGCCTTTCTTCTCTAATTCCTTCTGTTTTTCATAAATCTGTTCCTTTGTAAGATCTTCCTCAATGATAGTATGTGGATCAATAGTAGGAAGTACATAAGGATTCTTAGAGTACTCAACAACTGGTACCTTAACTTTCTTGAATGACAAAGTTTTGTATGATTCTCTTACATAAGTTTCAAAGTATTCAACAATGTTGAATTCCATTTTACCTTCCTGTAATACAATGCAAAACTTATGGTTCTTAACATCAAGAAGATCTGACAAATTCTCCCATTCAAGCATATCTAAGAAATCAGAAGTTTCATAATGCTTAGGTCCATCAATCTGAGTAGCTTCATATACTGAATTACCAGAAAAATCTTTTCCTTTATATCTGATTTCATCCCAAATAGTAAGGTCTTCTGGTGTTTCAATATTGTTATCCATCATCCATTCAATCAATCGTGACAATGGCCGATAATCATCAGAATTTGTTGGAATATCATAATTCATTACAAAATTGAATGGATAGCATCCTAATTTCATTGCGATCTCTCTTCGAATATCAGAAGATAAGAATTCACAATCTCTTTGTGACAATCTTCCATAAACATTCTTTCCCATATCACAACAAATAGAATGTGCTGCAATTGTATGCCTTCCAATAGCATATCTCATTGCCATCCATGTCAAATCATGTTCATATTCTGACATGTATTTTGGTGACTTGTTACATCTTCTTGGCATAATTACTTTCTTTTTAAATGATTAACCATATTCTTTACTTGATTTAACTGTTCCTTCTGTGCAGCTCTATTGAGAGAATCAGACTTAGTTTGCTGACGGTTGAATTCTGACAACATACCATTCTTATCTGCTAAATTAGCAATAGTAACATTCAATGACTTGATAGAATCTGTCATTGCTTTGTTCAAACTATCCTTATATACAATTTCTTGATTAGCTTTGTTTAATTTTGATCCTCTATTGCAACTTACTGTACATTTGTTCATTCCAAACAATATCAATAGTACAATCAAAATTTCTTTCCAATTTTTCTTTAATTTGTTCATTTTAATATATTGACTTCATTTAAATTTACTGTAAGATCAGCATCAGGCAAACGTTCTTCATTGATGAATCCACATCTTGTATAGACTTTGTCATAGATATCATCATCTTCACAATCAGTAGAAATATCAATCACATATTGCTTATTCAAATCATCTAATTGAATTTCCTTTGATGATATATCAAGTACATTCAATTGATATTTGGAACATATTCCTAATACTTCTTCCTTACACTTTTCTATATTTCTTATCTTTGCTGATGCCATTTCTATCTTATATTTAAGAATAAAACATTAGTCTTCTACATCATAGTTGTCAAAGTAGATAAATACTACTTCATGGTTTTTTCTACACTTCTTATTTGTATAAAACATTCCTTCCAACTGAGCAATAAACTTCTTTGTTTTCTTGTTAGAAAGAGTATTAGGATTTGCAACAGTTACTAAAACTGAATAAGTGTTGTCAGTTTCATCTGTTTCATTACCATAAACTTCATATTCATAAGAAGGTACAAATCCAACTTCTACTTCTGTCAACTTGATACCCATCTTATTAGCGAAGTGACGTACTGTATTCTCGATTTTATTTATTGAAGTGTTCATATTTCTTTCCATTTTAATCATTATCATTATTATTTTTACATAATAAATATAGAATTTCTTTCTTAAATTTCAATAAAATATGATAAATTTTTCACAATATATATCAGAATCTTTGGAAATTGACTTGGGTTTCATCTTTGAAGCTAATAAGAAAATTTGGCCATTAAGGGATAAGAAGACGGGATCATTCAAATATTCTCCAATAAGTATAATGACTGGAGATCATGTTGAAGATAGAAAATCGGAAAGAAAAGTTGATGATTCTGAAATCATAGATGCTATAATGGGTGCCAAATCAGATATATTAGGTATGTTGAAAAATGGTAAATTGAAAGTATCTCATTATGGTGAAAAGAAACCTATGACTTTTGTAATCATGGATGCAAGGAAAAACAAAAACTTGCCATTGACTGTTGTAGGGTTTGTTTCTTGGGCTGATCCTAAATTCAAGAAATGTAATGTGATAATCAAGACCGTAGGTAAGTATTCTAATTTTTCAAGTATCATGAGAAAAGATTCTGATAAAGAAAAACATATTCAATTGTATTAATTTATTTAATCTTATATACAAATAAAGCCAGGTCCTAGACCTGGCTTTTTGTTTTAACTTTGTTTGCAATTCTCAGAGGATTTATTTAATGTTACTTCTCTGTTGTAACAATTCGATTCAAACCAAGGTTATCAGGAGAAAACTTATTTACAGGACCAGCACCAATAGTCTTAATTTTTGATGCATCAACACCTGCCTTGATAAGCGCATTCTTAACTGCTACTGCTCGCTTGAGTGAAAGCTCTTTATTATATCTAGTAGAACCTTCAGTAGAAGCATATCCAGTTACCTTTATAATACCATCAACATCTTTCAATGCATCAGCGATATCATAGATATTAGCCATAGATGTTGATTCAATCTTAGCAGTACCCTTCTTAAACTGAACCTTTGGATAAACCATCTTAGTAACTTCATTGGTCTCAATCAAAGTATTTGTCTTTGTAAGAGAATCACGCATTACCTCAATAGTTGCATTAGCATCATTAAGACTCTTCTGAAGTGTATTGATCTTTCCATTCAACATATCAACCTCTGCTTGATTATAAAGCTTAGCCTTGTTGAAAGATCGAGTGCCATTACTTGTCTTGAAGTGATATACAATACCAGCGGTAACTTGTCCAATAGCACGTTCTGTATTGAATGAACCTGTACCACTCAAATCATATACAACTGCTGGTCGCAAAGCAATAGTCCATGCATCTGTTACATTATAATTCAGATTAAGACCGGCCTTAGCAAGCAAAGCATTGTACTTCTCATGCAAAAGAAAACCATAACCAGGACCTGCATTAGCTTCTACTTCAAACTTACGAGGCTTACCATTATACTTCCAAATAGCATTAGTAAGATTTACACGACCTGTCAAATAAGTTGAAATTCCATCAAATGTATTTGCACAATGAAAATGCGTTACTGGCTTTGACCAATTGTCAAGTCCATTGATATTTGTATTACCTTCAAGTGTTACCCCAAATACTGGAGTAATTTCCTTATTGATAACAATACCAGCTACAGCACCATGTGGCCAATTCCACTGATTGAGATTAGTCTCAACACCGCCAACTACACCAACAGAAACATTGTCTGTGAACTTAGAACTACCAGCATAGTTAGACTGTGTCTGAGCATTAACACTAAATACTGCTGTCAAAGCCAACAGCATTGTCAAAATAAACTTCTTCATTTTTTCTTTTAATTTTACTTTTTAAATTATTAAACATTAATTAATAATGGTAGAACTTAATTAAGCTCTAACCATTCATTTATCTTTTCTTCATAAATTCCTTTAGATAATGACAAAACATAAGTAGGATTATTGTCAAGTTTCATCCAAACATTAATCACATCATCAATATATTCATCATCAGCAATAGTAACAGTAATATTCTTATCTCTCTTATTTGCCATTGCTGTCTTAATGATATCCAATACATCCGTGATACCAGACTTGTCAGAATTGAAAAGTTCATCTTCATTATTATCACATGTATCATCATATATTGCATCTGTAATATATTCAATAGAAGCATTATTGAAATCTCCATCAATAGATGTAATGAAGTTAATGAACTTAGCAAAATTATATTTCTTAACAAATGTAGTCATCATAATTATATTGTTTATTTGTTTAATGTTTGTATTTTAATAAAATGGATATGAGAATCAGTTGATTCTCATCCATTCTAAGAGCTTCTCTCTAAAATCCTCACTTGGATAAGGTACATGAAACTTCTGTGATGGGTATTTCCACCAAAGCATGATTCCATCTTCATAATTATCACAAGGTGCAATAATAAGATTAGACTTCTTGATAGACATCACAGAATCTATGAAATCAATATACTTCTGTTCATTGTCATAGAAGTACCAATGCTTTTCATCTTTATCCATTGATGTCCACCAATCATGAGCGACATCTGCTGGATTTGGATTTCCTTTCATATTGTTTGAATAGAAAGAAAGAAATTTACCAAAGTTGAAAGTTTTTGCACCTAAAGCCATAATCAAAATAATTAAATTAAACAATTAAAATTAACATTTATAATATAGAACTAATCAAGAATATTTCAAATATTTTTTCACTTTTTGATAAAATATTTTTGGAAATTTTCTCTTAAGAATTTCTTCACATCTTGTTTTACTATATGTACTAACAATTCAGCAAATGCAAATGAATTGAATGACCTATCAGATACAAAATCGCAATATAGTTTTGTATATTCCAATGCATCAACACAAGTACCACTGTAATTAGCTTCAAACATTGCAAATACATCTTCCATCTTATATCCAATGAATGCCGTTGTATATCCATTCTTTTTCTTTGAACGAATATAAGTACATATTTTTTCTACATCATCATAATGATAACAGTTCCAACTTTCTAACCAATCTTGTCCATCATATAATGGACATGTACTATCATCTTGATATAATGTAAATTCCCATCCAAGCATATTGGCAAAGTCTAATGCCTCTTTATCATAATCCTTTTCACATAATGGTAATACATCAGTTACCATTACCTTCTTCATACTTGAATAATCTTCCAAGATTTCTGTTCTAGATGCACTAAGAACATAATTTTTCATATATTGTTCATCTTTATACGTATCTATAATATAGTTGAACAAATCCGTAGGTTTTATATAATTCAATGTTTTAGCGTGTTGTACTATCATGTTCTAATTTCCATTTAGGGGTTTCTTCAATAAATGTTGATACAAAATCATCTAATATATCTTCTGGTGTATCTGTATTGTCAATCAACTTTACTATATCATCAGATTTCTTATATTCATTGAATAAACTTAAAATATTATCAATTTCCTTTTCTGTAAAATCTTGATTTTCTTTCAGTAAATTTACTCGATCTTTATACTCTTCTGGATTTCTCCAAAGCATAATATAATTAGTTAATTTGAAGTTTGATTCAATTTCTCTACCAAAATACTTTTCTACTACATGTTCACGGTCAAATAAATCTGCAAATACATTATCGGTAAGCAAAAGTCTATCCATTACAATTGGTCTATCAGTACCATTCAACTTTGACATGGTATACAAGTCATCAAGTACTTTACGAATTGTTTTTCTAATCCATTCTTCAAATTTCTGTGGATTTTTATAATCTACTCTTTCTTTTTCTGCTGATACCGGATTATATACTAAAAAATCATCAAATCTATTCTTCAAATTTTCCAATAATGTTCCTTTACCAGTCCTATCACAACCTTCAAGAACTATAATGCGAATTTTTTCCATTTTTATTTACAAACATAAATATATTTATTACCATCAGTAGATGATTGATATTTATACTCAGGAATCCGTGTTTTATTTTCTGTCCACTTCATGTTTAATCAATTTAATATACTTTATATATAAATTAGAATTTTGGCATGTATTTTTCATACTTTTCAAATACAAATCTACGTTGTCTTTGAACAATCTCTCTATACAATGGTTCGTTGTTTTCTACCTTCTTAAGTTTATCAGCATAATCTTGTCCATTCTTACAATATGTATGTTCATATAACCAATCATCACACAATTCATGGTTTGGATCAAAATTTTCATCAACAAAACATACTATATCCATAAGCATCAAATCAAACCATCTTGGTGATACTTGATTACCCAATATACATTTGTTATGTGTTATCAATGAAGACTTAGCATTTGATGGAACAAACTTCAACAAATCACGATAAGGCATATTTTTTACAAGCTCAATATCATGGTCAAAATCTATATGTTTAAAGAAATTCTTATTACCTCCTTTAATCAATAAAAATGGCTTGTCAACTTTACTGTAAAATTCTTCTGTTCTAGCTATTCTATCTGAATCTTTAATATATCCATAATAACAAGCAGAATACTTCTTATCATCAAAATCATAATTTCTCATTCTCAAATCCAAATCATCATTTAATGTGATGTAATAGTAAACATTGAAATTGAACCAAGATTTTGGTAATATCTTTATTCTATTCTCTTTAACATATTTATCATAATCTAATCCACAAAATGCTAAATCAAAATCATTTTCTATATTGCATATATCATCATATCTAGATTCTAATAAAGATATTTCGTTTGCATAATTGTTTTCATTTATTCCATGGTTCCATGATGTTTTTAAATCTTTCTTTATAGCATGACGATAAGTATGATGTCTAAAAAACCAAAGCTTATATACTTCCGGATCATCATTAATGAATATAATTTTGTCATTTTGACCTTTTGATTTCCACCATTCATATATTCTGTTCATACAAAATGGAAATGTCATAATAGCTATACCACCAAAATTATTTGTTTGAGCAGGAACAACCCACATATCATTTATATGGTAATCTAGTAGCAAGTCTTTCTTTTCAATTCCATATATCAATGGACAATCTTTCAGTATGTTATTATAAATTTCACCTGAATTAGACAATGATGTTGCTAAAACATATACTTTATCATATTTCAAAAACTCTGTCAAATATTTCCAATAATGATATACATTATACATTGTAATGTTATCTCTATTCACCAGTATATGTCTTACTGGTAATGTTATGCATGCTATTCTGCCCTTTCCGCTAGGTTCTTCTATATGTTTAATCATAAAATACTGTATCTAAACTTATTTCTAAGTTAAAAATACAGTATTGATTTTATGATTTACTTATAGATTTCAAGGTCATCTTTATCCATCAGCATTAGTTGATATAATATATCTGCAAATCCTCCATGTCCACCTTGATATTTAGAAACATAGTGAAAAAATGGCTTTATATATTCAAAGCAATTATCTGTAGTAGCACATATATTTGCTTTTGATGCAGCATTCAAATCACTTGGACTATCTCCAATAAAAACAACAATATATCCAGCATCTCTGCATTTCCTAACCATTTCTTCTCTTTCTTTTGAATTTGCATTTGTAGCATGTAACATGAAAGAATTACTTATTCTTCTATCTGTAATATCACCTCCAGTCTTATCATCTGTTACAAATAAGAATTCCCATCCAAGATCTTTAGCAATATTGAATAATTCCTTATCATGGCAACCGTAAGTTTTGAATCGTTTTCTGTTTTCATCATAAGTCATATTTCCATCTGTCAATATACCATCACAGTCAGAAATTATGATTTTCTTCATATTGATATATTCTAAGGTATGCTTGGACTTAAAATAATCAGCCCAAGTCAAACCTTCTTTCAATATTATTCTTGATGTTTTAAATTTACTTGTTTCCATTAGTACATTCATCAATTATGTCATACAATCCAGAAATAGCATACTCAAATACAATATTCAATTTCATAATATCTTTTGCAAAGATTGGAAGCATACCAAGCAAATGAAGATAAATAGCTGTTTCAACAAATACATAACAACCTTCTATTTTTGGAAGCTCATCTACTTTATATGTCATTTCTTTTCTTAATGCTTCATCTAGTCCAATCTTTACCATATAAGCTTCTGATTGGTCAACAATTGGATGACAGAAAAATGATCCATTTCTTCTTGATACTGGATTATATAATTTGATATCACCGGTCATATTTACAAGAACATTATGTGAATTGATGTTTCCATGAGTTAGTACCCATTCCTCATTTGCTAAACCATCTATAAGAAAATTACATGCATTATCTACAAGTGTTTGGATTTCTGCAAATGTTCTTTTATTTTCAAAAAGCCTACATGTATCACAAATTCCCTTCAATGGTTTGCCATTATATTCTTCTAACAAAAATTTTACAGATGTCGATAATGGAACTTCTACTTTGTATCTTGCAAAATTAATTAAAACCTGAGTAAGATTCACATTTGATGCATGTGTATATCCTTCAAGATTATGCATATCACAAGTATATCCATCTTCTGTCTTACTTACTGGCAGATCTACAACATAATCACTAATTCCTGGATTATAAGATAAGAAAGAAATCCAGTCATACTGATAGTTCAAATGCTCATTTGTTTTTGCTACGTATTGCATAGATTCTTTATCAGTATATGAAACCTCCATATCAGTAGGTAAAACCAAATCTTTCTGACAAGAAGTTGACATGATCTTCTTATATTCTGATAATGACTTATATTCAGTTATTTTTGTATTGATATTTGATTCAACAAAAGTAATCATACCATCATTTACTTTTTCTTGGATAATATCAATCAAATCTTTATTTTCATCACATGGCTTACTTGGAATAACTTCTGAAATATCTTTAATCCAAAAAATACCTGGAACATTTCCATCATAAGCAAATGATCTGTTCACAATCTTACTATCTTCTATCTTATATCGATATTTTGCATCATTTACCGTGAAAATTACACAATTATCCTTATCTCCGATTTTTCTATCTACTTTAAATTCATCATTATCAAACAAAATATCTGACCAGAAAAACAAAACATTCTTCTTTGGAAGATCATCATATACAGAAGCTAAAGTATTGCCTGAACCATTAGTATTATCAGAAACAATCACATCAACATAAAGATGATTGATTTCAATATAAGCTTTCATGATATTTGCAAACTTTTTATTTACAACAATACTTACTGTATTTGCTTCATCAAAATATTCTAATTGCTTAATCAAAATTGGTGTTCCATCTTTTGATGGTAACAATATTTTAGGAAAACAAGAAAGTTCATTAAATCTGGTCTGTAATCCACCAGCTACTATTACAACATTCATATTTTATCTTTTTTTATAAATTATTAATATTAATATAGAAACATCTATCGCAAGATTTCATATTATATGAATTCATATCATATTGTTCCTTTGTTATGGCAAATTGACATCTTGCCTTTGGTGACATTATTTCCCATAAAGTTGCATGATTTATGAAATCTAAATCTTCAAAATAAGGAACAACTACATATTCTGATGACAACATGGTGAAATGTGTATTTCTATCTGTTGGCAATTTGATGAAAACAACATTTGAATTGAATTTCTTTTTCAAATCTTCCATAGCACCACTGTTGTTTGGATCAGTATAATACACAACAACTACATCGGCATAGTCATAATTGATATATGAAATGACATCATCAACTTTATACCCTTCATCAGTCAATCTATAGGGAATATAATAAATAGAATAAGTACCTGTATCAAGACTCTTAACTGTTTTAATAGTATCTTTCAATCCAAAATCTGTCATATAATCAAAATATTTCAGATTGCGATCCACCATCATATAATAAGGATATATTGAACAATCTGGTAATGAAAATTTCTTGAGCTGTGTTGGACTTTCCACAATTGACCAATCAGAAAGTTGAAACAATTTCCTATTCAAAACATCATATCCCTCTAAGAAATTTCTTGTATGTTCATTATCAATCTTACAAACTGGACACCAGAAAACCTTTTCAAATCCTCTAAACCAATATGGATCAACCAATAGATTTCCTAAGAATTGACTTTCAAACATTACAATATTAAAATAATTACCATTATCTGGATTGCTTATAATTTCAAACAATTCCATTTCCATCTTACTTACAACACCAGAATCACTTCTTTGTTCACCTGCATGCTTACCAAAATTATCTGACCAAATAATTTTAATATTACTATTGTCTTTTATCCACCTATCAACAATATCATGTGATTCATTATTTTTTGGAAGTATTATTGTTAAACTATTGAAATTCTTATGATGTTCAAAAAATGTAATGAAACGTACTACATTTCCATCACTATCCAAATTGTATTTATTAGTCTCTCTATTAATAGAAGAGATAATAGGTATGTACAAGATATTCTTATCTTGCATGTGGTCGTCTACAAATTTCTTATCTATTGTCATGATCCTTTTCTTGCAATTTACATGATACTTCATGAATAATATTGAATATACTATCAATAAGATAGTCAAATTCTTCTTTATATTCACTACAAAGCCTTGAACCTTCTAATTGCTTATGTACATTTTTCATTACACGATTCCATCTTTCTGGTTGTACAATAGGTTCACCTGCTTTCTTCTTAACTCTTCCTATCAATATAGCATTATTCATTCTAGAAATCAAGAGGTTAACCAATGACCGGTCACCTCTTGTAATTTCTGCTCTACATGATTGGAGAAGTTTCAAATCTTTGTTTGTTACATTTACCATTTTTAACTATTCAATTCATTAAACTTGTTAGATTTCCACCAATTCTCACAATACTTACATGTAGTACCACAAAGTTCATTCTCACATTCAAAACCATCTCCTACAAACCAATGGTCTAAGAATCCATCCAATTTCTTATTTGGAATATTCTCCGTATGATTGAATTTTGTATCATCACCTCCATCTCTAATAGTTTGCAATGGTTTCCACAACTCAAGAAGATTACCATCAAAATTTTCAGACATATAATATTCAAGAGTTCTTTCTAGAAGTGCTGTACTGCCAGTTCTACCAGTTACTTTAAAGTAATTGACACCAATTGAACGATAAATTTTCTGATCTTCTGGCCTAATCCATCTAGAACGTAACCAATTCTGAGCATTCTTTCCACGTGCAGACATACAATAACCCATTGGATAATTGTTATATGCTAAACTGTCTTCTTTCTTAGAACATGTTGCATGACAAAGATAACAAGAATCTCTAAATGTACAAGGTGCAGCATAAGCAATACTATTTGATTCACCTGCTACATAACAAAACTCGTTACAAAGTACCTCCTGAATCATTCCATTATCATCACAATATTTCTGTGCAACTTCCAAAAACTTCTTATTGCGATTCTTCATCAAATTACCACAGAATTTATCCGCTCCTAATACTTCATGCCAATATTTAATTTGTGTAACAGCATCAATATGAGCAATACAACTAACTTCAATATTGATATCAGATACTTCACGAATAAACAATGCTATCATTGGATTTGCTACAGTAATTCTATATACACCAATATTTTCTAACCATTTTACAAGATCCTGAATATCCTTCTTATGATTCAACATCTCTATCTTTGAACCATAAGGTTGAATTGAATTCATTGTATAATTGAATGCAATATTGTTATCCTTCAACTTCTTTACATAATTTGCAAAGAATTCTTTATCAATATTAGGTAATCTCCAACCTGGTCTTGCAGTTACTGCTTCATTACTTGCATCAGATCCAAAAAATTCTACAATCTGTGACTTACCCTTATATTTCTTATTCAACTCTACAGCAACATCAATCAATTTAGGATCAAAATTGCAACCTACTTTATAAAAATTCATGTTCTTGTTACTGTAATCAAAATTAGGTTTCCAACTCATATTTACTTCTTTCTTTTTAATTAAACTTATTAATATTAATATAGTAATTAGACTAAAACAGGTTCAAACTTATTGTCTGAACCTGTTGTTAAAATCTTGCATATTCATTGCTAATACTTCTGCTGTCTTTGTAGATTGCATTATGTAAACTGCTTTACCAGAAAATGCATCTGCTGCTACTGTTTTAAGGTGCCAAATTACTCCAGTTTCTCTTTCAATATAATTTGGACATGACTGATGATATATCCATAATGAAATTAAACTAATCAAACATGCACCTATCAGTATTCCTACTAAGATAAATCCAACTATTTCCATATATTAATTAAATGTAAATTCCATTTCATAATAAGGATAAAATGTTTCTGTCAATGACATTCCATTTCCTTCTTTAATAGACATTCTCTTACCGCTAAGTTCCTTATAAAGTACTCTACCATCATTAAGGTGAACAGTAACATCAGTATAATGATTCCATATCTTACCATTAAGTCTTGAATGGAATTTTACTTCTTTTACAGTTCCATAAGTAGTCTTTGGCAACTTAACATCAGTATTGATTGTAGAATCACCTGTAAGTGAATATTCAACTACTGTCATTGTACCATTCTTATGTACATACTCATTTCTAATGAATGAAGTAGGTGTTATACAGCAGAAATAAATTCCTACTAAACATACAATGATAACAGCTAAACTTCCAAAGAAACCTTTCTTATCATATCTGATATCATTTATAATATCAAAATTGCTTTCACTAAATGTCGAGTAAATACAATAACCCAAGAACAAGCAAACTGATAACAATATTAAAATAATAGCAATAACCATAATAATAAAATTTTTAAATTACATTATTAATATAGAATATTTATAGAAAATTTCAATTTAACTGCATCTTTTTACTTAAAATCCTCTGATAGATACTATGCCTTACTTCTATACTAGCTAAGTTTAATTTAATGTTAGATTCACGTTCTATTACAGACAATGGCCTTTCTGATATATATGGTACAGTCAAATCATAATCAAATGTATACCAAGTCTTCCAAAGAAACTTATGTTTCTTCTTATATATGGCCCATTTGATATATACAGTAGTTTCTTCTGTTGGAGGAAACCCTACTTTTATATTTACTGGTCTGCTATCTCTTTCTATTTCTACTATTCTACTCATATTCATAATATAGTAAAGCGTGTATAAACTTTTCAAAAGTATTTTTACATATATAAGATTTATTAAATTTAAAAATGAAGTACAATGGAACAAACTACATTACTGAACTGAAATCTATAGAATATATAGTAGAGAAGAACAGTAACAGTAAAGTAGAAAATCATACGCAATTTACTAAGCTTAAGAAAGTAGAAAGAATAATATTGATAGGTGAACTTTACTTGAATTCAGTAAAGATGCTTAAGAGAGATAAGATAAAAGTAGAATATGCAGATCCAACTAAGCTCAATTTTTCTTTCAAAGATAATAAAGTACATATATACAGTGGGGAGAAAGACTTACCTGATATAGTACTTACTAAAGCAGATTCTAAGAATACTATAGTATTGATGCGTAGTGGATATACTAAGGAAGTAATAGCAGCTTTACTTGATGCTATTAAGGAATTAGATATATTGATATTGAACAACAAAGAAGCAGTAGCTATGTCATCTGACAAATATGCAACTGCATGTTTCTTGACAAAATCAGAACTTCCACAACCAAAATATGTACTTGCAACTTCTGGTGATATAGATAAAGAAGATCATAAGAAGTTAGATGAAAAACTAAAGCAACTTTATGGTAAGCTAGATGATGAATTCAAGTATGTTTGCAAGATATTGAATGGCCATGGTGGTAAAGGTGTATTTTGCTGTAGAGGAAAGAATATTGTATCTATATTGCAATGTTTGTTCAAACTGAAAGAAAACTGCCCTATACTAATACAAGACTTCCAAGAAATAAAGGATGGTGATATCAGAGCTCATGTACTTACATTGAATGGAAAGCAAAAGATATTGTCTTCTATCATGAGAAAGAAAGGAAAGGATTTCCGAACTAATCTCAGTCTTGGGTGTGATATGGAAGATGATTACAAGATGACTCCAGAACAAGAAAAGCTAGCTTTAGATGCAGCTAAAGCTTCTGGATTGGAATGGTGTGGTGTAGATATGCTGCCATTGAAGAATGGAAATACTATAATAGTAGAATTGAATGGTGCACCAGGACCAAGCTCACCTATCAATGATCCTAACATAGAAGAAACTAATTGTAAGTTCTTCGAAAAGTTAGTAGAAGCTATAAATGAACTTTGTAAGTAAAATGGAAAAAGAATATAAAAACATAGAATATGCAAACATAAATGAAGCTATGACGCTTCTTAAAAATGATACCAAGTTAGAGATAAAGAATGTAATATGCTTCTATGTTGGAGAAAATAAAGTAAAGAGCTACGATGAGGCAGTAAAAGAAAAAGAAGAAGATTGGTCTTATCAAGACTATTTGACTATTTGCTGTCATAAGAGAAAGCTGAATCTTGTATGGTTGAATAAAGCAACAGTACGATTTACTTATTCTAATCATATCATATCTATAGATGATGATATAACAGATATACATTTCTCATTGAAACATTCTAACATTCATGATACTATAATATTCCAAGGTCAGGCTAATGATGACAATAAGAAAAACTATATTGGGTTGATGAGAGCATTTGAATATGAAGGTTTCTTCATGCTGAATACTATAGATGAAATCATCATAGCATCTGACAAGTATCTTGCATCTAACTTGCTGGCTAAAGAGAATATTCCGCAACCTGGATATGTACTGATAACAAGAGAATTGATGGAGGACTTAAATACAGAATCCCATGATACTAGAGAAAGTTTCTGGAAAATGCTTGATTCTATTTATAAAGATAATGAGAACATAAATGAACTGAAAGAAAACAGACAATATGTAGTAAAGATATTGAATGGTAGTCTTGGTATTGGTGTATTCATTTGTAATCATGATGAAATAGAAGGAATACTGCAAGCTATGTTTGCTGTTGACAAAGAAGCAGAATTCATCATACAAGAATATAAAGAGAATACTGGGGATATTCGTGTACATGCATTTTCTGTTGATGGTGCCAATTATGAGATACTTGCTTGTATGAAACGTGATAAGATAAGTGGTGACTTCAGAAGCAATGTTTCATTAGGAGCTAAGACTGAAGAATATCAGATGACAGACAAGCAAAAAGAAATTGCGTTGAAGGTCGCTAAGCTTTCTGGATGCAGATGGGTTGGTATTGACTTGATGGCTTGTACTGATGGAGACTTTGTTATAGAATATAATTCAAGTCCTGGTGTTCAAGGAATATCTCAACAAATCAAGCATAACATGTTTGACATTGTGATAGATAAGATAGAAGCATACATGAAGAAGAATGCTATATATTATACTGATGATTTTGAATTTGGTCAAGACAAAGGCAGATGCTTTACATCATACAATAAAGACACTATTCTTGAACTTTGGGAACATGATTGGTCACTTATATCTAGTAAGAGACAAGAAGTAATGTACAACTGCTTACTTATGCAACCAGGTCTTTTCTATAAGATACATGGTAAAGACAAACCGGAATATGGATTAGATTGCTCTGGATACATCAAATATGTAATGAAGAAGGCATTAAATGTAAAGACACCTAACATGTGTGTTGACTTCTTCACTATATTTAGTGATAATGATTGGGAAAGAATATCTGTTGATGATCTTAAGCCTGGGGATATAGGTGTAAAGAATGAATCTACTATATTGAACCACTGTGGTATATATGCAGGTGCAGGAAAATGGTTTGATACTTCTTATCTTTATGGAGTACAATTATCTGACTATTCACACTTCAAATACTTCTTTAGAATAAAGAATATAGATACAGACGCTTTAGGAGAAAAGACAGATCATTTAGTCAGAAAACTCATTTCTTCTGGTGTATTGCCAAGGCCAGAAGATGAAATAACTGTTACTCCATCCACTATTGGTGACCCATTAGTAGTATCAATAGATTCATAGATTTATTAGGAAAGTATCTAGGATGTTTAAGAAATGGAAAATGCTTCAGACTTAAGTCTGAAGCATTTTTTATTGTTCTTAATGAATTCTTAAAAGATATTCAATTGATGATATTTTTACTTAAGCATATATCTAACTTACATGAAAAGCAACACAATCATAATAAATGGAGACAAATATTTAGTGGAAATGATTGATTCTGATATAATTTCTACTAAACAATATGTTGCATTCAGAAATACTGATGTCATAAATGACATGACTGTGGATACAGATATATACTTAGCACCGATGGATAGGGATATTCCTAATATATGGCCATCTACTAACACAACAGGAATTCCATTGATGTCAAAAAATTCTGATGCATTTTCAGAATCTATTAAATATGAATATTATACACCAAATCAAGAAAGAAGTATTCCTGAACATGATTCCACATGGCGTGGATATTCATTCAGCAGATTGCTTGATGAAGATCTATATATAAAGAATGTTAAAACAATAAAGCTTAGAATATGGCACCCAACAACTGATTTGAATCGTGATATGATATTGTATGTTGATAGCTGGGTAAATTCTTTACATATCCATTGGTATTGTGATATAATACAACATGAAAATAAGCATACAGGTAAAGAAAGACGACTAAACCAAGATATATACAATGAGTATTTTGAAGTAGAAATTCCTGACTTTAGAGACGTCTTATATGGGTCTACACATATAGAAGAACCATCATTGATATTAAGAAATGAATATTCCAAAAATAAGATAAAATATGTTGAAGAACCTATTTCAGGTAGAACCATCCATAAAGATACGGATTATAAAGTATATGAAGAGTTAGAAGAACCAGAAGATGGATGTATTCAATTGACAGATATGAACTTACTGTTGCATTATTGGAAATATCATAAGAAGGATGATGGAACAGAAATGAAGGAGTATGTTAAAAATCCATACTCTATTCCTGAAATGATTTCACTAAATGTAACTTTATATCCATGGAAATCAATATCAGATAATGGAATATTTACTATAAACAAATATGCTAAACCTGCTTCTTGTTATTTTGTTGACGACTTTAAAATGTCAATAAAAGCATCATTTGAATTCATAAATGGTACAATATCAGTGGTTGGCAGATTTTGTTATCCAGAATCATTTTCTTCTATAGAATCTGCTTGGCAAAGAATATATAGTACTGACTTTTCTAAATATAAGTCATTATCAGAAAGGGCTAAAGATTATGAAGATTTGAAAGAAATTTTGGGTGATAGCTTAGAAATGGTAAAATACACATGTATTGTTTCTTCTGACTATCTGTCAAAAAACATAATACATGAAGAAATATCATATTCTGATAGAGTTGATGACTTTTTGTTTCCTATGAAAGACCTGTTTTCTAAATGGTCACAAGTACCAGATAATGTTTATGTAAGACTCATAATGGAAGACAGAGCTATTGGTAAGAACTGTTCTTCTCCTACTGTATTATTTACCAAAGACAAATTGAAATATACAATAAATGAACAACAGTATACTAGATTGTCTATAAAGAAAAAAGAAACAGATATTGATGATATGAATAAAGAGAATTTCAACTTCATAAGCAATATGAATTGTCGTATAGTAAAGAGTAATGATGGCAAACAGCAAATACAAAAGAATTCTGTTCAGCCAAGAATAATTTACAAACCAATATTCTTTAAAGTTCAGGATTTGCAGAATATAGTATTGCGTTCAAACATGTCACAAAACATTGGAATATCATTATCTTCTTATGTAAACAAAGTGGATGAATTCATATTGTCAATAGGAGAAAACAAGTGGCATGAAAGTTCAAGAACATCTTCATTTGTCATATTCAATGTAAATTCTAAACTTATAAAAGAAGCAACTGGAAAATATGATATTCTTACTTCTGATAATGAATATCTGTCTACCGGAAATTATACTATAGAATAAAACATGGAAATAGATCTTGCATTAGATAATGGTAAAGTAATAGAATCACCTTATGATGCTGCTATACAAGAATTAGATTTGTTGCTTGGAACCAATTGCACTGAAGTTTTAGGAAACCCTGGATTTGGAGTAAACATGGAACAGTTCTTATGGCAAATGACCCCATCTCCAATGGAAGTACAATCATATATACAAAGAAAGATAATAGAAAATACCTATTGGTGCAATAAGTTGAATGTAAGCATAGAAGTAAACGTCATAAAAGGATCTTTACGTGATATATATGAAGTTAAGATTGGATTGAAAGCACCAAATACTGGTAATCTAGTTAAAGAAAAGAAATATCAATACAGATAAATGAGACTATTTGAAATATTAAAGACATCTTATGAGAATTTTTCTGAAACCATGCAGGATTTTCTCAACAAATCATTTGGTGGTTTAGGACAAGCATATTCTCAATCATCAATATTTGGGTCCGTATTAGAAGGAATAAAGGGTGTCATGCAAAATATGATGTTCTACATAGAAGATGCTATGACAGAACAGAATATATTTACTGCTACTAGAAAGAAGTCAATATATAGCTTAGCAAAAATAAGTGGATATGATGCATATTATGGTGCTGCTGCTTCAGGTACCGTGCTCATTTCTAATAAGATATCTAATTCAACTGATAAGATAGTTATAGAAGATGAATGTCAGCTGATGAATGATTCAACTGGTGTAACATATTCTGTTGACTTACCTGTTGATTCTATGGTAATAGATATGAGTAAACCATTGGTTACACATTCCATATCTATTTTACAAGGTACATGGAAAAGAGCAATTGCTACAGCTAAAGGTGAACCATTAGAAACAATAGAAGCAGAAGTAAATAGCTTGTATGACATCAATCACATGAAAGTATATGTAAATGGAGAAAGATGGTCAATATCAAGTTGTTTGTATGATATGATAGAAGATGAACATAGTTGTGTAGTAAAGAATGGATATGATGGTGGATTCTCTGTTATGTTTGGTAATGGATACCATGGACACAATTTGAATGAAGGTGACCAAATAACTGTAAAATACATATCTCATGATGGAAGTCTTGGAAATATTTCACCATCAGATGATGTTACTTTGAAATTCAAATCTTCTATAAGAAATTCCATTGGAGATTTAGTAGAAGCTAATGACTTGTTGAATATTACAATAACAAGCTATATATGCGGAGGTACAGATGCTGATACTATTGCAAATGTAAAAGAATTAGTTGGTATGAATTCTAGATCTTTAGTATTAGCAAGTGAAGACAATTTCAAGATGTTCTTAAAGAGATTTTCGTTTGTTGGACAATTCAATTTAATGTCATCCAGAAATTCTACAAAGATAACTTGTATTGCATTTTCTAAATTCAAAAATCACTTATCTACCCCAAGTGATTATTTGAAATTAAGTAAAGAATCTATGTTATTGACTGATAATCAAAAATCCATGATTATTCAGGCTTTAGAACAATCAAACAAAGCTTTTGTTGGTACTTCCCTTACTTTTGTAGATCCAATAATAAGAAGATACTCTATAATGTGCTATATAAAGCTATCAACATCTACAATAAAAGATTCTATAAAAAACAGCATAACTAATGTAATATCTAATTATTTCATGTCATTACCTACTGATACATTGTTCATAAGTAAATCTGAATTGATATCGTATGTTACAGAAAATACTAATGGATTACTTAGCTTTGACTTGGATTTCATATCAGAAGCAGATGAAATAGCTAGATATAGGGGTTATTGGAATAAGAAAGAACTTCATTTTACATCATCTAAAGACTTAAGTTATGTTGATGTAAGAACAATATATGATAAGTCAGATATGATTGGATTAGATGAAGTTGGAAATATAAGACTTAAGACAAATCTAGAAATGCCAATCATTCATAAATGTACTATGACTTATGATGACATGACACAACAGCAAGTAGAACCAATACAGTTCTTCTTCTTATAAAATATATAAATATTGAATGTTATGACAGTAGAAGAACTGAAAAAATCATCACCAATTTTAGTAAATAGAGATGTATGGCAAAGAATAAAAAATGAAAACTCATCTATTGGAGAAACTTCTGATAAGATAAATTTTACAGCAATACATCTTTATTACAAATCAATAAATGAAGTAGAGTATTCATTATTGAATAATGCTGCTAAAGATTGTTGTTATAAAATATCAGATAACCTTAAAGAACTTGATGGATATTTGCTGTTTGTAGGAGATTTGGATAATATAGATGACTATTGGAAAGAACAAATAGAAAATCTTAAGAAGAACGATCTTTTGATAGAATTAGAAGTTTCTGAAAAGATATTTGAAAATGATTATTTTGAAAAATATACTAAGCAAATAAAGAGGTTAGATATCACTTATGTTGTAAATTGGAAAAATTTGGTTGAATTTACTAAGCCATTAGGTATACCAGTAATAGATACTTTAAAAGGGTTATCTGAAGATATTTTAGGATCAGAAGATAAGTCAATAGTAAATTCTAAAGTAGAAGAATTGAAATCTATCTATTTAGATCCATTAATATATAAAGTAAGTTTCCCATTAATCAATAAGAAAGTACCTTCTAATTTACTTGACATAATATCTTATGGGTGCAAGAAACATGATATGAATAAACTAAAACATTATTCATATAGATATTCATATAGAGATGGGAATACAGAAAAGATATATATGCTTGCAATAGTAGATAAGCTTAGTGATAATATATGTACTATACGATTCCAATCAGAAAAATTAAATGACAAAGATCATTATCTATATTTTAATTATGAACTGTTTGAATATTTAGGAAATAAAAAGATTATAAAGAAAATATATGACAATTCTGAATATTGGACAGAAAAGACAAAATCAGATTTGATAAATAAATAGAAATGGTAGGATTAGAAGATTACATATTTGAGAATGCAAGAACAACTCATTCTAATAAAGAACGTAAAGAAGAATTGGAAAAGTGGCTTAAAGGAAAGAAATATCCAGACTATGTAAAGATACTAAACAAAATGCTTGATGATCCAAAAGCTAAGACTTTGCTTGAGGATGGTTTTGGTGGTGATTTAGGAGATACAAAGTTTGTATTTAAAGTAAAGCTTATCAAGCCATTAAAATTGAGACCAACTCAAAATGAGATAGATGTTGACAAATCTGTAAAACATAGTCTTACTAATTCTGATAATATGAAAGATTTGTTTAAAGATGAAATCATTACTGCTGGCATGCCATTAGTAACATTTAGAGGTAATTATGTTATAGATGGTCATCATCGTTGGTCAGAATGTGCAATGATTAATCCTGAAGGAAATATGGTATGCTTTGATTATGATGCTGATATAAGCCCTATCCAAATGTTGAAAGCTGTACAAGGTAATATTGCAGCGGCTTTAGCAGTTAGAGATGAAGATCCTGAAATACCATCAGGAAAGACAAATGGCCCTAACTTATATGATAAAGAATGGGATAGAGAAAAGATTCATGAATATGTAGATGATAAATTGCAAGAAGAACCGGCAAAAATCTTTTTACAGAAAATGAACATTGATACAGATAAAGGTGAAGATATAAGAAAGAAAGCATTGCAAGTTATCTGTGACAATATTTGGAATGTAAAGATAAACAATTATCCAGAAGACAATGCTCCATCTAGAGGTGAAATGCCACAAACAGATAAAGCAGGTCAAGAAAAAGGTTCTAAACCAAGCAGTTATCCTGATAAAGAAGGTTCTGCTTTAAATAGAATGAAAAATGGAAAATTTGATAGTGGTGCTATTAAATAAATCAATATTTTTATCTATAAAGATATCTTTAGAATAAATAAAATGAAAAGTTTATTAGAATCATTAAACAATGCTTTAGTTTTTGAAGAAGAAGCTGAAGTATTTGTTGTAAAAGACAAAGATGATGGTACTATCATTACTGTTTGTGACACTGAAGCTCAAGCTAAGAAAGCTGTAGCAGATGCAGAAAAAGGAAACAACTATGAAGTTGTAAAAGATAAAAAATCAAATTACGTAAAATAAGATATGTCATTTTTAGATTTTGTAAAGCATAAAGATATGATGAATGAGAATGTTCAATGGATGAATGAAGCATTCAAATCATCACAATTTGGAAAAGCAAAAGGATTATTGTTAACCTTGTTTAAAAAAGAGATAACTAAGGGATTTGTTGGTTATCTTGGTATTTATGATTTAAAAGTTGATGGTAATGATTGCCAGTCATCTGTATATTATGTTATGGACAAATCCGATACTAATGTAGCAGCATTTGCAATCAACTTTTTACAATCTGGTGAGTCTATGGTACCTTATTCTGTTGCCATATTTGGAAAAGATAATGCAGACAAATTCTTATGGGGTAGAGATACTAATGCATCATTTAAAGCTAATCTTGAAATAAAGATGATGGGTGCTAGTATTGTTTATTATATCCCAGTAATTGCAAATGTAATAAACAGTGGTAAGTTTGATATTTCATCAGAAGAAGCAGTAAAGCTTGGACGTAAAGTATATGATACCAAGAATGAATGCGTTTCTTGGGATATGTATTTTGGTGCACAGAAATATCATATTTATGAAGGAATTTCTGAAGATAAGGTTATTGAAAAATTCCATTTAAATCTTGGTCACAAATATAAGAAAGTTGGTGATACATATCAATGGATAAATGAAACAGAGCTTGAAGATCGTAAGAAAGAAGTATATGCTAAGATGAAAACAAATACTGATCCAGATGTTGGTAAAGCTCTCTATAAAGAATATCGTCAGATATTGAATGCTATTAAAGGTGGTGCAACATCTTTGGAAGATCTTGAATGTTCTGTGAAGAAAAATGTTTCAGTATCATCTAGTATTTCTGGTGCCGCAGAAGCACAAAAGAAAATTGAGATAGCTAAGTCTGATCCTAAGACGGCATTCAAGGAAATGCAGATGTATGTTAAGATGGTTATCAAGGGAATTCAACCTGCTGTAATTCTTTGTGGTGCACCTGGTGTTGGTAAGACTTATCGTATCATGCAACAATTGAAAGCTGCCGGATATACTATGAGTGGTGATAATGTAATAAAAGGTAAGTGTTCTCCACGTCAGCTTTATTTAACACTTTATAATAATAAAAGTAAAGGTGATATTGTTGTTATAGATGATGCGGATTCGTTAGTAGGACCAAAGGCACCTGAGGATAGCATTAATATTCTTAAAGCTGCACTAGATTCTACTGCTGATGATGAAGGTCGTCTTGTATCATATAAAGTTTCTGGTGAACTTAAGGATGATGAAGGTGTTCCAGTTCCTAAGTCACATTATAATAAGTGTGGTGTTATTGTAATCACAAACTATAATGTTGGTCAAATTGATACAGCATTACGAAATAGAGCATTCACCCAGTCACTTGAATTCTCTGTATCAGATTTGCTTGGTATTGTAAGAGATTTGATGCCAAAGATTGAACCTGAACATCTTTCTATGTCATCTAAAGCTAAAGCAATGAATTTTCTTGAAAAGTTGGTAGAAGATAAGGAACCAATAGAGGTAAGCATTCGTAGCTTCATAACTTGCTCTAGAATTTATGAAAATGCCGAAAATGAAGAAGAATTGAAGCTTTGTGAAAAGATGATCCGAGAACAAATGCGTAATCAATCTCTTAGAGGAGGACGCAAGTATTAAATTATTTATTTTTAATTAAATAAAGATAAATAAAATTTTAATGGTATCTATTTTCTTTATTGAATTTAGATACCATTAAATGCATATATAAAATATGGAGAACAAAATTAATGATAATGATATAAAAGAATATTTCTTTACAAAATTAAATAAGTTATATACAAAAAAATTTTTAGATTTTGAAAAAACACATTTCCCAAAAGAAATATATGAATATCTCATTAATAGATATAATGATAGTCAATCATTAAAAGAAACTGTATATAGAATAAATTTTGGATATGATGTAAGACCTGTATGTGAAAACTGTGGTAAACCTATTAAATTTTTAGGTAAACCTTCAAGAATGTGGAAAACTTATTGTTCAAATCAATGTAGATATTCATTAAATAGATTAAATAAATATAAGCAAACTTGCTTAGAAAAATATGGTGTAGAATATGCTCAACAATCAAATAAAGTTAAAGATAAAGCTAAGCAAACTTGCTTAGAAAAATATGGTGTAGAACATTATACTAATAGAGAAAAATCAAAGCAAACTTGCTTAGAAAAATATGGTGTAGAAAGCAATTTAAATATTCCTGAAGTAAAAGAAAAAATCAAAAAAACTTGTTTAGAAAAATATGGAGTAGAATTTTTTACACAAGCAGATATAGTAAAAGAAAAAATCAAACAAACCTGCTTAGAAAAATATGGAGTAGAATATATTTTACAATCTAAAGAATTTAGAGAAAAATCAAAACAAACTTGTCTTGAAAAATATGGAGTAGAATTTTCTGCACAAGCAGATGTAGTAAAAGAAAAAATCAAACAAACCTGCTTAGAAAAATATGGAGTACCTAATGGTGGTGGTTCAAAGAAATCATTAGAAAAAATTAAACAAACATGTTTAAAAAGATATGGTATACCTAATGGTGGAGGATCAAAACAATCATTGGATAAAATAGCAAACACAAAAAGAAAAAATCATTCATTTACTACTTCTAAACCAGAAGAAAATCTTTATAAAGAAATAAAATCTATATATCCATCTGTAATAAGACAATATAAGGAATCCAGATACCCATATAATTGTGATTTTTATATTCCAGAATTAGATATGTTTATAGAACTTCAAGGTTCATGGACCCATGGAAAACATCCTTATAATGAAAAATCAAATCAAGATAAATTAATATTAAATAAATGGAAATCAAGATTATTAGATAATCATGGATTTTATTTAACCGCGATAAAGGTTTGGACAATTTCAGACCCAAAGAAAAGAGAAACATCAAAGAAGAATAATTTGAATTATGTTGAACTCTTCAATAAAGAAGACATTCAATTATTTTTAATAAACTTACAGAATATTAAGAATGAAAAGTTTAAGTGATTTGATTTTAGAAGCAGAAGATCAGCAAAATGGTAATAATCAGAATAATGATCAGCAAAATAATAACCAAGATCAACAAGATAATAAAAACAAATCTGTAAAAGGTGATGCTGGTACATTCAAACAATGGCCAGCTTTTGAAACAACTGTTAAAGGATGGATTAAAGTCATGTCTGGTCAAGAAGAAGCAAAAGATAGTTTCTTCGATGGTGGTTTCTTAGTGCCAAATAGCATAGCTGGATGTGTTACAAATACACAAGCTAAGACCGCAACATTGGCTAAGCAACTTGATTCTACTTGTAAAGTTTTGATAACAGAATTTTCGTCTGATTTCAGTTTCTTGTTGGATAATTTGAAACCTTATGGATATCAATCATCTGGTTGGTCTAAGACAAAAGGTCCAAAAATTGCAGATATCATTAAATCCATGAAGGCCGAAGCTAAATCAGGTAATTCTGAAGAAAATAAAAATAATGACAATAAAGACAATGGAAACAGTAATAACGGAGGTACCATGTAATCAAACTACCAATACTTATTGTGAAGGAATGGTAACAGAAGATTCCAAGAAAAAGAAAACAACAAATGACATAATTTCAGATTAAGTGATCCGATGAAACAGATAAATGAGTATCTTGAGAAACCTATAAATGAATCTCAGGTTTATGATGACATCATTAAGTCACTACAAGAATCTAAAGAACAAGGTAAACCTATAGAAGAAGGACTTTTTACAGGTTTATTTGCCGGTGCTGCAGCTTTTACTGTTGGCCCTACAATAATGAAAGCCGTTGCTAATGTTCTTGGAATTGATTTGAAGGGCCCATTGGGTAGTTTAATGACAAGTCGATTGATTTTAACTGCAGTTGGAGCAAAATTGGGATATGCTCATTAATGAACATGTCCCAATTTCCATTTATCCTATTTCAAATATTTTAATTCTTTCAAATATTTTGTACAAATTGCATTTCCATAAAGATAAGCAATTACACTCTTCATTGGATCATTTATGATATATGAAGTCAATTTCATCCAAATAATACCAACTATAATCTTTATATTTGTATCGATTGGCATATCATCCAAATCAATTTGTGTAATTGAAGAAAAATCTCCTGATGGATATTTTAATTTAAGATTCATACCATCTGAATAATCAATTTCTTCAATTGTGACATAAGGAGCACTATTGAATCTTGAATATCCATTAAGTCCATAGCAGAATTTTGCAATATCATATTCTGCCATTCCCAATCCAATTGTCTTAAGGTTTCCAAAATATCCACGTGGATCAATAAATACTACATTACCATCTTTATCAATCATTGTATTATCTGTATTTGGATCACCATGACAAAGGCATACATTGAAATTGACTTCATTATCCCCATACCATTTCTTTAATGCATCCATCAATTCATAAAAATTTGTTGTAATTGGCATGTAATCAATACATCTTACTTCGGTTTCATCAATGAAATAATCAATCAATTTCTTACATGGATTTACTCTAGTATATACTTTTCCAATTAATTCATTATAGAATGCTCTTCTAATATCTTCATCTTCATCATCTACATCTATATCAACATCATTAATGGCATGTAAAGCTTTGATTACATCAGAAATCAACTTCTTAAAATCACCATTTTTATAATACCATTCTTGGGCTGTTACTCCATCAATTTTATTCAAAATCAATTCATGTTTGTTTTCATCATATCCTTGTTTTCCACACAAACATGATATATTGCTATATCTGTCATAAAAATCATTTTCAATCTTTTGTAATTTGATAGCATCTTCTGTTTTTGCAATCTTAATTACTTTATCATCTTCAATTTTAATCTGATTGAAATATCTGCATGTATTTTTGGTTGACAAATCTCTAAGATATTTCTTTTGGTCAAATTCTTCTCTAATACCTTTATCCCAACATTCAATAGAAAAAGTTTTTGTCAAATCACCCATCCTATCAATTTCAGAAATTACATGTACTCTATAATAAGATTCTCTATTATGGCAAAGAAATGAATTCAACAACCCAGCATATTCATGGGATGCTTCATAAACATAAATATCACCATCATATTTATCAATCAACTCATCAATCTTTCTCTCAATTATAGTTTTTTCTCCATCTGTAACCAAATAAAATGGAAAAACCAACTCTAAGTTAAGCTCCATATAATGGCTTTCCGGATAATGTGACTGAACAATAAATAAACAATTCTTTTTCATTTTCATCAATTTTAAATCAATACTAATATAGACTAGTTTCTTAAGGTATTCAAAAGATTAGTGACTTTTGATTGTAATGTTCCAGATGGATGACTCTTTTGCAATCTTTCACACATGTTTACTATTCCAAGCTCTTTTGATTTGAATGCACTAGATATAGCTGTGGACATTACTGCTTCAAATATTATATTTGATGTAGCTGGTACAATCCCAAATCCATCCAATTCTCCAGGATCTGTTTTTATATGACAGATAAAATCAATATCTTTGCATGACCTTACTTTATTCAATTGCATTTCATTTGACATACAAATCATTACAACTTTACATTTTGGACGCAATTGTTTCATGTATTTGAACAACACATAAAGTTCATTTGAGCACCCAGATTTTGACATAGCAATCAACAAAGATGGTTTGTCAACTGAAATAGGTCCTAAATCTCCATGTCCTGCTAAGCATGCATCTATGAATTGGCCATCAACCATTATTGATTTCAATGTAGCAGCATTCTTTTGTGCTATATATCCTGGCTTACCTATTCCTGTAATATATATTGTTTGATTGTCTAATATAGCTTCTTTAATCATATCAGAAAGAATGTTTATGTTTTTCATAGACCCAACATCATTCCTCATGGTATTTAATGAAGCCAAGCAATCAATTATAAAATCGAAATTTATCATAAAATTATTTTATTTTTAAACAACTAAGAATTAAATATTGTACTTTAATAAAATAGAAATTAAGTGTTTCGGTTTCATCCGAACCTATTCATAAATAAATTATACCAAAAACTAAAATGAATCTAAATTTGATTAAAGGCCTTCAATTTGCTGAAAAGCTCAACATGACAGAGGCTATCACCGAGTCAGGTAAGGAATTCTTGAAATCTTATCGTGGCTATCTTTACACAAATCCAGCAAGCTATGGCCTTGTCAATGGTTTCATATCTGAAGCATGCAGCCATAAGTATGACAATGGCATTGCTTCTATTTTAGAGTCAGTTCTGAAGTATGTAACAGAAAACAAGATAAGTTGGAAGATTGCAAGTGCATGTGAGATCATTGAAAACTCTAATGATCCTTATGGTTATATTGCTAAGGAAGGTTGCAAAACAGCAGAAAAGCTTCTTGAAATGAATGAATCAGAAGTAGTACAGTATATTAAGGCCGGAGCGCTAAAATCCATCCAGTACATTCCAGAATTCAGAAACATTTGTAAAGAAGTATATGGTACAATGCATGTTGATGAAGTACGTACACAGCAATATTCACTCATCAATCCATTGTCTTATGCTATTGTAAATGAAAATGAAACCTGGTTCTGTGTAAATGGTCTTACTTATTGTATTAAAGAAGGTAAAGTAGAGAATAAGATGTGTGAAGATAAAACTTTCAACACTATCAATTATCTTCTTCCTAACTTTGAAAAGGTAGATGAAAGTCTTGTGTTTACTTGGACTCCTAACTTTGGTGAAAAACCATTTACTTTTGTTCTTGCTGAATCTGGTATTCAACTTAAAAAGGATGGTATTGTAGATGAATCATTCAACAATACAGTAGACTTTAAAGTTTATTGTGACAATCTTTCTACTACAATGTTTGGTGCTACTAAAACTAACTTCATGAATATAGTAGCGAATGTTGCTACTGTACAAGAAGGTATGGATAACATTTGCGAAGTAGATAATGCCAAGATTCTTGAATGTGCAGATGGCAGCATTGCTACAATTGTAGAAGCTAAAGAAAATGTTGCACTGACTTGGAATCGTAGTGCACAAGTAAAGTGTAATGAATGCCAGAATTTTGAATACATGCATGAAGCATTGGACCAAATTAAATCTTTGACTAATATCAATCTTCGTGAAAACTATCAAGCTCGTATTGATGAAGATTTGAAGAAAGAAGACCCAGATTCTTATGCACAAATTCAGGAACAACTGCGAGCAAATAAAGATGCAAAGATTGAATCTCGTCGTATGAAGATACAGCAACTTGCAGAATCTTACAAGAATGATCCTACAAAGATCGCTATTCTTTCTACATTAAGTAAAGAACTTGCAATGCTTGAAAACAAATAAGATATAAATAATATAAAAGAAAAGAGAACCTTCAATTGAAAGTTCTCTTTTTTGTTTTACTTAAATTGTGTCAGGAACGTTAAAAATGTTTTAGCTGATAGAATATACTGAAGCATATTCTTCCGCTACCTGTGTGACCCAGGCGCCATCCTGGTGAATTTATAAACAATCTCGTAAATCATTAAAGAATTCTGTAACAAAAATACCTGCATCATCAAGATCATCCTTAAAAGAATATATGATAGAACGATTTGTCAATGCTGGATCATGTGAAACCAGATAGATAGGACATTCCTTAATAGGATACATTTCTACTGTACCATCTTCAAAACATACACCATAGATTCTTTCTGACTTATCACCTAACAAATTGTATAGCTTTTGCAAATCTTCTGCTGTAGTTATCTCAAAAATATCCTTTAGCAAATCAATCTTAATAGTAGTATTACGACTATGATAACCTGTACCATACCATAAAATTGCTTGTAATACCAATTCTAGATTGAACTTATCTAATTCTGTACAATTCTTCATGTTCTATTTTTATAATTTACTTTATACAAAATAAAAATCTCTATTTGTTACATTATAAGTATTTCCATCTACCTTCAAATAGAATGATGTTGAACCATCATTTACATAATCTGTATAAGTTTCACATCCTTCTAAAATACCAGTAACATCATTAGTAATGAACTCCTTGCCATTCCACTCTTCATTTACTCTCTTTATAGTAACAGCACGTCCAATATTTGAATTTACTGCATCAGTGAAAATTTTTTCTACATTTAAAATGTTCATAATCATAAAAAATTAAAGTTCTACATTCATTAACATTATGAATATAGAACTTTTATTATTTATTTCAAATTATTTTGAATATTTTTGAATTTATTTATTAGGAAAAATAGAAATCTCTATCTGTTACATCATAAATATCTCCATTTACCTTCAAGTAAAATGACATTGGCCCTTTACCCACATGATCTTTATAAGTGTTACATTCCTCTAAAATGCCAGTAACATCTTCATTATGAATAAACTCTTTACCAAACCATCCTTCTTTTGCATTTTTAATCGTAACAGTATGACCAATGTTTGGTTTTACTAAAATATTGAAAATTTCTGTTATATTCATTTTAAAATTTTTTAGAAAAAATTATATCCTTGGATTTCTTTATATTTGTAATGTTGCTCATCATCAGAAGCTTTATGTCCAAGTTCATATAGGAATAAGGAATTTTTATCCATGGATTTCCATTTGTCAATATCAATATAGCCAAGGACTGATCCTATAAAGATTGATGGATCTTTTGTATACTTAAGCATTTCATTTGTCCATATTGGTTCTACAATATTCATCAAATGATCTGATTTTATTTTATTATGCAATTCAATATAATGTTCTTTTTCCTTCTCTCTTTCTCGATATTTCTTGACAGTAATAGTTACAAAATCATTGTAGTTCAATTTGGAATCACCAAACTTACTTAATTTATGTCCATTATTAAATTCAACATCAACACACTTATACCAAGCATGTGGCAATCCTCCAATATAGTCAATATATTTTCTACCTTCATTGATGTTGTAAGTGTTTATCAGATTTCCAAACACAATATCATCACAAATAGTCTGATAAGCAAAAGAAATACCATTCTTTATGATAGCTTTATCATATACTTTCTTACTTGTAAGAATTCCATTTCCTCTTGGGTATATGCAAAGTGGATAAGGACAGCAAGCTTCAGATAGGGAATACAAATCTGAACCATAAGTGATTTTTGGATCAGCATGATTCAATATGAAATCATTCAAAACTCTGATATTTATATAAGTACTTGTATTAGTTCTGAATATCCAATCAGGGGAATACTTGTCTGCAATAAACCTATATGCCATCCAAGTTTTCTTAAATGTATATTGCATATCATCTTCACAGGCAAGATGCAAATGCCAAACATTTTCATGATCTTTATATTGTTTGAATTCAGATTTCATATATGCTCCACCATCATAATATACAATACCAACATTCTCTGGGAGCTCTTTAGCCCAGGTTTCTAATGCAAGGTCAAACTCATCTTGGAAAGTGAATCCTTTACAAATTTCAGCATTAGCTCCCATTATCAATATGAATAATGTAGGAGTATATTTCAATTGATTTTCTGCCATGTTAAATATGATTTAATTTTTCGTCTTCTACAGCATATTTTATTGCTAGTTTTTTAAATTTTTGAATATCTTCTTCTGTAAGCTTCTCATCAACATTATGGTTATAAAATAAATGATTTCCCATCATTATCTTTGTATGCTTGTGACCTTTAATATCTCTTGTATAGAAATATCCATCTTCTTTCTTATCATAAAATTTCTTAGGATCCATGATAGCTTCTGCTGCCTCTATTGGGATAGGTAATGCACCACAACGTAATGCAAATGTTGCAGTTTTTGAAGAGAATTCACCCCATACATTTCTTTCCATTCTCTTGAAATCTTCTATCAATATCTTCTTCAGATATTCAGAATTTCCTTCTGATGCGGCTATAGCAACTATTTTTCTACCTCGATTCTTTGTTCTGTCATTCAAATAAACATCTGAACCGGCATTAGGATGTCTCTTATCAGCATACAATGCAACAGCAACTATCTTACCTTCATTTCTGTATAGCTTAGCAAAATCTGCTTTATTTACAATATCTTCTTTCTTCTCAATTCCAGAGCAACCACCAATATCTCTATATCCATATTCTATAATAGCAAACATATCATCTCCATATTTATCTACCAATTTAAATACTGATTCTTTATCTGTTCCTGTAATATAATGCTCTTTAATGTATTGAGTTAGTTTCTTCATGGCATAACCATTGTATTTTTATAAAAATTGTTTGCTTTTGGAATTACCATATTTATCAAATAATTATATGCGGGTAATATGAAATTTACTTTTTCCAAATCAGTCAGTTGATGTTTACCATTTGGAACAATATATGTATTCCAAATATTCTTATAAAATTCTGTAGGTAATATTTTTGTTCTTCCAATCACTTCATCACTATCAGACCAAATCAATATAGAATAGTCACCATCTTCAGAATTATCCCATCGATATCCAGTCCAATGTTCTTTTGTTTCAAATAATGGATGTTCTTTAGAATACTTTACTAATTTCTGTACAGTATTACTGTCATGGTTTGAAACATAATCCACAACTTGCTCTAATGTAGAATCAGTTACAGGGTTAATGAGAATGCTTGGCAATGAACAAATGCTTGCAACATGCATAGCATACCATCCACCAAGGCTTGATCCAATTACAACATCAATATCCAATTCTTCTACTAAAGAGCATAAATATGGAATAGAATTTTCTGGATCTGCTTGTTCATATTTATAACAATATACTTTAGTATTTGGAAGATTATCTTTTAACCATTTACATGTACTTGATTCTGGTGAACTTCCATAACCATAAATATATAATATTTTCTTTTTCATATTAAATTAAAGTGATAATGAAGTAAATGGGTAAGGTTTGAATGATGTAACATATTCAATTTCTGTTGTTTTAAACACTTTATCAAGCATTCTGAAGTAAGGTACTCCAATTACTCTTGCACAAGCAGTTCTCTTATTGAACTTACCTTCAAATTTACCATCACAATATCCACCTATTCTTTTCTTTTCAGTATCAACACACCAACATTTATTGTCTGCACCTAATCTAATCAATGAATAAGAATATTTTGCTTCTATTGTGTTGTTTACTTCATCAACATACATTGGTTGTACATAACACTCAGCTCTATGACATCTCTTTGGTTTATATCTGTCGCCGTTCCAGCATCCATCAGAATAAGACCAAGTTGATGTATGTACTTTGAATATTCTTTTCTTATCTGCATCCCAATAGAATTCCCAGAATGGTTTTGGATGAATCAAATTGAATATCTTATCATCATCTTTATATTCATCTGTAACATCTGTCAAGACCATTTCATAAATCCTATCTATTGTCTCCCATTGAACACCATCTTCTTCTTTTGGATCATATTCATCTAATTCGTTCAATGAAATGATATGATAAATTGGTTCTGGTTTTGTAACATTAGTACCTATCTTTAGAAATGGAGCAACAGCAGTAATAATGAATCTACCACCTCCACCACCATATCTGATAGAATTGCACTCATATATATGACCCACCTTCAAGAATTCTAATGGCTTCTGGAAATTCAGATAATTCTGATATTCTGTTTCAAGAATATTATTTAACTTCGGGGAACTTTCTTTAATAAAAGACAAAAAATCCATATTTATTCTGTTTTTAAAATTCAACTTATATGAAATAATTTACAAAATAAATATAGATTTTTTATACGAAATTTCAAACTTTCAAGCTATTTCTTTAGCAAAAGCTATAGCCATCTTCTTACAATCATCTAATGTCTTTGCTTCTAATGGACCATTCTCTTGCTTTAGTGTTTCATACCCAACTTTACCAGGACCAGATTTAACCCCAATCTTAAATCCATATATAGCTCGATGGCTCCATCCATACCAAGCTTGTTCCTTTTCAGAAAATCCAATTTGATTTACCTTAGAACTTGGACTTATCTTTTCAGGTACAATACCATGTTTATTGAAGAATTTTTGTAATGGACTATCATCATTATTTTCAAGAATTGTCAAACCTTCATATATAATAGCATTTAGATTAATCTTCTTTATACATGATGCCCTAATATTGTTGTATGTGTATATTGTATTCTTAGACTCCATATTGTCATCAACATAAAAGTTTGAAACATTATGAAATTTAATCATTTCATCATTCATTATGTTTATTTTTAATAAGTCACATTTTGAAAGATCATATTTCAATTCTTTTAAGAAATCCATGAAGTCATTTTTATTTTTTCTAATGTCAACACAGCAATATAAATATATTCTTGAAGGTATTGCTCTATACATATTGTTTTTACATCTTAGTCCTTCTTTCAATATTTTTTCTGTAAATTTCTTATCGCATAAATGATACATAATTCCATTATTCTTATGAACTATATCATTAGCTTTCTTTGAGAATACTGGTTCTACTTCAACTATATTTTTTGATTTTGAAGATGACTTATAGTTAAAGAAATTCATTAATATGATTATTTTCTTTCCTATTTCCGACTTTCTGGATGGATTATAAAATTGTTGTGCATCCTTTTCATTATCAAATATAGCTTTGAATGACTTTGCATTATCATTTTTTGTTTTGTCAACTATATCTTCAAACTTTAAATTACTAAATATTTTTTGTAACTCATTTTGAAGTTTTGCTGAAGAATGACTCATTATCAAAGTTTCTTCTATCATATTACAAGTATTGCAAAATATTTCTTTACTTGTAGCTGGAACATTTCCAAATAAATCTTCACAATCTATTGACAATCTTTCTATTGTAGCCCAAAATCTTGGATTATCATAATTTACTTCATATCTATCTATATATTCTTGTAATGACTTCATAAGTTAATTAACTGTAAAATTTGAATCTCTTTTGTGTTTCTAATGGAAATGATGATTTAGACTGAAACCAAAAATATGAAAATGAACCATCTAAAATATACGTCTGACACCAATCACCATCATATCTTACACCTCTACCAATACTTTGAATAATAGTTCGTAATGTTTCATTTTGATACCATCCATCATACAAATCCTTCTTACGTTGAACAAGACGAGATCCAAGATATGGATATGGCATCTTAATCATAATGATGAATCTGCATTCATCTCCAGGTAAATCAATACCTTCATTCAATGTTGGCCCAACTAATATTGTATCAGAATCAGTATTCTTATGGTAATCTATCAAATCTCTCTTTTCTTTTGCATCATTGTACAAAAGCATTCTATCCTTCAAATCTTGTGGAGCTTCTTCATATATCTTCTTTGCAAGATCATAAGTCCAAGTCTGGATTATTCCTTTCTTATTCTTATATCTGTTACAAAGCTCATAAGTGGCAGATTGTACATGTGGAAAACTTTCATCCTTGAATTTCTGACTCATTTTCCATCTGGAAAGAACATATATAGGACTGTTTGTAAAATCAAATAATGATGGAAGATTATCCTCTAATGGATCAACAATACCAAGATTTTCAGAAAAACTATCCATATTTCCTATAGTGGCAGAAGTCATAACAATATGTTCTGGACCTTGCAACAAAAATGCTTGTGCAATATAATCTTCTTTTGCACATTGCAAGTCAATAGTCTTTTCCTTCTTCTTAGCAATCTTTCCGGTTTTATGATTGAACATTTCTATAGTATGTTCATTTGGTGTTACAACAACATAATCCTTATTTTCTTCTACAGCAACAATATTGAAGTAATTTTTAAGCATAGTTTCATGTCTCTTTTGCCATTCACATTCTTCATATACTTCATATTCTGTACTTGAAACATAACCCTTTCCTTTGATGTTTGCAGAAAGTTTTTCCATTATCTTATCTACAACACCATTAAACATACTAATCTTATAAGCATATTCTTTTATTCTGTCAAGAACAGTATTGTCATTACATTCATATATAGAATTGAACAGAGCTTCAAGATTATCCTTCAACTGATTATGTGAACAAGCAATATCTGTTGAAAGACTTGACAATTCTTCTTGCCATTCATCAGCAAACATATCATTGTTCAAACTTATTGCATAATCATATATATGCAGTAATTTAGAAAGATTTGTATCTTTCAATTGAGGACAATATGAACCTTGAAGCAAATTAGGAATATTGTGGCACTCATCACAAAATACAATAGGACGAACATACCAAGCATTTGGATTTACTTCTATATGCCCGGCTACTGCTCTAAAGTACATCTGATAAGTCATGATTGTTATATCAGATCGCATAGCTTGCTTTCTTGCCTTAATGTAAGGACACCATCTTGCACAATCATATCCACAAGCATCGGCCAATTCTGGATTAATCAAGGTTTTCCAAGAAATCTTAGCTATTTTGCATTCTCCTTTATTGACTTCTTTGTTGTTTTTCTGGCAAACATAATTTGCAGATCCTTTTATTCTTCCAATCTTATATTTCAGTTTTTCATGTGAATCAATGAAATCATCATATTGTTTCCACAAAGAAAGATCTGAACAAAGCAGAAAACTCTTCTTACTGTAACATTCTGCAAGTACTAATGCAGATATTAATAAAATTATTGACTTACCAGTACCAGTAGGTGCTTGAACCAAATGGGCCTGGTGATTGCTTTTCTCTTCTATGCAATTACGTACTATCTTTGCAATAATTTCAAGTTGATTATCTCTAAACTTAAAATCATTACCAAGTACTTCTTTTGCTATATTTTCTATATTGTATTCTATCTCATTTATCATGTTATTAAGATAGAAACATTATCGATTCTTTTCAAACCAATCTCTTGCATATTTTGCCATTCCTTCACTGTCACAAACATCGTCGATTTTTGGTAAATCAAAATCAGGAAATGATCCTTTGAATGTTGAAATCATCAATTGCTTATTTGCATTTCCAGATCCTGTGTAAAACCTTTTTACTTCAGCGGGTGGTGTTACAAGAAGGGTACCAACAACAGTATGATGATGCAATCTGTCTCTTATCAAATAATTCAATCCAGCAAGATCCATTACTGCAGCACTATGAATAGAACCATAAGATATTCCTTCCATACATATTGTTACTGAGTCAATAGTACTGGTTTTTCTGAACTTCTGTAACAATTCTTCTATAATATTATATATTGTATCTGCAATAGTTGATAAGTTGTGTGCTTTTGCTAGCTCACGTTCATATGCATTGTTTGTATCTTTTACATTTTCTTTTTGATATAAACAATATTCAAAAATTTCAGAATTATTTGATTGGGCATTCTTTTCTTTCTTTGTAAGCTTATCTCCTTTTATTATGAAAAATCTACAGAAACCAGTATCAGTTCTTATTGTCATACCAGTACTGTTTATAGATGGATCAATTCCTATAAAAACATTCATGAAATCAATTTACATATTTACTTATAAATAAAAATGTGTAAATATATAAATTAATTTCATGAATTTCAAATTAAAAAATGTTAATTCAATTTTAGTCTTCAATTCTGAATGACCATTGCAACATAAACCAAGAACTCTCTCGTTCTGCTCGATACTTTGGCAATTTCATTCTCTTCATAATTATAGGAATAAGATGTTCTTCTCTCCATTTGTTATGTTGGATTGTAGTCCAAGTATGTTTCTGGAACCAATCTCTATCAGTTTTACATTCAGTAAGTAACTGTTCTTCAGGTCTTTTATCTCCAATATATCTGAACATATCAATTACTAAAGAATATACTAATGATGGACTGTTTCTACCATTCAATGTACAAGATTCCCATCTATCCAATTTCCCATTCAACATTTCATCAAATGTAAACAAACTTACATTTTCAAACTTTTTTCTATCCTCACGTTTCATGTTATTTCTAATTTAAATTGTTCATTTATATGATAGAAATTAGTTTAGAAAATTTCAAAAATATAATAAAAGTCACACAGGGACGTTTATAATATAGTAGGTTATAATTTATACTCCTAAGTATTTTTCCGCTCCCTGTGTGACCCAGGCACTTTCCTGGAGAATCATGTTATTTTATTGGTGAACCATCATAATCAATATACGTTTTAGAATTATCTGATGGACCACAATCATCATTTATTTTTGGATCATGATTCAAATCAATATTATCTGTTGTATTGCCATGTACTGATATACTAGAATAAGGGTAATTCTTAAATCCTGTATCTTCTTTCTTTTTAATTATTATGCTTTCTTCTATAGGTTTATCAAATGGCTGTTCTTCTTCAAATCTGTTGTTAGCATCTGTTTGAATGAATTGGTAGTCAAAATTAGAATACTTGAATATACATCTAAATGTAGCAGATTGTGCTAATGGTTGGGTATAGTCAAATTGCAGCATATCTACCCCATCTATAACTGGATGATCTAATACAATTCTAGAATAAACACATCCATTTTCATTCAAAAGATCAATATTAAAGCTATAGTCAAGATTCTTATCTAAATTTTCTGTATCTCTACAATATTGATAGCAAAAGCTTTCAAACAATAAAAAATAGTTTACATATCCTAAAGTATGTCTGAAATCTATGTTCAATGTATGGTCAACTAATGCAGCTGGGCTAGCAACACTTCTGTAATTTACATCACTGGCTCCACCTTGCATCCAATTTTGTTCAGTTCTTCCTGGAAGCCTTACTGGGTTACCATGATTAGTTTGCTGCTGAGCTACAGTACCAGATGAGAATCCAAGTACTTCTACTTTCTGTATTGTCTCATTCAAGAATTCTATTGGTTTTGTTATGAAACTATGAGAATCTTTCAGTATCTTAGTGTATTTTTCTTGTATCTCATCTGGGATGAATTCATCTGGTAATATCAATCTGAATCCATCTCTATTTCCTGATAATGAAAACATATTTCAATATTCTGAATTTTTTTATTCGCTAGATGGTGTTTTACTATTTAATGGATTATCTCCTGCTTGTGTTTCATCTCTTTCAGCACTATTTTGACCATTGTCTGTAGAAGTATCACTATATTGCATAGTTGAATTTTCTGTATCTTGAACTTGCTTTACATTTACTTCCACTGGTTTGTTCAACAATGTACTGATCTTAGAAATAGAATCCTTGATAGCAGCATGACGTTTCTTTTGCATTTCATCAGCTTGATTTATAGTCTTAGCAGATATCTTAAGCTCTCTTACAAGCTTATCCAATACAACAGCTAACTTATTTGCTAAAGTATTTGTTAATTTGTCAAGACCACCTAATCTTCTAGCCATTTGGTCTAAAGCAGTTATCAAATTAGTCATAGTTTGTGCTTTTGCTACATCCAAAGTATTTATAGATCTAATAAACTTAGATACATCTTGTGTTTCTGCTCTAAACTGTGGTATATTCTTTACTTTAGCTATTTCTACATTTATACCTTTTACAGCATTTATTACATTGTCATATTTAGAAGTATCCTTTGGAGCCTCATCATAAACATCAAACAACATCTTCATTCCATTATAATAATCCACCATCATAGGACCAAACATCGGTATGTTCTTAGACAAATTTTTGGTATCCAAGTAGACAAATGTCTCTGATATTCCTCTGACCATCTCTTTAGGTATATCAGATAATGATATTACTATACTTGAAGCATTATCTTTAGTTTCCTTCTCTAACTTCTGTTTGAATTTGATTATCTTCTTATAAGATTTTATAGCGTCATTCAGTATATCAGTATATATATCAAACTGTTTTTGTATAGAAGAAAATTCATCATCCTTTAAATTAGGCATCTTCTGAATAGCTCTAGACATGCTAAATGGGAGTTGTGTTAAAACAGCATCTACTATCTTATTTAATCCATGTATATCATCTTCTTTTCCAAACTTAGATTTTAATTTCAATATATCACTATAAGAAGATACTATGTTATTCAAAAGCTTAGTATAAGAACTATAGCTAGAAGATATTTTCTTAATGTTATCTTCTGCATCTTCAAAGAATGGTTTGAGTTCTTCTTGATTATCATCCATTGTTGCTTTCATTACAGCATCAGGAACAGAACTTATCATTAAAGAGATGATGCTTGAGAGTTCAATCATCTTGAGAGGATCTATCTTTAAGTCAAGAATACTTTTTATTGACTTTACATTAGCAGCAACAAGCTTGTCAAGTCCACCTAAACAGTTCTTTACCTTGGCAAATGGACTAGTACTTCCATCATGATTGAACCACCCAGAATCTTCAAACCAATCTTTACTATGTGCATTATATATAGCCATTACAGCTGCTGGTATGCAAGACATCAAAGCCGTTACATTATTGTATACAGTTCCTTTAGGTCTTAATGATTCTATTGGTATCTTTTCATATTGACCTTTAAGAAGCTTTCCATTTGAATCATACTTTTGTATTCTCAAATCAGCTGCATCTTTCACACCTTTAGCAGTCTCAGATATTAATGATCCAATTCCCTTCAATGCTGTAACTATTTGAGCAAATCTAGAACAAGTTCCGTCTTTAAACACAACTGATTGATCTTCAAACATCCAAGCAGTCTTAGGATTGCTTCCAAGTGCCATAATAGAATTTCCAAGACATGACACTATAAGTTGGGTATTTAATGCAGCATTAATGAAATCTTTAAAATCAAGTGGTCTTGTTCCTTTCTGTTTTCCATCATTACCATATATAGGTATTCTTAAGTCAGCCATATCTTTGACACCTTTAGCTATATTAGATATCATTTTTCCTAAGCCTGTACAACCAGTCACAACACGACCAAATGGGGTTTTTACTCCTATCATATTTCCAAGCCAACCACTATCAAACATTCCTTCAGGAGCTTTATCATATAAATCTAATATTGCATATCCTAAGCATGTAACAATTGTAGATATGTTAGTAGCTGCATTATTAAAATCAGTTTCTGTTAAACTACGATATCCTACTTTATCTGTTCCTTTATAAATAGGTATCTTTAACTCTGCCATGTCTTTAACACCTTCTGCTATCTTAGCAATCATCTTACCCATTCCAGTACATGATTTCACTACTCTAGTGAATGGTGTGTCCATACCTAAGAAGTCCCCAAGCATTCCATTAGAGAATATGGTAGGATTTTCTTTGTATATATCAAGAATTGTACCACCTATTATAGTAACTATTGTTCTTATGTTTTCAGCAGCATCTGTAAAATCAGCATCTGTCAAGTTTCTTCTTCCCACTATCTTTCCTCCTTCTCCATATATAGGTATAGAAAGATTAGCATAGTCTTGAATTCCTTCTGATAACATAGACATCATGTGTCCTAAACTAGCAATAGTTCCAGATGCAGCAACTATCATCATATCAAGCAATGGATTCATAAATGGTTTTAGTTCCCAAACAATGCTTAACATTGCTTTAATATCATCTGTTATAATAGAAGTGTCAACTCTTTCAAGTTTAGAAGCCATATCCATTACCTTTATAATCTCTTGCATGGCTTTTCCTGCTAATAATACACATCCAATGATTCCGGCTAAAGCAGCTTCTCCTGCTGCTAAACCTAAACCTCCAAGACCCCCACCTGCAAGTGATAGCTGCCCAAGACCTATGACACCAATAGCAAATACACCAAGTACTGCTACGGTAGTACCTATGGTTGCCCAAATTCCACCCCAGTCACCACCTATTTTATCTCGGAGTTTTACTATCTCCATCATTGCATATCCTGCAAGTCCAACACAAGCAATAACACCTATCAATGCCAAAGCACCTGTCTTAAGCTTTCCTTTGACAACACTGAGAATTCCTAATATGAGCGACATTCCACCTACTAGCAAGAGTTCTAAACCTAAGAACTGAAGTATGTAACTGCCTAAATCTGGGTAGTTCATCAATAACATTCCCCCAGTAAGTAATGCTATAGAAGAGACTAATACTAAAGCAGATAATGCATATCCCAAGAATAATGTTTTCTCATTGATTATTCTTCCTGCAAATCCATAAGCTAATGTTATTACTGCTATAAACCCTCCTAATGTCAATGCAAATGATATAGTGGCATCTTTCATATTAGGTATCAACATGAACAATCCACCAACTAATAATGTAGCTGCTGATAGTACAACTAAATTAGAAAATTCATGTGCTATCATCATTCCTTTCTGTCCACCAAGCATCTTGCTAGCACCCCGGTAAGCTGCAGATATTCCAACTAAGAATAAACCTAATGTAAGAGTAAATCCTAAAGCAGACAAGAACATTCCATCTATATTCATAATAGCTGCACCTAACAGAAGTATAGCTCCTGATATTCCAACCAGAATTGCAAAATTCTTAGCATCATCTATGGATTTATCTGTAGTTTGTGTAGCACCTAACTTAGCACCTATCATATTAGCTATGAAGTCTCCACCGGCATAAGCTAATTTCATTAAAAGTATAAATGTTCCAAGCTCTAAAGCAAACAGTAATGCAGTTGCAAACAGAACTGGATGTTTAGTCATATATACAGTTGGAAGAAGTAATGTCAATCCAGCTATACCTATTAACCAAGCAAACTCTTCGGCTGATGACATAGTGTCTTTCATCATGTTGCTAGCTATTGTATAAGCACCTATAACTCCAGTTATCAGTAAAGTAAGAGAAAATGCAAATCCAAGAACACTACCTGTTGGAAGGAATGCATTAACCATAGCACCAAAAGCTAGTATCAAACCAGATTTTACAATTAACTTTATGAATGAATCTGATATTTCTACAGTTTTATCTATTCTTTCACTAGCTAGAGTATAAGCAAAAGTGACAGCACCTATAAATGCCGCTAAAGAGATGGTAAAAAGAATAGCATTGGTAAAGATACCTGGTATCATCATGACAGCAGCACCTATTAAAAGAGTAGCTCCTGACAAATATACTAACAGTGATACTTTCTCAGTTTGCTCAAGAGCTTCATCCATTCCTTTAGTAGCAAGATTGTAAGCACCTATCACACCAAGTATGAATGTTCCTAAAGCAAATGTAAATCCAAGTATTTCAGGCATTCTCTGAAGAACAATCTTTCCTATTACCGCACCAGCTAGCATTGTTGCTGATGCTATAGCTACAACAATACCTATGTTTTTAATTCTATCAAAGAAGTCATCATTTATTTCTATTCCATTCAGAGTATCTATCATCTTACCTACTGCTACAGCAGATAATTGCATAGACTTAAATCCTAATATTGATAAAGGTGCAGTTATACCCATTACTGATCCAAGCATAGACACTATAGTGAGTTTTTCTACTAATTTCTCTATATTGTCTATTTTCTTCAAATCTTCTTGGTTTATATCAAGACCATCAGATTGAATTCTCTTTATCAAACTCTTCAAATTAGTAAGTACTTTCTTATACTCTTTTATTCCATCTTGTCCCTTGCTAGCAAACAATCCTCCTATAGCAGCTAAAATTGAAAGTTTACTAAGGCTTTCTACTATTTTCTGGCAACTTTCTATCTTAGATACATCATCTTTAGAAGCTGTTAATGGATTCTTCTTGTTATTTATGTTGTTGACTAAATACTTGAGTTGAGTAACCATAGTCTTCATACTTGACACTCCTTCTTTTCCTTTGTCAACAAACATTCCTGCTATGGTACTGACAACTGCTATCTTTCCTAAACTTAGAATAACATCCTCACAATTTTTCATTATTTTAGGAACTGAATCATCATTAATAGCAGAATCTTGCATTGTGAATATCTTCTGTCCTAAGAAGTCAAGCTTATCTAAGAAAACTAAAGCATCTGATATGCCAACTATTCCATTTTTACTTACTTTAGATATTATGTTTGCCACACTCATCATTATAGTAAGTTGAATTAAAGTCTTTGTGGCACTCTTTATGTCTTTAGAAGTTGACTCATTAGCCGAAAGTCTTTGTACAACTTGCATGATAAATCGAAGATTACCATTATAACCTATTATTTTTGCTAGTTCATCGGTATTTATCTTAGAAAGAGACTTTATTATATTCATATAAAGCCAAGTAGTACCTAAAGCATAAGTTGCTATCAACTGGGTATAGGCAATATCTTTAAACTTTACATTATTTCCAACAGTACTAATATCTTCTATCATATTTTCTATGGCTCTAAGAGAAGAGTTATTCTTTCCAACAACATTATTCTTAAATATTTCATCTCCAAGTTCTTTTACCTGTAATGTAAGATAGGCAATAGGCCCTTTTGTATCATATATTCTAAGAAGTGACCAAAGGGCCATCTGGGTCTTCATTATCTTAGTTCTGTCTACATTTGTGTTTTCTCCTAAAGAAACTAATGACTCTATGAACTTAGCTAAAGCACCTACTGATTTGAATCCACCTTGTCCTGCTTCTTTTGATCTAGCTACTATATTCTTTATGATTGCAGAAATCAATCCTTTAGAAGTGATACCAATACCTGTTAGAATATTAGATTTTGTTGTCATCCAATATATAGAACGAAGATTCTTCTTCAAAGTTTTCATCTTCTGTTTGTCCATTTCTCCAATAGAAGGAATAGCATTCATTAATTCAACTACACTTGACAACTGAGACATAGTTTTCTTAGAGTCTATAGATGCAGAATTTATAGCATTACAAAGGTCAAGAAAATCATTTGTCAACAACTTGTTGACTTTAGATATTTTTTTCTTAAGTTTACCTGTATCTATTTTTGATATACTTTTGTCTATTCCTGTAAGATATTGCACTATGTTTTGATCTTTAACTTCATACTTTACTTTAGAAACACTATTTAATGCATCTGACAAATCTTTTAAAGCATCCAAAGAATCTTTTCCAAAATTCAATTCATCTATTTTTACCTTTATACTATTTAAGTCAACTGGATTGACTTGATTATCATTAGTATTGTTACTTTTATATTTTTCTTTTTCTAATTTTTGTTCATTAAAATTAGTCACAATAACTTGCATGCCATCAGATGTCAATATCTTATTAGTTTTATCAAGATTTTCAGATATTGATTTAGTAAATGATTGTATGTTAGTTTTTATACTGTCATAGCTTGTGTTTTCAGATATGTTCTGTCCACCAGACACAAATCCCATCATGGACATGAACTCTTCAGAAGCTTGACTTCTGGTTTTATTAAATGCATCGATGAACTCAGAAAAGCTCTTCTGTGAGTCTACATTTCCATTAAAAATCAAATCGACACCAGCCTCTACATTTTTTATTGAATCATTAATGCTATTAACAATTTCATCTAAGTTACCAGTTATTGAACCTCCTGGTAATAAATTTCCTCCATTACTTCTACTTACTGTCTTATCTGATACTTTTGGCATGTTAATTGTTTGATTTCTTACTTTTATTTCTTATATAAAAATTAAAAGGGAAGAACTTAAGTTCTTCCCTTCATATAAGATTATTT
>OLSB01000077.1_pt1 | contig 103218 bp, 105 predicted proteins | sample 1672071 | NCBI WGS metagenome assembly OLSB01 (sample SAMEA3136642, study PRJEB25190) | human gut metagenome | biome: human gut; feature: human-associated habitat; material: faeces | place: Austria | collected 2013
CAGGGCAAGAATTCTGCTCGCCGTCAGCCCTCACCCCTACATTTGACAAAGAACCCAAAAACCAGCTGCCCAGAAAACCACATCATAAACAACTAAAAATCCGCTTTCCTCTCGGAAAACGGATTGAGCGGAGAAGCCGGGATTTGAACCCGGGCGGCGCTTATCGCACCCTACTCCCTTAGCAGGGGAGCCCCTTCGGCCTCTTGGGTACTTCTCCATGACAGCCTACGGAGAGAGAGGGATTCGAACCCCCGGTGCCTTTCGACATCACTGGTTTTCAAGACCAGCGCCTTCAACCACTCGGCCATCTCTCCTCGAACCAGCGTTGTTTATTATACACCGGTTCCTGCCATTTGTCAACCCCTGTTTTGAGTTTTTTGAAGAAAATCGCAAAACGTTCGTCGGCTTCAGGCGTCCTTGGATTCCGACGAGCGCTTCCGTTCCTCCTCCTTCATTTTCATGACCAGTTCCATGATGTCATCGTTCGCCCACGCGTCCACGTATCCCGGAGGAAACAGCTTTTCGTACTTCTTATCCATGTCCTCCATCGAGGAATCCGTCTTCTTCTCGCTCATTTGTGTTTCTCCCTTCATGCCCGGTTCAGAATGATCTGCTGAACGAAATCGAGAACCGCGTTGGCGACCTCGCGGCGATACGGACGTTCCTCCGACACGATCCCATCATAGACCTGCGGCAGGCTCGCTTCCGCCGCGATTCGATTCAGCACGTTCACCTGCGTCAGAAGCGCGTTGTGGGTGTATGTCCTCGTTTTGTCCAGTCTGGGAATCAGCTCGCGGTACGTATCGGCCTCCATCGCGCCGCTGGAATAGAGCCGCTTTTTGATTTCCAGCTCGTAAATCGACGCGTGATAGCTTTCAAACAGCATCAGCGCGTGCTCGATCGTCTCCACGGTTTCCTGATCGTCACGGAAAAATTGCAGCATCTTCCAGATCGTTTCGGCGTTCAGGCTCATAGGCTCCTCCTCGCTTTTGCATTTTCTTTTATTTTACCATCATTTTCCACGGCTGTCAAGAATCTTCTTCCTAATAGAAAAGCTCGTCTCCGCGATGCACTCATGCGGAGACGAGACAGCCTATTCTTCTTTTTTCGGCGCTTCCGTCGGAGCGGCGGGCTTTTTGTCCGCACCGGCTTCCTCCGGCGCGTTGTCCTTCCGGACGCGCGGGCCGCGGCTGCGGCGATTGTCATTGCGCGGCGGGCGCTTTCCGCCGTTCTTGGGCTTACCGCCGTCCTTCTTGTCATCCGAAGCGGCTTCCTCGGGCTTTTCCTCCCGTTCCGGCTCGTCGCCCACAGCGTGAAGCTCCATGTACTGGTCGGTATTCATGGTCTTTACGGCCTTGGGACGCGGATAGCGCTTCCTCTTGGGCTCTTCTTCCTCTTCCTTCTTCTCGACCGGCTGCGGCTTCTCCACGACCTTCGGCGGGAGCTCGTTTTCCGTCGGACGCTCGCCGGGCGCGAGCTTGCGCACATCCTCCACGCCGTACTCGCGCACCTCGAAGCTGTCGTCCGTGCGCACGCGCACCTTGACCTTCTCCTTCAGCACGTTGATCTCCGTCACGTAGCCCACGCCGTCGGGCGTCATGATTTCCTTGCCTACGCGCGGCAGCTTTTTCAGCGTTTCCTCGTAATAGTCCTGCTCGTACTTCAGGCAGCACATCAGGCGGCCGCACTGACCCGAAATTTTCGTCGGGTTCAGGGACAGGTTCTGCTCCTTCGCCATCTTGATCGATACCGGCTGGAAGTCCGCCAAAAACGCGCCGCAGCAGATGGGACGGCCGCACGCGCCGAGCCCGCCCAGCATCTTCGCCTCGTCGCGCACGCCAATCTGACGAAGTTCAATGCGCATGTGGAACACGCTCGCCAGATCCTTGACCAGATCGCGGAAGTCCACGCGCCCGTTGGCGGTGAAATAAAAGATGATCTTGGAATCATCAAACGTATACTCGACGCTCACAAGCTTCATTTCCAGCTTGTGCTGCGCAATCTTCTTCACGCACAGGTCAAACGCCTCGGCTTCGCGGCGCTCGTTGCGCTCCGCCGTGTCCAGATCGGCCTGCGTCGCCTTGCGAATGACACTCTTCAGCGGCATCACGATGGCCTCGTCGGGCACCTCGCGCGCGCCGGTTACGACCTCGCCCAGCTCGACGCCGCGCGTGGTCTCCACAATTACATTCTCGCCCGGACGCGGCCACACCTCGCCGGGACTGAAATAATATACCTTACCCGCCTTTTTGAAGCGGATGCCGATTACCGTTGCCATGGGCTCTTAGTCCTCCCGATTTACCAGATCAAAAAACAGCATTTCCATCGTTGACTGATAGGAAACATTGCTTGTAAGCTTTTTTAGCGCCTCCACCGCGCACGAAAGCAGTCGGTCGCCGCGCACGCCCCGCTGAAGCAGCGCGCGCACCGCATCCTCGTCCGGCTCCGCCGCCGCGTGCTCCGCGCGCATCAGCCGGGACGCCAGCGTTTCATAGATTTCCAGAATCCGCCGCGCGGAGTCCTTGTAGCCAGCGATCATCTGGAAGGCCGCGTATACGTCCGCGTTTTCTCGCACGGACAAAAGCGCGCGCACGGCGCTTTCATACATCGGACGAAACGAATCGTCCTCCAGAATGCCCGTCGCCCGCCCGATGGAACCGGCTGCCTCGCGCGCCGTTTCCTTTGCCTGCGTCTGCGGAACGCCCCTCTGCACCAGAGCGTCGACGACCGTTTCGTCGTCCAACGGCGCAAAGCGGAACATCGCGCAGCGGGAGCGAATCGTGGTAAGCAGCGACGACGGCTTCGCGGTCAGCAGATAAAACACCGCGTAGTCCGGCGCTTCCTCCAATGTTTTCAGAAGCGCGTTCTGCGCGCTTTCGTTCATCCGGTCGGCCTGATCGATAATCACGCACAGGTGCCCCGCGTCCGGGCGCAGCGACACGCGCTCGATCATCCTGCGAATCACGTCAACCTTAATCGACCCGTCCTCCGGCTGAATCAGCAGAAGGCGCGGCGAATTTCCGCTTAAAAACTGAAGGCAGGACGGACACCGGTTGCAGGGCTTTTCGCCCTCCCCTTCGCAGTTCATCGCGCGCGCCGCCAAAAGCGCCGCCGTTCGCTTGCCGGTTCCGTCCGGCCCCGCGAACAGCTGCGCATGGACAATGCGCCCGGTGTTCACCGGACGCATGATTTGTTCTGTCAGAAACCTCCGCGCACGGAATTCGGAGAACGAGCTGGGTTCCGGCATCAGAACTTCTTAAACTGATCGACGTTCAGCACAAACACCGTCGCGCCGCCGACCATAACCTCGATCGGATACGGCACATATGCGCCGGTCACGCCCGACATCGGCGTGGGAGCCGTCGCGATCTGCTTGCGGCTATGGCAGACCTTTTCAACGACCGCCATGGCTCCATCCAGCTTTTTGTCCTCAACGCCGATCATCAGCGTCGTATTGCCCGCGCGCAGGAAACCACCGGTCGTAGCCAGTTTCGTAACGCCGTAGCCTTCGTTCATCAGCGAGCTGACAAGCTTGGTCGCGTCTTCATCCTGTACGATGGCGATGATAAGCTTCATAAACATCCCTCCTGCGTTTTCTTTCCATTTCTATTATACACGATTTTTTGCCTTCAGGCAAGTATTTTTTTACGCTTCCACGCGTTCCAGAGCAATCCGCTGCACCTTTTCCTGCGACAGCACATATGTCAGTCGATAGCCCGCCGTGCCCTCCGGGTTTGTGCAGGCCGTCAGTTCAATGCAGACGTTTCCATCGTCGTCCACGCGAATCACGCCCTTGCTCAGCGCCTTCCCGGCGGCCGCCTCTTCTCCGTACAGCAGCTGATTGTCGTAGAAGCGCCCGTCGTCGTCCGGTGTGCCGAGCTTGTACGCCTCCATCAGCGCCGAAAACGACGCGCCCACGTCAATCCCGCGCGGCGGCTGAAGTTTCAAACCGGAAACGTTCCAGCTGATTTCCTGCAACGTCGCCTCGCGAACGCGCACGCGATAATACATTTCGGATACAACACCCTCTCCTTCGTCAAGGCTGAACGGCGTTCGCGCAATCAGAAGCGTCGCCGTGCCGTTTTTCCCCTGCAAATACAGGTTTGTCTTCAGCGTGTTCTGCAAGCCCTTCTTATCATAAGTGTACGTTTCTGCGTCCAAGATGCCCGTAAAGTCTTCTACCTTTGTATTTGCGCCAATATTCAGCGTCTTCTCAGCCTCTTCCACGGTAAACGGCTCCGGCAGAACGACCGCGTCGGGGTCGATGATCCGATAGGTCGTGCCGCCGACAATCTGCGGCTCCGTGTGGGCGTAAGCCGAGCTCGCGCAAATGAATAGCAGCGCGCACGCCAGAATGATCAGCCGTCCGAATCGATTGTGTTTCATACTGTCTCCTCCCGCCTTCCCTGTCCGGGAATGTCGATTTCGAATCGCGTCTTTCGCTCATTGGAATGAACGGCGATCGTGCCGCCGACGCTTTCGACGATCTCCCGAACGATCGCAAGCCCCATACCGCGCTCCTCGCCCTTGGTAGAGAAGCGCTCTTCAAAGATTTTTTCCTTCAGCTCCGGCGGAATCGGCGGGCCGTTGTTTTCCACGGCGATGTGGAAGCCCTCCCGCGTCTCGCCGATTTCCACCGACACGCACGCGACCTTCCTGTCCTTGAGCGCGTCAAAGGCGTTGTCGATCAGGTTGCCCAGCACGCGGCACATTTCCCAGCCTTCCAGCGGGAAATTCTCCAGTGCGCTGCGAACGTCCGTTTTCATCAGCACGCCCTGCTCGCCCGCGTCGATTTCCTTCGCGGCAATCAGCGCGTTCACCGCCGGCATAGACGTTTTCAGATTGCGTCCCACGCGCTTCAGGTCGCCGTATACGCGCTCAATGTACTCGCACGTCTCGTGGGTATCGCCCAGCTCCACCAGCGAATAGACCACCTGCAGGTGATTCATGAAATCGTGCCGCTGCTTGCGCATTTCCCCGTTCAACTCTTCCAGATTTCTGTGCGATTCCTCCAGCATGTCGGTTTCCTCGCTCAGGCGCCGAGCCATGTAGGCCTCGCGAACGTCCATGAACGCGCCCCAGCTGACCAGCGCGGTCAGAATCACCAGCCCGACGCGCAGATACGGCCTGCCGAGCACCTCCGCGTCCAGCAGGCAGATCAGCGCGATCACCAGCGACGACAGAATCTGAACGCCGTTAAAGGCGATCGTCATCACCGTCAGCTTTTCCATGTTCACGTTCGAACGCTTTGCCTTCATCATGTGCCCTTACTCAATCCTCACAGAACCCAGTAGATAAACCGCAGCACGTCCATATAGTCGTCCGCCTCGAAGCGCACCGTGCGCGCGCCGGTCTGCTCGCAGCCCGGATACCACTTCGCGCCCGCGGCCTTGAAATGCTCCTTGAAGCTGATTTCCACCGCAAAATGCTCAGGCAGCGGGAACATGCATTCCTCCCGCTTCGCGGAAAACGCTTTCTCCACGCCCTCGCGGATGTGCGAAACCGCCAGCGCCGGATGGATGGAAACACTGCCCGCGCCCACGCCCTCCGACACCGGGATCACCGTCGTGCCGGGACAGCGCGCCTTCATCCAGTCGCACAGTCCCTTATCGCCCGTGAGCGCGTAGATGGGAACGCCCAGATACGCGGCCGTCAGGCTGTTGAGCATCAGCTCCGGACACAGCTCGCCGTTGATCTTCACGTAGTTGTTGCCCAGATTCATCGTGTGCGAAAGCGGATTCGTGTCCATTTCCGCCGCCGAATGATAGCCGGTAAACACCACGCCGTCAAAGCTCTCGTCCAGCCCCGCCATCATCGAATACGGGTGCCGTCCCCAGCCGCGGAAAATGCGCGCGTTCAGCGGCAGCACCGACGCGTCTATGTTCCGCGCGGAATCGTGCGCGTCCTTCACCAGAATGTCGTCCGCTCCGGCGGCGTTCGCGCCCTCGCAGGCCGCCGCCACCTCGCGCGACATCTGCGCCGCGAAGCGCTCGTATAAATCCTTGCCCTTGTCCGTCTCCTGCCAGTCGACGATGCCGCAGGTTCCCTCCATGTCGGACGATATAAATATCTTCATGCCGCTTCCCCGTCAGTCTTCCATCTGCACGAACGGCACCTGATTGGTTCCGTCCATCCACAGACGCTCGATGTTGTAATACTGCCGCTCTTCCGGATGGAAGATGTGCACGATTACGCCCAGATAGTCGAGCACGATCCAGCGGGATTCGCGCACGCCGTCGTTGCGGCGGGGCATAAGTCCCTCTTCCGCCAGCTTGTCGGTGACCTCCTCATACAGCGCATGCACGGCCTGCGCGCTGCGTCCGGTGGCGATCACGAAATAATCGGTGATCGAGGTCAGATGATCCACCTTGAGAATGGTGATGTTCTCGGCCTTCTTGTTGTCGAGAATTTTTGCGATTTTCAGTGCCAGATCCTGCGTCTGATTCATAGAAACCTCCACTTTATCGATCAATTGTAGGGTTGCCGGATGCAGCGTCTCGCCGCGCGCGCACACGTATTCCACGCTCAGCCGCGCGCACATTGAAACGGCCGCGTCCAGATTTTCCATCGACAGTCTGCGCGCCTCGTCGAGCCCGGGAAACGGCCTGCGCCCCTCCTCAACGAAGTCGCTGACAAAGATCACCTTTTCAAGCGCGGTCATATTCGCGCGCCCGACGGTGTGAAAGCGAATCGCGCCCAGGATTTCCGGGTCGGTCACGCCGTACACCGTGCGCGCCAGCGCCGCGCCCGCCGCCGCGTGCATCAGCGCGCCGCAGCTTCTTTCAAGCGCATCCGCCTGCACGCCCGCCGCGTCCGCCGCCGCAAGCATATCCTCCAGCGGCATGCACTTCGCGCAGTCGTGCAAAAGCGCCGCAGCATGCGCCTTTTCCACATTCACGCCGAATTTTTCCGCCATGCGTTCCGCCGCGCGGACGACGCCCTCGGTATGCCGCCAGCGGGACTCGCTCAGCGTTTCCTTCAAACGGCGCTTCATCTCTTCTTCCGTCAAGACAGCTTCACTTCCCCTCTTCTATTATACACGAAACAAAGAAAAAGCGCAAACTGAATAAACGGATTTTTTCCGGGTGATACTGAGGGAAATTATGAAAATCAGGTGAATTTCATGGGCAAAACACTGGATTTGCTGTTCATCGGCTCGGCGCTGTTTCTGTGCGTGCTGCTCGTTCTGACCTTCTCCGGCGTGGCCACGCAGCCCGCCGCGCTGATCGCGCTCGCCGCGGGAATCAGCGGCACGGTGCTTGCGGAACGGCTGATGGCGCGCAGGCCGCGCCTGTCCGGCCGCGTTCGCCGCCGCTCCGCCGACGCCTTTCTGAAAAAGGCCATTTACGAGGATGCCGCGCGCGCGCACGAAGCCGTGTTCACGCTTCTTGAAAAGCGCTATCCGCTCGCCGATCCTTCCTTTGAGGGCGGCTGTCTGCGCTTCACGCACATGGGAGAACCCTCCCTGCTCTGCGTTCTTCAGAAGCTGCGCGCCAGTCCGGACGATCTTCTCGCCCTTTGGCGCAAGTTCGGCGCGAAGTCAAACGTGCGCACGATGGTCATCGCCGTGCCCGGAAAGGCGGACGCGGACATTCGCGTGCAGACGCTGAAGCTGCACGCGCCCGAGACGGTGCTTCTCGACCGCGCTCAGCTCAAGCGGCTGGCGCGCCGCTATGGAAGCATCGAAGCGCCCGAGCGGCACACGCGCGCGGCGCGGCCGTTTCAGGCGCTTCGAAGTCTTCTCTCGCGTCGCCGCGTATGGCGGTACGCGCTCGAATCGACGTTTCTAATTTTATATTACCTTTTCACCGGCGCGTGGTTCTACCTTCTGTTCGGGCTTGCGCTGCTGTTTATCGCGCTGATCTGCCTGCCCGCAAGCGAAGAACCGGAAAAGCTGATCTGATCAGCCCAGCTCGTCCAGATGAATGCGCGAATCCTCTCGCGCTTCCCGATAGATCACAAAGCGGTTGCCGATCACCTGCACCGGCTCGGCGTGTACCTTTTCGCACAGCTCTTCGCACGCCTCGCGGGTCTGGCCGTAGGGCGCGTTGCGCTGCACCTGCACCTTGATCAGCTCGCGTGCCTCCAGCGCGTCCCAGCATTGCTTGATGACGGTCGGCGTGATACCTTCCTTGCCGATATGCAGAACCGGCTCCATTACCGCGCCCATCGAACGGAGCGCCGCGCGTTGTTTCGTCGTCATATTCGTATTCCTCCGATTTTATTCCATAAACTCGAATTCCATGCCCTCGATGCGCACGGTATCGCCTTCGCCCGCGCCCGCCCGGCGCAGCGCGTCGATGATGCCCAGCTTTCTGAGCGACCTGTGGAAGTATTGCAGCGAATCCTCGTCGCCGAAGTTTACCGAGCGCACCAGCTCCGTCACCGCCGTGCCGGTCACCTCGTAAGCGCCGGCGCGCTGCGCAATCTGGAAGCTGCGCTCCGTCTTCTCTTCCTCAAGCTCCTCTTCCTCAAAGCGCTCCGGCTCGGGCAGCTCGCGAATGCGGGCCGCCAGCGCGCGCATCAGCGGCGTGAAGCCCTGCCGCGTCGCCGCCGAAACCGGATAAATCGGAATGTTCTCGCCCTTCAGCTTCTCGCGCAGGCGTTCGAGGTTTTCCTCTGCGCCGGGCAGATCGATCTTGTTGGCCGCGATAAACATCGGCTTGTTCTTCAGGTCGCCGTAGGCCTCCAGCTCCTTCATGATCGCGTCGTAGTCGTCCAGCGGGTCGCGATCCTCCGAGCCGGAAATGTCGATCACGTGCAGCAGCATGCGCGTGCGCTCGATGTGCCGGAGGAAGTCAAAGCCCAGACCCACGCCGTCGCTCGCGCCCTCCACGATACCGGGAATGTCCGCCATGATAAAGCTGAAGCCGTCCTGCTCCACGATGCCCAGATTGGGCTGAAGCGTCGTGAAGTGGTAGTTGGCAATCTTCGGCTTTGCAGACGTGACCACCGACAGAATCGTGGACTTGCCCACGTTCGGGAAGCCAACCAGCCCCAGATCGGCGATGGACTTGAGCTCCAGCACCAGATTCAGGCTTCTTCCCCGCTCGCCGGGCTTGGCATAGTTCGGCGCCTGCCGCGTGGGCGTGGCGAAATGCTGGTTGCCGTAGCCGCCGTTTCCGCCGCGAAGCAGCACGCGCGGCTTGTCCGTCTCCGTCATGTCGGCAAGGATTCGGCCGGTGTCCGCGTCACGCACCACGGTTCCGCGCGGCACCTCGATCGTGACGTTCTCTCCGCGCGTACCGGTTCGGCGTGAGCCGGAGCCGTCCGCACCGTTGCCCGCGGCAAACGAGCGCTTGTAGCGGAAGTCCATCAGCGTGTGCAGCCGCTTGCTGGCGACCAGAATCACGTCGCCGCCCCGGCCGCCGTCGCCGCCGTCGGGCCCGCCCGCCTGCACGAACTTCTCCCGGTGGAACGACACGCAGCCGTTTCCTCCGTTTCCCGCCTGCGCACGGATGTTTACCTTATCCACAAAAAGGGGCATGTTTATCAGTCTCCTTCGGTTCTTATGGCAGCGCCGGATTGTGCGGCGACGCCCTATATCTTCTTTTCGCAAAGCCCGTCGTTCAGCGGGCACCGCTCGCAGGCCGGCTTTCGCGCGGAGCAGCAGCGCCGCCCGTGCCAGATGAGCAAATGATGCGCGTGCGCGCGCTCCCCCTCGGGAATGATTTCCCGAAGCTGCTTTTCCACCTTTTCCGGCGTGTCGGCGCAAGCAAGGCCGATGCGATTCGCCAGCCGGAACACATGCGTGTCCACGGGAATCTGATCGTCCCCGAACGCCGCCATCAGCACGACGCCCGCCGTTTTCTGGCCGACGCCCGGCAGCGCCATCAGCGCCTCCCGCGTGTTCGGCACCTGCCCGCCGTACTTCTCCGTCAGCTCATGACAGGCCGCCAGAATGTTCGCGGCCTTCATGCGATACAGCCCGCATTCCTTGATGCGCACTTCCAGCTGCGGCTGCGTGAGCGCGCCCAGCGCGGCGGCGTTCGGATAATCCCGAAACAGCGTCTCCGTGACCATGTTCACGCGCCTGTCCGTGCACTGTGCGGAGAGAATCGTGGCGATCAGCGTTTCAAACGGATTTGAAAAATGAAGCTCCGCCCGCGCCTCCGGGTACAGCCGAGTCAATTCCTCAAGCACCTTTACGGCGTTTTCTTTCGTCATTGGTATCCCTCCGGTGGTTCGGCATCGAAAGTCGAGAGGGCGGCTGCCCTCTCGCAGATTTCTCCGGGTGCAAAGCACACCGCTTTTATTATACACTTCTTTTTGCGTTTCCGATACATACGCTTTGTAAATTAATCCCTCATTGACAGCGCGCGAAGCCGCGAACCCGCCGCGGACGCGGGCGAATACGCATACAGACCGATCAGGTTCGCCGAACCGGCGCGCGCGACCACGCGCCGAACCGCGCTCAGATCGTTCAGCTCAAATCGCACCGAAAGGCCGCACCCCGCGGAAATTTCGCGCGGCGTGGATACAACGGTGCCTGCTATTCCCTCGCGCCGCAGCATATCGTTTAAGCGCATGACCTGCTGTCGGGAGCGGTACGCCGCAATGCCGAAGCTGTCTCCCATCTGGCCGCCTCCCTTCATACCGACCGCGGACGGCCGGTATTCCATAGTACGCACGCCCGCGGCGCGGCGTGAAGCAAAGGAGGACGCGTTTTGGAAACCTATCTGGACAACGCTGCCACCAGTCATCCCAAGCCGCCCGCGGTGCTCGACGCCGTGCGCCGGGCTCTGACGGAGGACAACGCCAACCCGGGACGCTCCGGCCATCCCCGCGCGCTGCGCGCCGCCGAAGCCGTGCTGAACGCCCGCGAAACACTGGCCGGGCTGCTCGGCGCGCAGGATCCGTTTTCGATCCTGTTCACCTTCAACTGTACCGACGCGCTGAATCTGGCGATCAAGGGCATTCTGCGCCCCGGCGACCACGTAATCGCCAGCGCGCTGGAACACAATTCCGTGCTTCGCGTGATCAAGACGCTGGAAGCCTCCGGCGGCGTGGAAACCACCATCCTGTCCCCGCAGCCGGACGGCTTCCTCGACCCGGCGCGCTACGCCGCCGCGATTCGCCCGAACACGCGCCTTCTGATTCTCACGCACGCCTCCAACGTCACCGGCGCGATTCAGCCGGTTCGCGAGGTCGTCCGCGTCGCCCGCGCCAACGGTATCCTGTCACTGATCGACGGCGCGCAGGCGCTCGGCGAGCTTCCCGTGAACGTCGAATCCCTCGGCTGCGACCTGTACGCGTTTCCCGGCCATAAGGCGCTGCTGGGCCCGCAGGGCACAGGCGGGCTTTACCTTGCGCCGGGACTGCGGCTGGAAACGCTGCGCGAGGGCGGCACCGGCAGCTCCTCCGAACTTCTCGTGCAGCCGGAGGAGCTGCCGGAACGATACGAAGCCGGCACGCTGAATCTGCCCGGAATCGAGGGGCTTGGCACCGGCGCGCAATACGTTCGCGAAAACGCGGCCGCGATTGCCGAGCGCGTGCACCTTCTGTCGCAGGCACTGTATCAGTCGCTGCGCGCGATCCCCGGCGTTACCGTTTACTCCCCGGGCGACGCGCGCCGCCGCACCGGCATTGTGAGCTTCAACGTCGGCGACCTGTCCTCCGCCCGCGTCGCGCAGACGCTCGGCGACCGCGAAATCTGCGTGCGCGGCGGCCTGCACTGCGCCCCGGAGGCCCATCGCTTCCTTGGAACCCTCTCCCGCGGCTGCGTCCGCGCCAGCATCGGCGCGTTCAACACCGCCGAAGACATTGAAACTCTCGTCCGCGCCGTGGATGAAATCGCCCGGAAAGGATGATCTCCGTTCCAACAGAAAAGCCGCCGTCCTCTCAAATCTTGAAAAGGCGGCGGCTTTCGTTTGGGTCGACCGGGAATCAGGCTCCGATTTCCTTCAGAAGCACGTCATACGCGGTCTTCAGCTGGTTATCGTTGTTCATATCGGGCGCGTAGATCGACGCGTCGTAGCTGTCGTTCATCTCCACAACCACGTCCGGCGTCACGCCTTCCCCGTGGATCGAGCGCCCCTTGGGCGTAAAATAGCGGGAGGTTGTCAGCTGCATGCCCGCGCCGTCGGACGGGAACTCGTACTGGGTCTGCACGATGCCCTTTCCGAACGTCTTCGTGCCGACAATCTTCGCCACGCCGTAATCCTGAATCGACGCCGCAAAAATCTCGGACGCGCTGGCGGACATCTCGTTCACCAGTACCACCATGGGAATTTCGCACCGGTCGGCGTTGGAATAGTAGTTTTCGCGGCGGCCGTTTCGATCCTCGGTGTACACGATCAGGCCTTCCGGCAGCACCATATCGCAAATATCCAGACAAATGTCCAGCTGGCCGCCGGTGTTGGAACGCACGTCAAAGATGATGCCGCGCACGCCCGCTTCCTCAAACGCGTTCAGCGCTTCACGCACGCCGGACACCGCGTCGCCGAAGAACTCATACAGCACGAGATAGCCCACGTTGCCGTCGAGAATCTGGTATTCCACGCGGTTGACGCTGACGTTGTTGCGCTCAATGTTCAGCTCCAGCGTCTGCTCCTTGCGCAGAACGCTCAGCTTTACATACGTGCCCGCCTCGCCCTTGATGCGCGCGGTTGCCATGTTCATGGTCTCCGTCGTTTCGGCGGAAACCGCCTCGCCGTCCGCGGACAGGATCACGTCGCCGGGCAGAAGCCCTGCTGTCTGCGCCGGGCTGTTCTTGAACACGCGCAGCACGACCAGCCGCCCCTGCTTGTCGGAGGAAACCAGCATGCCCACGCCGCAGTACTGGCCGTTGTGATCCTCGTACATCTTGGCGAGATCCTCCGGCGTGTAGTAGAACGTGTACGGGTCGCCGACGCTTTCCATCATGCCGTCAATCGCGCCCTGCACCAGCGTGTCGGAGTCCAGCTCCTTGTAATACTCGCCCATCAGGCGCTGGTAGACCTCTTCCAGCCGCGCGTAGCGCTGCGCCGTTTCGTATTCCTGCTGCGTGATCACGTGCAGGGGCGATTCCACACCGGCGCTGGCGTTCTGCAGCGCCACCGTCAGACTGACGCTGACCGATGCCACCGCGAACACGGCGCATATGGCCGCCACAATCGCCAGAGTTTTCCGGGAGATTTTCGTCATTTCGTTTCTCCTCAGCTTACACCTTGCCTTTTCGGTCGGCGTTGTTCTTGCCCAGCAGCATCATCAGCTTGAAGGTCACCGCGTCGTCAAACGCGCGCAGATCGAGCCCGATGATTCGCTGCACCTTGTCCAGACGGTACACCAGCGTGTTTCTGTGAATGTACAGCTGTCTCGACGTCTCGGAAAGGTTCAGGCTGTTCTCGAAGAACTTCTCAATGGTGTGAATCATTTCGTCGTTGAACAGCCGCGCGGTCTTGCGGTTGAACATCATCTGGTGGAATTCCTGGCTCGTGTCCTCCGGCACCTTGGCGAGGAAGCGCTCGATCAGCATCTTGCGATACACGAAGATCTGCTGCTTCGGATGATACATGCGACCCACGTTGATGGCAGCGCGCGCTTCCTCATAGGATTCGCTCAGCTGCGTCAGCTTCGAGCGCACGTCTCCGATGCCGATCAGCGCCGGATGGCTGGTTTCGCTCACAAACGTGTTCTCAATCGCGGCAGCCAGCTGCTCCATGTCGGCAAACTCAAACCGCTCGTCCACCGTTTTGACCAGCGCCACGGCGTGGCGGCCCACCTCGGTGATGATGTCGGTGCTGTTCTCGTCCACGACGTTCTTCAGAATGTTCAGCGCCGCTTCGGAATCCAGCTCGGCAAAGTGGAAATACATCACGCAGCGATCCTGCTCCATCGGCAGGTTGTGCTCGGAGGCAATCGCTTCCAGCTCGGCGGCTTCGGCTTCGCCGCGAAGAATGCTGCGCATGCTCTGCTCGACGGACGCCTGCCCCATATCCATGCGCATCAGCGTGTTGATCAGCTCCGCGCACAAAACGGCGCAGCTCTTCACATCGGCGTTATCGCCGGACAGGCAGATGAACAGCGGCTGCTCGTCCTCGGTTCCAATCAGCGTGAAGCCGCCGTATACCAGCGGTTCCGTCGGATTCTTGAGCAGCGCCTCAGGCAGCGTCAGCTCCTTGTGGTTGTCCTCCGGCCACAGAACCTGGCCGTTCGAATCAAACAGGATCACCTGCATTGTCATTTGAGAAAGAATTTGTGAGATTTTCGCCAACACACGATGGTCAAGATACATGGTTTCATCCTCCCCCGGCGCTGTCGCGTCCGAATTTGTTTGTTCAAGCTGCTGTAAAAACGGCGGTTTTCAATCAAAATTCAGTTTTGCCGCCGTTTCCGTTTAACACGAACAAATTATAACCGCCGCAACTGGATTTGGCAATATGCCGAATCGCGTTTGCGGCGGTTTTAACCAATATCTTACGCTACGCGCGAAATTCTGAACGAATTAGCGGGTGAGCAGCGTGGTCTCGGTATCTCTGTCGAAGAAGTGCAGGCGGCTGGTGTCGAACGCGACGGTGATGTTGTCGTTCGTGCGGCTCTTGCTGCGCGGGTCGACGCGGGCAACGATGTTGCCTTCCTTGCCGGAGGTGGAGAGATACAGGTAGGTTTCGGAACCCATCAGCTCGACGACCTCAACGTGCACCTTGATGGAGGAGTCGGGGTTCTTGGCCACGAACTCGGGCGCGTCGTTGATGTTCTCGGGACGGATGCCCAGATAGACTTCCTTGCCGATGCACTCGTCGGAAACGAACTTCTGCAGCTTCTCGGCGGGCACGAGGATCTTGTTCTCGCCGAAGGTGGCGTACACCTTGCCGTCGATCTTCTCGAGCTTGGCGTTGAAGAAGTTCATCTGCGGGGAGCCGATGAATCCGGCGACGAACAGGTTCGTCGGATAGTCGTACAGGTTCTGGGGGGTGTCAACCTGCTGGATGAAGCCGTCCTTCATAACCACGATGCGAGAGCCCATCGTCATGGCCTCGGTCTGGTCGTGGGTAACGTAGATGAAGGTGGTCTGCAGCTTCTGGTGCAGCTTGGTGATTTCGGTTCTCATCTGAACGCGCAGCTTGGCATCCAGGTTGGACAGCGGTTCGTCCATCAGGAAGACCTTGGGCTCACGAACGATGGCACGGCCCAGAGCAACGCGCTGGCGCTGACCGCCGGACAGAGCCTTCGGCTTACGGTTAAGGAGGTGTTCAATGTCGAGGATGCGGGCGGCTTCCTTGACGCGCTTGTCGATCTGAGCCTTGGGGGTCTTGCGCAGCTTCAGGCCGAACGCCATGTTATCATACACGGTCATGTGCGGATACAGTGCGTAGTTCTGGAAAACCATGGCGATATCGCGATCCTTGGGGGCAACATCATTGACAAGCTTGTCGCCGATATAAAGCTCACCGTCGGAAATTTCTTCCAGACCAGCGACCATGCGCAGCGTCGTGGACTTACCGCAGCCAGATGGACCAACCAGAACGATAAATTCCTTGTCCTCGATGTCCAGGCAGAAATCGCTTACGGCCGTGACGCCACCGGTATAAACCTTGTAGATATTTTTCAGAGATACGCTTGCCATGAATGTAACCTCCTTTATAATAAGGGCGCGAATGTTGCGGTCTTGCCCGCCTCATGCAAGAATTATATCAGAATTGAAAATAAAAAGCCACTGTCGAAAATAACAAAGATGTAAAAGAGTTTTTGTCGCAATAACATAGACCCCATATCCATCTTCATCCGCCCTCACGCGGCAAAATGTCAGCGCTTTCGCTGCCCATAGTACGCATTTGGGCCGTGTTTCCGGAAGAAATGCTTGTCCTGAAGCGCCGCGGGAAGCACCGGCGTCTGCGGATTTATGGCGTAAGTCGCCTGCGCGATTTTAGCGATTTCCTCCAAAACAACGGCGTTGTACACCGACTTCTCCGCGTTCTCGCCCCACGTGAACGGCCCGTGGCCGCGCACCAGCACGCCCGGCGTGTGCATGGGATTCCGGCCGGAAAACGCTTCCTCAATCGCCGCGGCCGTTTCCGCCTCGTAGGCGCGCTCGGCTTCTTCCCTTGTCACATATCTTGTGACCGGTATGTCGCCCCGAAACGCGTCCGCGTGCGTGGTTCCAAGGCACGGGATGTTCTTCCCCGCCTGCGCCCATGCCGTGGCGAACGGCGAATGCGTGTGCGTGACGCCGCCGATCTCCGGAAACGCGCGGTACAGCGCCGCGTGCGTGGGCGTGTCGCTGGAAGGGTTCAGTTCACCGTCCACCCGGCTTCCGTCCGCGATGGACACGATCACGATGTCCTCCGCCCTCAGGCTTTCATACGGCACGCCGCTCGGCTTGATGGCGAACACGCCCGCCGCCCGGTCGGCCTCGGACACGTTGCCCCACGTATAGATCACCACGCCGCGCTTCCACAGCTCCATGTTGGCGCGGAAGGCCCTCTCTCTCAGTTCCTCAAACATCGGCTTTCCTCCCTTCGTCAGTTCAGCGCGTCGAGCGACAGGCTGAAGCTGGGCGCGAATTCGCGCATGAAGTCCTCCGCCTCCGGCATGTTCATCTCCCGGATGCTGATGCGGATATTCTCCCGCGCGGCGGTAAACTCCCCGTTTCCAAATCCGGCTTCCTCGACGCACTTTACATACGCGCTGATCCGGTCGGCCGCCTTGACCAGCTTCCATTCCTCGCTTTCCTCGTCCGGAAACAGCAGCCATCTGTATTCCTCCCGGATATCCTCGGGCAGATAGCCGAACAGCTTCTCGGCGGCGATGCGCTCGATTTCCTTGTACGCCGTTTTGATGCCCGGGTTAAAATACTTGATGGGCGTGGCCATATCGCCGGTAATCACCTCCGGCGCCTCGTGATACACCGCCAGCAGCGTCACGCGACCCGGATCCACATTGCCGCCGTAGCGCGTGTTTTTAATCAGCGCAAGCGCGTGGGCGATCATCGAAACCAGATGCGAATGCTCCTGATCGTTTTCCTGAATCGTGCTGCGCCGAAGCCCCCAGCGCTTGATCAGCTTCATGCGCGCCATGTACGCGTAAAAATGACTCTGCAAAGGACTCCCCTCCGCCTTCCATTGTGACGCGCGGAAGTCCTCCCCCGCGCGCGCTTCCTATTATACACGAAAACGCGGGCGCTTTCCAGCCGGAAAACACCCGCGCGCAAACTTTTATCTTTTCGCCGTCGGCGCTCAGCGCACCGAATTTTTGCGCATCAGCTGCACAAGGCGATCCATGCCGGGAACGAGGGAGATTGCAAGGCTGATCAGCAGCTCCGGCCAGATATAGCTGAAGTTGTACACCAGCGAGTAGACCAGCGCGCCTTCCTCGGCGGCGTTGTTCGCAAAGAACACCACGCCGGAAATCACGGCCATGATGAACTTTCCAAGATAGCCCAGCACCACCGCGATGGGCAGCTTCCAGCGGTCGGGAATCGGCAGAAGCTTCGCTAGGCAACACAGCGCCACCGCGCCGTACGCCATCGGATAGTCCACCAGCATCTGAACCGGATGAATGACGTAGGGATCGAGCAGCAGGTTCAGAAGGCCGAAGGTGAAGCCGGCCAGCAGACCCTCCAGCGGGCCGAAGGCCATTGCGAACAGAATCAGGGGCAGCAGGCTCGCCAGCGTCGCGGAGCCGCCCATCGGCGCGCGGTACATCCGGATCATGCCCAGCAGGTACGCGAGCGCAATGCACAGCGCCGCCTTGGCGATCATGAACGCATTCCACTTCACGCGCTTCGCGGAGAAATACAGGCCGACGAGCATCAGAACCACCAGCGCGGCCACAACAATCTTGCTGGTCGTCGAGAGCTTGGTCGCGTCGTCCTCCTCTTCCGCGGGCGCTTCCGCCGCGGTGGCTTCGGCTGCGGTCGCTTCGGTCCGCGCCGTCGCGGGCGTGGCTTCCGCCGCCGTCGCGGTCTCGGCGAACGCCGGAATCGCCGCCAGCAGCAGAACCAGTACGGTCAGCAGGGCAAATACCTTTTTCATCGTGTCTCTTCCTTTCCTTATACCGCATGAGATACCCGATTTTCGTATAAGGAAACCCGCATGTGCTTTCGCGGCATGCGGGAAACGGATGTGTTCATTCCGCCGAAGAACAAACTCTTCTCCGCGCGGATTTACTTGCGTTCGCTTCCCTACGGTGGGATTATCCACTTCAGGTTCGAAGGGACCGGACGCGTGCGCGTCCATCTCAGCCATCTGGCGCCCCCAGCGGTATATTTGATTCACGCATATTGTATGCATCCGTCCATTCCCTGTCAAGTAAAATCCTTGCGCACGCGCATTTATGAAAACTGATGGGTGACAACGGCGCGATTCTCTGATACAATATCGGTAATCACGGAATCGGAGGCTGTTATCCATGAACGGCACCTGCTATATCGTCGGCTCCGGAGACTTCACGCCCAAGGGGCTGAACAAACAGCCCGGCGACCTCGTTATCGCCGCGGACGGCGGCTATCTCTACCTTTCAAGGCTCGGCCTTGCGCCTGATCTGCTCGCCGGAGATTTCGATTCGCTCGGATACGTGCCGGACGGCGTTCCCCTTCTGCGCTTTCCGCGCGAAAAGGACGACACCGACATGGGCATTTCCCTGCGTTATGGACGCGAACACGGCTGCCGGCGCTTTCGCATCTACGGCGGCAGCGGCTCGCGTCCCGACCATTTTCTCGCGAACCTGCAAATGCTCGCCGGCGCGGCGCGGGATGGGCTGGACGTCGCGCTCGTCTGCCCCGGCTTTGAGGTGCTCGCGCTCCACAACTCCGCCGTCACGCTCTCCCGCCCGACCGGAACGGTCTTCTCCGTCTTCTGCTCCGGCGGCACGGCGGCGGGCGTGTCCATCGAAAACGCGAAGTACTCCATCCACGACGCGGCGCTCGCCGACGGCTTCCCCCTCGGCGTAAGCAACGAATTTACCGGCGGCGACGCAGCCATCTCCGTGAAGGACGGCACGCTGTGGATATTCGTGTACGACGGCGTGAACAACCTGTAGTAAAACGCGCGCCGCGGCTCCCGAACATGGGACGCGCGGCGCGCGTTTCTATATTACTTTGTAAGAAGCTCCGCGATCTGCACGGCGTTCGTCGCCGCGCCCTTTCGAATCTGGTCGCCGCAGCACCAGAGCGACAGGCCGCGATCGCCGAAAATGAGGTCGCGCCGCACGCGGCCGACGTACACCTGATCCTGATCGCTGGTATCCAGCGGCGTCGGATAGTCGCGCCCGTCCAGATTTTGGGCGAGCACGCAGCCCGGCGCAAGGCGAATGGCTTCCATCGCCTGCTCCACCGAAATCGCGTCGCGCGTGCGCAGCTGCACGCTGATCGAGTGCGAGCGGATGACCGGCACGCGCACGCACGTGCAGCACACGTTCATTCCGGCGTTGTGCAGAATCTTGCGTCCCTCGTTCTGCATCTTCATTTCCTCGGTCGTGTAGCCGTTTTCCAGCCGGTCGCCGATCATGGGAATCACATTCTTGTGAATCCGGCACGGGAAGATGTGGGTTTCCACGTCCGCGCCCTGCACATCCGCGGCGATCTGCGCTTCCAGCTCGTCGATGCCCTCCCGGCCCGCGCCGGAAACCGCCTGATACGTGCTCGCGACCATCGCTTCAATCGGCGACACGCGCTGAATGCCGTTCACCGCCACCATGGTGATGATCGTGGAGCAGTTCGGGTTCGCGATGACGCCGTGATGCCGCAGCGCGTCCTCCGGGTTGATCTCCGGAACGACCAGCGGCACGTCCTCATCCATGCGGAACGCCGACGAGTTGTCGACGAACACCGCGCCCGCGTCCATAATCGCCGGACGGAACGCGCGCGCCGCGCCCGCGCCCACCGCGCCCAGCACGATGTCCATTCCCCTAAACGACTCGGCCGTCGCTTCCTCAATCGGCAGCGTTTCGCCCGCGAAATATACGCGCTTGCCCGCGCTGCGGGCGCTGGCCAGCGCCCTTACCTGCGAAACCGGAAACCGCCGCTCAGCTAAAATCTTCAGCATTTCCTGCCCGACCGCGCCGGTCGCGCCCAGCACCGCCACTTTGTATTCCTTCATGATTTTCCTCCTTCCCGCACGGTCGCGGCGCAGAACGCGCCCGGCAAAGCGGATATGATTTTTTGAATTTCCGCGGGCTCCATGGGAACCGTTTCACCCATGCGCCATTCGCCCGCCTCTGAAACGCCGGTCAGCAGCGTTCGGAGCGTCTCCGCCGCGTATCCCGGCACTCTGACATAGTATGGCTCTGCCGCTGCACGAGTGAGCGCCGCGGGCTTCAGGCCTTCCTCCAGCATCGGCGGCAGACCGGCGTTCAGCGACAGGACGTCGGCCAGCACGTTCGCCGCCGTGGGATACCGCCCCGCCCCCTGCCCCATCAGCCGGAAAAGCCCGCTCTGCTCGCCCTGATACCAGCACAGGTTGTCGTTTTTGAGCACGGCGCTCTCCGCGCCTGAGGAACGAAACAGCACCGGGCGCACGCAGGCCGTTACGCCCGCTTCCGTTTTCGCGGTCTCGCCGATCAGGCGGCACACGAGGTTCCTTCTTTTGAACGCCTGAACGTCTTCCGTCCGGATATTCCCGATGCCCATGACCGGCATTTCGTCCTCCGACGGAAGCGCGCCGAACGCAACGGCGGCAATCAGCGTCACCTTGCGCGCCGTGTCCCAGCCGTCAATATCGCCGGAGGGATCGCGCTCGGCGTATCCCAGCGCCTGCGCGTCCGCCAGCGCGGAAGCGAAATCCACGCCCTCGCGCTGCATGCGGTCGAGGATATAGTTGGTGGTGCCGTTCAGGATCCCGCCCGCGCGGACAATCCGGTCGCTTTCCCGCGCCCGCACGAGGGATGGCAGAAACGGAATCCCGCCGCCGCACGCCGCCGAAAACACAAAGCGCACCCCGGCGTTTTGCGCTTCCCGCGCGAGCTCGATTCCGCATCGGCTGATTAAAAGCTTGTTCGCGGTCACAAAATGCTTGCCCGCGCGGATGCACCGAAGCGCGTATTCCCGCGCCGGCTCCACGCCGCCCATCATCTCGGCCACGGCCTCGATGCGCGGATCGTCCGCGATGTCGGCGATGTCCGTCGTGGCGTTCTCCGTTCGCCTGACCCTCTCCAGCACGCGCACCACTTCGATTCCCTTTTTCGCCGCCAGCTCGTACACGCCGCCGCCGACCGTGCCCATGCCCAGAAGCGCAATCCTCATACAAACCTCCGCAACAGCAATTTAATATGTCCGTGATATAAAAACACTTGTATCAGAATGAGGAACATTGTATCATATCATTCAGAAAAAAGCAAGCAGAAAATTTGGAGATGATGAGCTATGGAACTGACCAGCACGCGCGACGACCGGCTGCGCTGCGGCGGCTATGAGGCAATCTTTCGCGGCATCGCGCCGGACGGCGGCCTGTATGTGCCCGCGGCGCTGCCCGCGCTTTCGCCGGACGAGACGAGCGATCTTCCCTACGCCGCGCTGACGGCCCGCATTCTGGCGCTTTTCCTTCCGGGCGTTTCGCAGGCGCATCTTCAGGCCGCGTGCGGCGCCGCGTATCCCGCGCGCTTTGACACGCCCGCCGTCTGTCCGCTCGTGAAGGCGGGAGACCGATATGTATTGGAGCTGTTTCACGGCGAAACCGCGGCCTTCAAGGACATGGCGCTTTCGGTCATGCCGTCCCTGCTCGCCTTTTCGCGCGCGACGCTCGGCGTTCAGGATACGGCGCTGATTCTGACGGCCACATCCGGCGACACGGGCTCGGCCGCGATGAACGGCTTCCGCGACCTGCCCGGCACGGCGGCGCTGGTTCTGTACCCCCGGGACGGCGTGAGCGAAATCCAGCGGCGGCAGATGACTGCCATGCCCGGCGCCAACGTCGCCGCCTGCGCCGTAGACGGCAACTTCGACGACTGCCAGCGCGCCGTGAAGCAGGCGTTTCTCGGGCTCACGCCGCCTGCGGGCATTCGCTTTTCCAGCGCGAATTCCATCAACATCGCCCGGCTCACGCCCCAGATCGCGTACTATTACGCGGCGTACCATGCCCTCGTGCGCGAGCACGGCCTTGCAAACGGCACGCCCGTCACGTTCGTCGTGCCCACGGGCAACTTCGGCGACATTCTCGCCGGTCTGTACGCGAAGGAAATGGGGCTGCCCGTCGCGCATCTCGTGTGCGCTTCCAACGCCAACCGCGTACTCACGGACTTCCTCGTCACCGGCGTATACGACGCGCGGCGGACGCTTTCGCGCACGCTGTCCCCTTCGATGGACATTCTCGTTTCCAGCAATCTGGAGCGGCTTTTGTTTCACGCCGAGGCAGGAAATTCCCGCCCTGTGCGCGAATATATGCGAAGACTTGCGGAGGACGGCGCGTATCGCGTGTCGGAAGCCGCGCTTTCGCGGATTCAGCACGTGTTCCGCGCCTACGCCTACACGGACGAGGACACGCTGGCCGTCATGGGACGCGCGTTCCGGGAAACAGGCTACCTGCCCGACCCGCACACGGCCATTGCGTTCGCGGCGGCGGAAGCCTACCGGAAGGAAAACCCCGGCGTTCCGTGCGTCTCTCTGGCGACGGCCTCTCCGTTCAAGTTCCCGCAGAGCGCCCTGCGCGCGCTGAGCCTGCCGGAAAGCGGCGGCGCGTTCGACATGCAGGACGCGCTTTCGGCGGCCATTCATATGCCCGTGCCCCACGCGCTCGCGTCCCTGCGCGGCCGCGCGCCCATGCACACGGATGAAACCACCGTGCGCGGCATTCCCGAATACATTCTCAAAAAGGCGGCGATATTATGCAAAGCATAAAGGTAATCGTTCCGGCGACCAGCGCCAACCTCGGCCCCGGCTTCGACTCGCTGGGTCTGGCGCTCAACCTGTACGCGACGTTCGAGTTCACCCTGATGGACGAAGGCCTTGAAATCGAGGGCTGCCCGGACGAATATAAAAACGAAAACAACCTTGCCGTCACCGCGTTCCGCGGCATCTACTGGCGGCAGGGACAGCGCGCGCCGGGTCTGCGCCTGAAGATTCATTCTGATATTCCCAGCACGCGCGGCATGGGCTCCTCCTCGGCGTTCCTCACCGGCGGCGCGCTGGCGGCGAACGCGTTTCTTGGCAACCCGTTCTCCCGGCAGGAGATTTTGCAGATTCTCAGCGCCTTCGAGGGACACCCGGACAACGTGACCCCGGCGCTGTACGGCGGCTTCACCGCCACGGCCATGCACGGGGGCGCGCCCTGCATGGCGCAGTTCCCGGTGAACGAGCGCGTGCACCTGTGCGCGCTGATTCCCTCCTTTGAACTGTCCACCTCCGCGTCGCGCATGGCGCTGCCCGCGACCGTCAGCCACAAGGACGCGGCATACAACCTGTCCCGCGTCGCGCTGCTGATCAAGGCGTTCGAAACCGCCGACCCGCAGCTGTTCTCCGTGGCGATGAGCGACCGCCTGCACCAGCCCTACCGCGAGCATATGATCGACGACTACAAGACCGTGCGCCTGAACGCGCTGGCCGCGGGCGCGGCGGGCATCTACCTGTCCGGCGCGGGCCCGACGCTGATGTGCGTGTACCTGGACGAAGAGGTTCCCGCGCGCATCGAAAAGCTGATCGCGGGGCTGCGCAACGACTGGCGCGTGCTGCCGCTGGAGGTTGACCGCGAGGGCGCGCGAACGGAGGTGCTGGAATGAGCCTGAACTCGTTTCTGATCGTGGACAAGCGCATCCTGCCCGACTACTATCAGAAGGTCGTCGAAACGCGCCGCCTGCTTTCCTCCGGTCAGGTGAAGGAGGTCAGCGCCGCCGTGCGCATGACGGGCATTTCGCGCAGCACCTACTATAAATATAAGGACTTCATCTTCGAGCCGGGCGAAACTGCCTCCGGCCGCAACGCCGTATTCCTGATGCTGCTCAACCATGAGCCCGGCGTGCTGTCCAACCTGCTTTCGCTGTTTTCGTCGTCGGGCGCGAACATTTTAACCATTTCGCAGTCCCCGCCGATTCACGAAAAGGCGTCGGTCACGATCACCGCCGACGTCGACCATCTGGCCTGCGACGTCAGCGAGCTGATGACCCGCGCCATTTCCATCTCGGGCGTGGAGCAGACGCGGCTGATCGCCATGGAGTAAATCTGCATATTCACCTCCCTTCGCGGACAGACTACCGCGGAGGGAGGTGCGTTTATGGCCGGTATCAATGGAAGCCCGGAGGAAATTCTGCGCCGTTCGCCGTGCGCGTCGCTGGAGGAGAACCTCGACTGCCTGCGCGCGGTATTCCGCATGCCCCAGAACAAGGATATCGTGCTGCACCGATTCCCGGTATGCGGCTTCGGCGCGTGCGCGGCGTTCATCGACGGCATCAGCTCGTCCGACGAAATCGCCGCCTCCGTCATTCGCCCGTGCGTGACCGAAAAAGCGCCCGACGAGAACCTGAAAAGCGAGGATCGCCTGCGCCACATCGGCGAAAGCATCCTGTACGCCTGTCAGGTCAGCGAAGCGGACACCTTTGCCGACGTGGCGCGCGACATGCTGAACGGCCTGTGCGCGCTGTTTGCCGACGGCTGCGCGGGCGCGCTTCTGATCGACACGCGCGACCTGCCCCACCGCGCCGTGAGCCACACCAACAACGAATCCGTCGTGCTCGGCTCGCAGGAGGGCTTTGTCGAGAGCCTTCGCACGAATATCTCCCTCGTGCGCAAGCATCTGCATTCGCCCGCGCTGGTCACCGAAATGATTCCCGTCGGCTCGGAAAACCGGCTGAACGCCGCGCTTCTGTACGTGGACGGCGTGACCGACCCCAAAATCGTGGCAGAAGCGCGCCGCCGCCTGCGCTCGGTTTCGCTGGCGAACGTGTCCGGCACGGGGCAGATTCAGCAGCTGATCGAGGATTATCCGTTTTCGCTGTTTCCGCAGCTTTTGCAGACGGAACGCCCCGACCGCACCGCCGCGGGACTCGCCGAGGGACAGTTCGCCATCCTGGCCGACAACTCCCCCTACGCCCTGCTCGCGCCGTCGACGCTGTTTCATTTCATTCACGCCTCGGACGACACCTTTATGCGCTGGCAGTACGGCACGTTCATTCGCGTCATCCGCTCGCTGGGCATTCTGCTGTCGCTGTTTCTGCCCGGGCTGTATATCGCGCTCACGCAATTTCACACGCATCTTCTGCCGATGAACCTGCTCACGTCCATCGCGGAAGCGCGCTCAAACGTGCCCTTCCCGGTCATCGGAGAGATTCTTGTGATGGAGTTTTCGTTCTTCCTGATCAACGAAGCCGGCACGCGCATCCCCTCCCAGATCGGCTCGGCGCTGAGCATCGTGGGCGCGCTGATTCTCGGACAGGCGGCGGTCAGCGCGTCGATCATCAGTCCGATGCTGATCATCATCGTCGCGCTGACGGGGCTGGGCAACTTCGTCGTTCCCAGCTACAATTTCTCGCTGGCAATGGAGCTGTACCGGCTTCTTCTGCTGCTGATGGGCGCGCTGTTCGGGCTGTACGGCATCGTGATGGGCGCGATTCTGCTCATTTCGTCCGTGTGTTATCTGCGCTCCTTCGGCGCGCCGTATGTCGCCCCGTTCGCGCCGTGGCGGCCGCATAACCCCGACCTGATTCTGCGCCTGCCGCTGTGGCTTCAACACCTGCCCATGTTCTACGCGGCGCGCTCCGCCGGAAAGGAGCGCCGCTCATGACGCTGTTTGCCCAGAACGAACGGAACCGCTCGATCTCCCACCGGCAGCTGATGCAGATGTTGTATGTCAGCGCCGGAAGCCGCATCTTCTTCCTGCTGGTCATCGACATGCCGGAGCTGAACGCCTGCGTGTGGATGGCGCCGCTGATAGGGCTTGCGTTCGCGTCGCCCACGCTTTTGTGCACCTATGCGCTTCTGCGCGAAGGCCGCATGCGCCTGTCGCCATTTCTGCGCGAGACGGTGGGCGCGCCCGTGTGGCGCGCGGCGCTGATCGTCTTTTCGCTGGCAATGACCTACGACGCGTCGTCCCTGTTTGAGGCGCTGCTCAGCTCCGCCACCTACGCCACGCTGTATATGACGCCGGGCTGGATTCTGGCCATTCCCACCTTCCTCGTGCCCGTGATCGTCGCATCCCGCGGCGGCAATTCCGCGGGCGGGCTGGGCGCGGTGTTCCTGCGCGCGGTGCCGCTTCTGTATCTGCTGGTGATTGTTTTCCAGTTCCGCTCCATCAACCTCGCGTGGCTCACGCCGCTGTTCGGCAGCGGCGCGCACGCGCTCTTGCATTCCGCGCGGCTGTGCGCCACCTACTATTGCATGATTCCCATCGGCCTATTGCTGGACGACGGCGAAAACACCACCGGCCGCGGCCGCGCGTATCCCGCAAGGCCGTGCAGCTTTTTATGGCTGTGCCTGATCAGCGCCGCGACGGTCTCCGCGCTCTGTGCCATTCACAGCGCCATATACCCTACTGTAACGGGCATGATGGATACGCGCTCGATCCGGCTGGATCTGGTGCTTTCCAACGGAAAGAGCAATCAGGCCATTCAGCTGCCGATGCTGATCATCTGGTACGGCACGCTCTCCGTGGCGCTGGTGTTCACGCTGTTCTGCGCGGGTCGCCTGACGGCGGACGCACTGAAGCTTCCATTCACGCCGGTTGTCGTCGCCTACGGCGTAATCGCCATTGTGCAGACGGTGCTCGGCTTCGCCAAACGGGAGCACGCGCTGTTTTTCACGGAATGGGGGCTGTACCCGTTCACGGCGTTCTTCCTCATCACCCTGCTGCTCGCGCTCTGGAAGAAGAAACGGAGGCCCGCATGAAAACGAAGCTCTGCGCCCTTCTGACGCTGCTCGCGCTGCTGCTCGGCGGCTGCACGCCCTCGCGGCAGATTGAAAACCAGGCGCACGCCATCTCGATGGGGCTCGACCTGACGGACGGCAAAATCTGCATGTCCGTACAGGTGCCGACGATCGGCGCGGGCAGCGGCGAGGGGAGCGGCAGCGCGTCCGCGACCGAATATTCCATCTATTCCGCGACCGCGAAGGATTTCCCGCTCGCCTACGACCTTCTGCTCGCGACGGTGCCCCAGCGGCTGAACCTGACGCAGCTGAAAAGCATCATCTTCTCCGAAGCGCTGGCGCGCAGCGAACGGTTCTTTCCGATTCTGCGCAGCACCATGCACATCTTCTCGCTGTCCGGCAGCGCCATTGTGCTCGTTTCGCGCACACCGGCGCGGGAAATTCTGGAGAATCAGGAGGCCTACATCGGCACGCACCTGTCCATCAGCATGCCGGCCATGCTGGAATACTATCGTGTGAACGGGTACATTCCCCAAACCAGTCTGTCGCTTTTGTACGCCGGACTGAAGAGCGTGTATTCCACGGGCAAGGCGGCGCTGTGCGGGCTTGAGGGCTCCGAACCGCCGCAGGATGGCATCTACCTGCCCGGCGCGCTCGACCGGGAGGGCGACAACCGGGATGAATTCATGGGCTGCGCGCTGTTCAACCGCAATCGAATGGTAGGCATTCTGGACGGCCACGAAACGCAGATGATGCAGCTGCTTTCGGGCGAAAGCACGGAAATCGGCTTCACCCTGCCGGACAGCTCCGTGCGCCTGTCCCAGCGCCGTTCGCCGCAGATCGAGTTTTCGTCGGAGGACGGCCGCATGCGCATCGACGTAACGCTTCGCCTGCGCGTGATTCCATTGATGGAAACGCCCGATCTGGACGAGCTGAAGGCCACGCTCGAAACTGCCATGCAGGCGGTGCTGAAGAAGTGCGCCGAATGGGAGGTGGAGCCGTTCGGTTTTGCCGACGCCGCCGTGGTCTCCCACCTTACGTTCGATTCGTGGGACGGCGAGCGCTGGCCGGAAGTGTTCGGGCAGGCCGAAACGCGCGCGCACGTGGTGCTGTCCGATTGAAGTTTGCACCGTCAAATTCGATAAATAGAAAAGCCACAAAAAGTCACGGTTCCGTGCTTGACAAAGGGCGCGGAACCGCGTATTTTTATAAAGAATATTTACGAATGAACATCGGGTGATAAATTTGTATACCCTGCTTGCCAATCCGATCTCGGGAAACGGTCGTTCCCTGCGCGCGCTGCCGGAAATCGAGCGCGTGATGAAGGACTTTTCCCTTGACTATCATGTAGAATATACCAGGGAGCCCGGCGACGCTACCTCCATCGCCGAAAAGGCCGTTCAGAACAAGGAGGACGGCATCGTCGTCGTCGGCGGCGACGGCACCGTGTTTGAAACGCTGGGCGGCATGGCCGGAAGCCAGACGCAGCTCATCTACGCCCCCACCGGAACCGGAAACGATTTTGTGAAGGCGCTCCGTCTGCCGCTGGACGCCGCCAAGGCCGTTCGCCAGCAGCTCGCCGCCAGGGTGCGCGCGCTCGACTACGCGCTGGTGAACAAAACGCCGTTTATGAACGTATGCGGCACCGGCTTCGACGTGGACGTGCTGCGCAAGCTCACCGCCTACAAGGATCGCTTTCAGGGCATCAAGGCGTATCTGCTGGCGCTGAAGGACGCGCTCGGCTCCTATCGCCCCATCGACTGCGAAATCTCCGTGGACGGAAAGCCCTTTGAAAAGAAGCGCCTGTGCATCCTGTCCATCGGCAACGGCCAGTTCATCGGCGGCGGTATGAAGGCCGTGCCGGACGGCGTGCCCAACGACGGCCTTCTGGACGTCGTGGAGGTGCGCGCCATTCGCAAATGGCAGATTCCATTTCTACTTCCGCTGTTCATTCTGGGAAAGCACACGCATCTGTCCATCGCCAAAACCTGCCGCTGCCGCCATATCGAAATTCATTCCGACGGCATGACCTTCCAGCTGGACGGCGAGCTGCGCCGCATGGACTCAGCCGACGTCCGCATCATCCCCGGCGGGCTGCTGGCGCGATACTGAAAACTCCGGCGTGTTCACATAGTCGATCATGCCCCACACGAGCGCCAGCGCCAGCTTTTCCTGATACGCCGCGTCGTTCAGAAGCGCGTCTTCCTCGGCGTTGCTCAGATAACCCAGCTCCACCAGCACACACGGCACCTCGGACCAGTTCAGGCCCGTATAGGTGTCGCGTTTGTATACGCTCTGCGTCTGCGCCCCGGCGTATTCGCCCACGGCGGCCAGCAGGCAGCGCGCCAGCTGCGCACTTTCCTCGGCCATCGCGCCGGTCTTGCGCACGTACATGCCCGCGCCCTTCACGGAGCGGTCTATAGAACCGTTGCAATGAATGCGCAGAACCATGTCCGCGCCCCATTCGTTCATCATCACGGCGCGCTCGATGTTGGAAATATCCACGTCGTTTTCCTCGCGCGTCATCTTTACCTCCGCGCCCATCGCCGTCAGAATGTCGCGCAGAATCAGAGAAACCTGCAAATCCACCACGTACTCCGGCGTGCGCGTGTTCACGCCCGCCGTGCCGCTGGCGACCTTTGCCTTCGTCTCCGAAGAACCGGGCGCAATCGCCTCGCGCTCGGTGTTTGCGTGCGTCTGATGACCGGGATCAATGCCGATCTTCAGCCCCGCCAGCGGCTGCCCGAGCTGTTCCTGCCCGTCCTCGGAAAACCGCACCGCCCCGCGCACCGGCTCGGCTGCCGCCGAAAACGCCATGCCCAGCGCCAGAATCACGCAAAGAAAACCCGTCAAAAAACGCCGCATTGTCGTCAACTCCTTTGTATTTCAGGGTTTAGACGCAGCGCGGCGAAATCTGGTTCAATTTGTATGGAATTTTTTGGCAGCCTATCCAACATTTTCTGTCTTCGTGATGGCTTCCCAGCGCTCCTTGCGGTTCTGGTCGGAAATCGCGCGAAGCACCTCCGAAAGGCGCGCCTCGTTGAACAGCGTGATGGAGCCGTACGGCGCGTTGAGCAGCGTCTCAATGGCGTAGCGGTAGACCTTCAGATCCTTCACAATCTGATCCATGCATTCCGGATCGTCGTCGGCGCGCGCCAGCGTGAAGGAGATCCTGTCGGTCATGTTGTGCCCCAGCAAAAGCAGAAGCGAGCCGATGGATTCCGGATACTTCACGAAGAACAGGTTCTCCTTCAGACCCTCCTGAATCACCTCGTCCACCAGCGGCTGCATCAGGCGCATGGAGGTGAGCTTCATCTGCTCGCGAAGCATGACCGCGCCGTCGTGATACGCCACGCGCAGCATCAGGGCGATAAAGTCCATGCTGTCCTGATGAAAAATGCTGCTCATGCCAAAAATCAGGTTGAGCTTTTCCACCGCGTTCAGGCCGGGATCGCGCACCGCGCGCTCGCTGGCTTCAAACGCGCTCTCCGTGCGCTTTTCGCAAATGGCCTCCAGAAGGGACAGCTTGCTCTCGAAGTGGTGGTAGAATCCGCCCTTCGACAGCTTCAGCTCGTCCAATACGTCCTGCACGGACGTATTTTCGTAGCCCTTCAGGTAGAACAGTCGCTCCGCGGTTTCGATGATCGCCGCTCTGCGCGCGTCTCCCTTTTTCATGAAATGCTCACGCCCCGATTTCGTAGTATGCTTCCGTACCGAAGTCTGTTTTTATTATACGAAACCGAACGCGGTCTGTCAATAGGTTTATTTCATTTTATTGAAAAATATTACAAATATATTTCTTTTATTCGTCATCCTCATCTTCAAACAGCAGCTCGTCGGTGTACACGTCGTTGAAATCCGGCGTCGCCGCCAGCTCCACGCAGCGCGTCGCCTGCCGAAGCGCTTCCGCGCGCCGCCGCGCCTGTTCGCTGACCAGCAGCCGCACGCTGCCGCTTCCGGCGGCGTTGCCCACGGGAACGATTTTCGCCCGAAGCGCCGCGGGAAGAAGCCCGATGCGGCAGGCGCTGTCCAGACCGATGAAGTTTCCGAAGCCGCCCGCCAGATATACCTTTTCAATATCCTCAAACGCCGCGCCCGCCTGCTCCGCAAGAATGCGGATGCCGGAGGCAATCGCCGCCTTCGCCAGCTGCACCTCGCGAATGTCGCTTCGCGCCAGATACACGCGCTCGGACAGGCGCACGTCCTCGGCCATGCGGCCCATGGGCGTAATGTCGCCCCTCTCCAGCAGCGCGGCCGTCAGGTCGATCAGTCCGCTTCCACAGATGCCCGTCGCTTCCCCGCCGCCGATGGTCGTATAGGCGATTTCACCGTTTTCAATGCGCGCGTGATCGATCGCGCCCGCGACCGCGCCGGTTCCGCAGGCGATATGCGCGCCCTCGAACGCCGGTCCCGCCGCGCAGGAGCACGCGAAACAGCGCCCGTCCTTCTTCAGCATGATTTCGCCGTTGGTGCCGATATCGATCAGCATGGCGTTTTCGTCGCGCTCGTCCAGCCCGCAGGCCAGCGCCGCAGCCAGCGTATCCGCGCCCACATAGCCGGAAATGCAGCCGCCGAGAATCGTCCGAACGCCGCCCAGCATTTTCTCATGCAGCGCGGTATATGCCGGCGTAAACGGCGCGAACGCCAGCGGGCGCGCCGGATAGCCGCCCAGCAGATGCATCATGACCGTGTTGCCCACCAGCGCCCGGCAGCGAATTTCCTCCCCCGCGCGCCCTGCCCTTTCGAGCATGCTCCGCGTCATCTCATCGATTGCCGCCAGAATTTCACGCTGCAGAAGCGCCGCGTTTTCCTCGCTTTCAATCGCGAAGGACAGGCGCGAAATTACATCCGCGCCGTGCGGGCGCTGCGGATTCAGCCGCGCGTCGGACGCAAGCACGCGCCCGGTGCTTCGCTCCACGAGATACGCCGCCAGCGTCGTCGTGCCCACGTCCACGCTGACGCCCAGCCCCGCTTCGCCGTCGGTCTCTTCCCCCGCGGAAACGCCCGTTTTCAGAATTTCCGCCTTCGATTCCGAAACGCGCACGCACGCGTCTCCGGTGAGCCGCGTCCAGCAGGCAAGCACGGTCTGTCCGTCCAGCCGCGCGCCGTCCTCGCACGCGAGTTCGCCCGTCGCCCGCACCGCGCACTTGCGGCAGCGGCCGAGACCTCCGCACGGCGCACTCACGGCGATGCCCGCGCGCGCCAGCGCTTCTAAAATGGTTTCGCCCGTCTGCGCGGGGATAACCGTCTCGCGTCCATCCATGAGCACCGTCACGTTGACCTTCATCTGCGCTTTCCTCCCGTGCCCGGCTTTCCGCGCCCGCGATTGTCCGAGCGTTCATTCCCGCGACGCTCATCCCTGCCGCGACCGTTCCCGCGCTCGTTTCGCCCACGTTCGTCCGCGTAGCCGTTTCCACAGCGCTCGTCACGCCCTCGATTCTCCGCGTAGCCGTTTCCACGGCGCTCGTCACGCCCTCGATTCTCCGCGTAGCCGTTTCCGCGACGCTCGTCACGTCCGCGGTTCTCCGCGCGGTCATTTCCGCGACGCTCGTCACGCCCGCGGTTCTCCGCGCGGTCATTTCCGCGGCGGTCATCCCGCCCGCGGTTGTCCGCATAGTTATTCCCGCGGCGGTCATCCCGTCCGCGGTTCTCCGCATAGCCATTTCCGCGACGATCGTCACGCCCGCGCACGCCGCCGTTTCGGCTATCGCCATGCTTTTCCTCCCGGCTGCCGCCGCTGAAGGAGGGAATCAGGCAGTCCGGCCCGCGGCCGATCAGGTCGGTGCGTCCGGCGCGCCGAAGCGCTTCGACCACGAGCGCGCGGTTCTGCGGTCGGTCGTATTGCATCAGCGCCCGCTGCATTTCCTTGTCGTGCGGCGATTTCGCCACATACACCGGCGACATGTCGCGCGGGTCGAGCTCGGTATAGAACATCGTCGTGGACAGCGTGCCCGGGGTCGGATAGAAATCCTGCACCTGCTCGGGGTGCAGGTGGGTGCGCTTCATGTATTCCGCCAGCTCCACCGCGTCCTTCAGCGTGCAGCCGGGGTGGCTGCTCATGAAATACGGCACGAGGTACTGATCCTTGCCATATTTCTTATTTGCCGCGTCAAAGCGCCTGCGGAACTCATCGAACACCGAAACGTCGGGCTTGCCCATATACTTCAGCGCGTTTTTCGCCGCATGCTCCGGCGCGACCTTCAGCTGGCCGCTGATGTGATATTGCACCAGCTCGCTCATCAGAAGGTTCTTCTTATCCAAAAGCATATAGTCGAACCGGATGCCGGAGCGCACGAACACCTTCTTCACGCCCGGCAGCGCCCGCAGCGCCTTCAGGATGTCCACATACTCCGAATGGTCGGCGTTCACATTTTTACAGGGTGTGGGAAACAGGCACTGTCTCTGCGGACACGTGCCCGATTTCAGCTGCTTGTCGCAGGCCGGGTGACGGAAGTTCGCCGTCGGGCCGCCCACGTCGTGAATATAGCCCTTGAAGCCCGGCCGGGCAATCAGCTTTTTCGCCTCCGCGACGATGGACGCCTTGCTCCGGGAGGTGACGATGCGCCCCTGATGGAACGTGAGCGCGCAGAAATTGCACGCGCCGAAGCATCCGCGCTCGGAGGCGATGGAGAATTCCACCTCTTGAAAGCCCGGAATGCCGCCCGCCTCGTCGTACATCGGATGCCACGTCCGCGCGTACGGCAGCGCGTACACCTTGTCCAGCTCCTCCGTGACCAGCGGCATGGCGGGCTTGTTCTGCAGAAGGTAGCGCGCGCCGTGCTTCTGTGCAATCCGCTTTCCGCGCACGGGGTCCTGCTCGTTGTATTGCACGAGGAACGCCCGCGCGTAGGCCTTTTTATCGCGCATGACCTCCTCGGCGGATTCGATGACGACCGCGTCCTCCGGCGCGTCCTTCGTCATGACGCAGGTGCCAGGGATATCGCATTCCGAGAAATGCCGTCCTTCCTTCATCCACTCCGCCACGCGCAGAATCGTCTTTTCGCCCATGCCGAACATCAGAACGTCCGCGCCGCTGTCCACCAGAATGGAATTGCGCACGCGGTCGTCCCAGTAATCGTAGTGCGCGAAACGCCGAAGCGACGCTTCCACGCCGCCGATGCCGATGGGAATGCTGCCGTAGGCCTCGCGGATGCGGTTGCAATACACCACGGTGCAGCGGTCGGGCCGCATGCCCGCCTTGCCGCCGGGCGAATACACGTCGGTATTGCGGTGCTTCTTCGCGGCGGTATAGTGGTTGACCATCGAATCGACCACGCCCGCCGTCACCAGAAAGCCGAGCTTCGGCTCGCCGAAGCGCATGAACGCGCTCTTGTCGTGCCAGTCCGGCTGCGGCAGCATGCACACGCGGTAGCCCGCGTCCTCAAGCACGCGGGAAATAATCGCCAGCCCGAACGACGGGTGATCGACATACGCGTCGCCCGTCACATACACAAAATCCGGCCTGTCCCAGCCCCGCATGCGCATTTCCTCTGCGGTTACCGGCAGAAACCGCCTGTCGTCCCGCGTTTTCACGGATGTTTCCTCCCTCAGGCTTCTTCCTTTGCCTTGTCCAGCGGCGCGACGGCGTCCACCACGCGCTGCATGACCTCCACCGCGCCCTTGAGCAGCTGCTCCTGCTTCTTGCCGGGCTCGGCGTAGGTGATCGTGGGCGGATTGCTGGGCGTGAAGCGCAGGCAGCTCTTATACGGCTCCAGCGCCTTCAGCAGCGTCACAATGTCCAGATCGGCCAGCATGGAGAAGCGCATCACCAGCGCGTCGCCGCGGCCGCTGACCATATCGATGCCCAGCCGTCCGCACAGGGACTTGAGCTGCGCGATGTCGATCAGGTTGATCACCGGGCGCGTCGGGTCGCCGAAGCGGTCGATCAGCTCTTCAATCAGATCGTCGCGCGCCTCCGGCCCGTCGATTCCGGCGATTTTCTTATACATTTCCATGCGCATCACATCGCTGGAGACGTATTCGGCGGGCAGATACGCGTCCGCCTTGACCTCCACGCGCGTCTGAATGTCGCCCTGCCCGACGTCGCCGCGCATCTCGTGCACGGTTTCCTCAATCATCTTCACATACAGATCGTAGCCGACCGCCGCCATATGCCCGCTCTGCTCCGCGCCGAGAAGGTTGCCCGTTCCGCGAATCTCCAAATCGCGCATCGCCACGCGGAAGCCGGAGCCGAACTCCGTAAACTCGCGAATGGCGTTCAGGCGCTTCTCCGCGTCCTGCGTGAGGATTTTGCTGGGGTTCACGGTCAGGTAGGCATACGCCAGACGGTTGCTTCTTCCCACGCGCCCGCGCAGCTGATACAGCTGGGACAATCCGAAATGGTCGCTGTCGCACACGATCAGCGTGTTGGCGCGCGGCACGTCCAGACCGGCTTCGATGATCGTCGTGCACAATAGAACGTCAAACTTGCCCTCGTAGAAGTCAAGCATCACGTCCTCCAGCTGATGCTCGCGCATCTGGCCGTGCCCGACGGCGATGCGCGCCTCGGGCACCAGCTTTTTCAGCCTCTGATACATCATATCGATCGTCTGCACGCGGTTGTGGAGCACGTATACCTGCCCGCCGCGCCCCAGCTCGCGCAGGATGGCGTCGCGAACCAGACCGTCCGAGTATTCCACCACGTAGGTCTGCACCGGATAGCGCTCCTCCGGCGGCGACTGCAAAAGCGACATATCGCGAATGCCCACCATGGACATATGCAGCGTGCGCGGAATGGGCGTGGCCGACAGCGTGAGCACGTCGATGGACTTCTTGTATTGCTTGATGGCCTCCTTGTGCCCCACGCCGAAGCGCTGCTCCTCGTCCACGACCAGCAGGCCCAGATCCTTGAACTCGATATCCTTGTTCAGCAGCCGGTGGGTGCCGATGATCACGTCCAGCTTGCCGCTTTTCAGGTTCTCGATGGTCTGCTTCTGCTCGGCCGCGGTTTTGAAGCGCGACAGCGTGTCCACATGGATGGGAAAATCATGGAAGCGGTTCAGCATGGTGGCGTAGTGCTGCTGAACGAGAATCGTCGTCGGCGCGAGCAGCGCCGCCTGCTTTCCGTCCATCACGCACTTGAAGATGGCTCGCAGCGCCACCTCGGTCTTGCCATAGCCCACGTCGCCGCACAGCAGGCGATCCATCACCTGCGGCTTTTCCATATCCTTTTTAATTTCCGCAATGGCCGTCAGCTGGTCGGGCGTTTCCTCAAAGGGGAACGCGTCCTCAAACTCGCGCTGCCACGGCGTGTCCGGACTGAACGCGTAGCCCTTCACGGCCTTGCGCTCGGCGTACAGCTTGATCAGGTCGCCCGCGATTTCCTTGATGGAGCTCTTGACCTTCGCCTTCTGCTTCTGCCATTCGCCGCCGGACAGGCGGTTGAGCTTGGGCGCTTCGCCCTCCGAGCCGATATACTTCTGCACGCGATCCATCTGATCGGTGGGCACGTACAGCTTGTCGGTGCCCTGATAGCGGATGTGCAGGAAATCGCGCAGCTTGCCCTCGGACGACAGGCGCACCGTGCCCATGTACTGACCGATGCCGTGATTCTCGTGCACCACGTAGTCGCCCACGTTCAGGTCGGTAAACGCCGCCATCTTATTGCCCGTGCGGGCAATGGCGTGCGTCTTCTGCTTGCCCACGCCGAAAAGGTCGCCCTCCGACACGACGGCGAACTTCAGCTGCGGCCAGATAAAGCCGCGGGTAATCGCGCCGGGCAGAATCACCGGCACGCCCTTTTCCAGCGCCTCGGGCAGCTCCTCAAGGAACGGAACGACCGCGTCCTCGTCCATCAGTGAACGCGACAGCCGCTGCCCGCGCGCCACGCCTCCGGCCATCAGCGCCACGCGCCAGCCGTCCTTCTTCCACGCGGCAATGTCGCGCGCCAGCTCCTTCATGTTGCCGGAATAGCCGGTCGCGCCGCGCCCTTCCAACTTCACCAGATCCTTGTATATGAAGTCGTTCTGCTGGCGCAGGAACGGCTCCACCACCATCACGTCACGCCCGTCCGTCTGCGTCAGCAGATAATCCCAGCGAAGCAGAAGCTCCGCCTGCTCGGGAATGGCCTCGTCGCGCTCCATGGCGGCCTTGAAATATTCCTCAAATTCCAGCAGACGGTTCTCGCACCGCTCGCGCAGGCGGTCGGGCTGATCCATCACGATCACCGCGTCGGGCGCGTAATCGAAGATGGTGTCCGTCTTTTCATACAGAATGTGCATCAGCGCTTCGCGGCCGTCGAAGCTGCGGCCGGTCTTGAGCGCGTCCACGGTGGGCGTATACTTGCGCTGAATGGTCGTTTTCAGCGCGGGCTTTTTGCCGTCCGACTTCTTCTCCGGCCTGCGGCGGGCGGCGACCTCAAAGGGCGAGGGCAGCTCCTCCACCGGCTTGTCGGCGGGCGACGCCATCTCGAAGAACTCCTCGAACGGCATCAGGTCGTATTCCTTTTCCAGCTTGCGCTGCCGGTCGTCCGCCGGCTCGCGCACGCGCGTGGCGAGCAGTTTTTCAAGCCGCGCGGCCGCGCTGCGCGATTCGTCCGCGTTCAGAAGCGCTTCGCTGGCGGGATACATCCGCGCGCTTCTGATGCGGTTCACGCTGCGCTGGGTCATCACGTCGAAATCGCGCAGCGAATCGACCTCGTCGTCAAAGAACTCCACGCGAACGGCGCTGGGCCGCCCGATGGGAAACACGTCCAGAATGCCGCCGCGCAGCGCGCACTGTCCGCGCGCCTCCACCAGCTCCACGCGCTCATAGCCCGCGCGGATCAGGCGCTCGATCAGCTCCGAGGGTTCCAGCCGCTGGCCCTCCTCGACGTCGATCATGCCCTCCATGAACCGCGCGCGCGGCATCAGCCGGTGCATCGCGGCGTCCGCGGGTACGGCGAGCAGGTGAATTTCTCCCGTCAGGAAGCCGCCCAGCGCTTCAAGGCGGCGCATGGTCAGCTCCTTGCTGGAAGCCGCGACGTGCAAAAACGACACCTCGCGCGCCGGCAGTATGGCCGCGCCGCCGCCCATGAACGCGTTGTAATCCTCCACAACGCGCTGCGCGACGCTTTCGTTCGGGCAGACCACAATCATCGGGCGCTCCGTGTCCGCCTGAACGGCAGACAGAAGGAACACCTGCTGGCTGTCGTCCAGCCCGTAGGCGCAGAAGGCCGTTCCCTGCCCCAGATCGCCGAGAATTCGCCTGTACTCCGTCAGCTCCCTGAGCGGCGCAAACAGATATTCATGACGCGCTTTCCTGCTCATGTGCCCCCTCTTTCTTACCGTCCGACAAACGTCCGCACGGCGTCGAGTCCGTCCTTCAGATAAATTTCCACCGCCTGCGCGGCCTTTTCATAACCCTCGTTCATGAGCTTTTTGTCCTCGTCTCCCGTGGGACGGGTCAAAACGAAATCACTCAGCTCCCACCCCTCCGGCGGACGGCCGATGCCCACGCGGATGCGCGGGAAATCCGTGCGCCCGAGCAGATAAATGATGTTGCGCATGCCGTTGTGCGTGCCGGCCGAGCCCTCCGCGCGGAAGCGCACCTTGCCCTCCGGCAGGTCGCAGTCGTCAAACAGCACGATCAGCTGATCGTATTCCGGTTTATACCAGTTGCATAATTGGACGACGCTTTCGCCGGAAAGGTTCATATAGGTCTGCGGCTTGCACAGCACCGCCCGCTGACCGCCGATGATTCCCTCCCCGACGATCGCCTTGCACTTGCTTCTCTCGACCGAAATGCGGTTGCGGCGCGCCAGCGCGTCGATGATTTCAAAGCCCACGTTGTGCCGCGTGTGCTCGTATTTGCTGCCGGGATTGCCCAGACCGACGATTACGTACATAAACCCTCCAAAGCCAAAAGTTTGTGACGGGAGGAAGCTTCTTCCGCCCGCCTGAAAGCGTTATTCTATTCTATCATCTTTCGTATGCCCCTGTCAACGTCCCTCATTCGGAAAAATCCGCCGACGGAACCACCTCGCACGCGCCGCTTTCGCGGTCGGCGCTCCGGAACATCAGAAGCGCCTTCGCGCCCGCGCAGCGCTTCGTTTCGGGCGTCATCGTCGCGATCATCACGCCGATACCCACGACCTCCGCCTGAAACTCCGCCATCATCTCCACCATGCCCTGCAGCGTGCCGCCGCCCTTCATGAAGTCGTCCACAATCAGCGCGCGCTGCCCCGGCTTCACCGCGCGGCGGGAAAGCGCCATCGTTTCGATGCGCCCGCTGTCGCCGCCGGAGATATAGTTGATCTTTACCGCGCTGCCCTCATAGGCCTTGCTGTCGCGCCGGGCAATGACCAGCGGCACGTTCAGCGCGCGCGCCGTCATCAGCGCGAGCGGAATGCCCTTCGTTTCCATCGTGAGCACGAGGTCGGGCTGGCGGTCATAGAACTTCGAAGCCAGAATCTCGCCCAGCGCCTCGGTCACGCGCGGGTCGCTGGAAACGTCCGAGGTATACAGGAAGCCGCCGGGCAGCAGCCGTCCCGGCTCGGACAGCTTCGCCGCCACGTCCTCCAGCGTCCTGCGCGCCTTTTCAGCGGACATCATCGGGCGATAGCGCACGCCGCCCGCCGCGCCGGCCACCGTTTCAAGCCGTCCCAGATCAAAGTGCTCCAGACTTTCGGCAATCAGGTCAATATCCTCGCTGATCGTCGATTTCGCGGAGCCGAACAGCTCGCAAAACTCGCTGAGCGTATGAATGCGATTGGGATCCTCCGTAATCAGACGCGTCATCGCGCCCAGTCTCTCGTTTCTTTTAATGCGATCCATTCTGCCGCGCTCCTTAAATCCGAACATTTCTGCGTTTATGTCTATTATAATCCGTAATTGGGCGAATTTCCAGCCCCTGCCGCGAAGATTATCCGATTGCAAACCAACATTTAACGGTCTGCCGCCGCGCCGTGCGGGAGCGCGCGCGTGAAAACGGTTGCTCTCGCTTGACTTTTGGCGTATAATGAAAGAACCTCTCGAAAGGAGCTTGTTTTCCATGGCGGATACTACGCTGAATGAATATATCGGCAAGCGCGTGTTTTTTGTGGGCATTGGCGGCTGCTCGATGAGCGGACTGGCGAAGATGCTCAAATGGCTGGGCTGCGAGGTCGCGGGATCCGACCGCACACGCAGCCACAAAACCGACGCGCTCGCGCAGGACGGCATCGAAATCCATATCGGCCACGACGGGAAAAACGTCGAGGGCGCTCATCTTGTGGTTTATTCCGCCGCCATCGCGGCCGACAATCCGGAGCGCGCCCGCGCGCGCGAGCTGGGCATTCCGGAAATGGAGCGGTGCGACCTGATCGGCCTTCTGATGAAGAAGTTCGGCCACTCCATCGCGATTTCCGGCACGCACGGTAAAACCACCACCACGGCCATGATGGCGGAAACCTTCGTCGGCTGCGGCGAGGATCCGTCGGTACATATCGGCGGCGAGCTGGACTATCTGGGCGGCTCCACGCGGCTGGGGCGCGGCGAACAGTTTATCTGCGAGGCGTGCGAATTCAACGGCAGCTTCCTGCACTTCTTCCCCACCGTCGCCGTCATCCTGAACATCGACGAGGATCATCTGGATTACTATAAGGATCTGGACGACATCGAAAACGCCTTCCGCCGCTTCGCGTCGCTGGTGCCGGAGGACGGCTGGGTCGTCGGCTGCGGCGACGAAAAGCGCGTCCGCAGCGTGCTGGAAAGCGTATCGTGCCGCACGCGCACCTACGGCCTTGAGCCGCAGAACGAGGTTCGCGCCGAGGATATTTCCTACGACGAAAACGGCTGCGCGCTCTTCACTGCCACGCTCTACGGCCACCCGCTGACGGATGTCGAGCTGCAGGTTCCCGGCGAGCACAACGTGAAAAACGCGCTCGCGGTCATCGCGGTCGCCAGCCTGTTCTCCCTGCCGATGAGCCTTGTGGCTGAAACGCTGCACGAGTTCCGCGGCGTGCATCGCCGCTACGAGCTGACCAGCGTGACCGACGGCGTGCGCGTGTATCAGGACTATGGCCACAACCCCACCGAAACGCGCAACGTGCTGCACGTCGCACGCATTCAGGCGCCCCAGAAGCTCTGGGCCGTGCTGCAGCCGCACACCTATTCCCGCACGAAGGCGCTGTTCGACGGCTTCCTGACCTGCTTTGACGAGGCCGACGAGGTGCTTGTGACCGACATCTGCGGCGCACGCGAGGTCGACCCCGGCGACATCAATTCCGGCATGCTGGTGGACGCGATGGTCAAAAAGGGCATCCACGCGCACCTTACGCCGTCGTTTGACGACGCGGAAGCCTATCTGCGCGCGCACTGGCAGCCCGGCGACGTGGTCGTCACCCTCGGCTGCGGCGACATTGATCTTCTGAACGAACAGATTGCCAGAAACGGAGACACGCACAAATGATTCGCAAACGAACAATCTTCCTCCGCGCGCTGTGCCTGCTGATGGCGCTTCTGCTGACCGTTTTGCTCTCCGCCTGTGGAAGCAAGGACGAGCAGACCGCCGAACCCGGCCCGACGCAGGTTCCCGCGGGCATCCCGCAGGCCACGCCGGTCCCCACGGTCGCACCCACTGCCACGCCCTTCCCGCGCGTCGACGCGGCCGACTACGTGCTGATCTGGAAAAACAACACCCGCATCGGCATGAACTATATGGTTCCCACGCACTGGACGGAATCGCAGGTCGGCGAACGCTATTCCGTGTTCTACGAGCCCGTGCCCGACGGCGAAACCGGCTTCCGCGTTTCCTTCGCGAACAAGCGAAAGTACAAGGATCCCGACTCCAACACCATGCGCAGCGAGCTTCGCAAGCTGCTCACCTCCATGAGCGAGGTGTACACGGACTTCCAGCACGACGACGCCATCTCCCGCGACCTGTCGCTGGTGCGCTTTAAGGGTTACTCCACGTACTACACCTACACGGACGAGTACGGCGTGACGATCAAGGGCTTCGTGATCATCGCCACGTATAACCGGCGCATCTATTGCATGAACTTCTCCGGCCCGGAGGAACGCTTCACCGAAATGATGACGGTCGGCAAGAAGATTCTGGACTCCGTAAGCCGCGTATCGTCCTCCTGATTTTAAACCCATTCCGCTGTGAAAACTGCCCCGAACGGCTCGCATTAAACCGTTCGGGGCAGTTTTTCAATCGATCAGCGGTTTTCCTTCGGCTTGCGCGCCAGCAGGAGGGTGCAGATCAGAAGCAGCAGCGGGAAGACCGTCGCCGACAGAAGGCCGACGCGCAATCCCAGCGTTTCCGCGCTCCAGCCGACCGACCGACCCCACGCGAGCAGGCTTTCATTCTTCTGCGTCAGGTCGGACACGAGACCCGTCAGCCACGGGCCGACCGAGCAGCCAATGTCGCCGCAGATGGCGTACAGGCCGAACAGCGCCGTGCCCGCCATCGGGAAGCGCTTCGCGCCGTCGGACAGCGTGCCCGGCCACATGATCGCGACCGACAGGCCGCACAGCGCACAGCCCACCAGCGTCAGCGCCGGAACGAACACCGTCAGCGCGTAGCACACGACGCACAGGCCGGCGGAAAACATCAGCATCCGTTCCAGATTGATCCTGTCGCCCTTGATTCCATAAAACATGCGTCCCAGCGCCATCGTCAGCGCGAACATGCATGGCCCCAGCAGGTCGCCCACCGTCTTGCTCACGCCCAGCGTTTCCTCCACAAACAGGCTCGACCACTGCGACATGGCGATTTCGCTGGAACCGGAGCAGATCATCATCACCATGCCGATGAGGAACACGCGGTTTTTAAACAGCTCGCCCATCCGCGTGCGCTTTTCCTCCGGCACGGTCGGCATCAGCGGAACCCAGCGGAACAGCAGGAAATTGCCCACCGGAATCACCGCCCACGCCAGCGGCAGGTATACCCACGCCGCGCGTCCGAATACCTTCAGCGGCAGCGTCGTGAGGATCACGACCGCCATCTGCCCCCAGCAGTAAAACGAATGCGCGAGGCTCATAGCCTTGTCCTTCGCGTCGCCCGGCAGCGATTCGATGATCGGACTGATGACCACCTCAATCAGCCCGCCGCCCAGCGCGTACAGAACGGCGGCCACGCACAGCCCGGCATAGGGATTGGGCATCACGCGCGGCAGAATGCCCATCATGATCAGCCCGACCGCGCAGAACGCCTCGGCCAGCCGCGAGGTCAGCCGGTAGCCCATGCGGTCGGCAAAGCGCGTCGTCAGAACGTCGGCGACGATCTGCGTTCCGAAATTAAACAGAATCAGCCGCCCCAGCTGTTCGTCCGACACGCGGAATTCGTCCTTGAAGATGATAAACAGAAGCGGAGCCAGATTGTTCACGATGGCCTGCGAGATCATTCCCAGATAGCACGCAAGCGTCGTATGCTTATAGCCGAGCTTCACGCGGGTTCCCTCCTATTAAAAACGCCGCATTCCGCGCGGCCATTTTTCCGATTCATAGGATTTCGGAGGAAGAACGCGTCCCCCTCCGAAATGTGTCTGCGAGCGATGTCTGTAAGCCGAGTTCTGTCTTGAGCGGCCATCTATCTGGGCCTGAAGTTGCCAGCAGGCTCAAGCGATGTCTAAGAGACGCGACGGGCCGCCGCATATGTCTCTGTCAATCTTGCACCGGGTGGGGTTTACATAGCGGACAAGTTGCCAGGCCGCTGGTGAGCTCTTACCTCACCTTTCCATCCTTGCGGTCGCGCACGGGGCGCGATTTCGCGGTATCTCTCTGTTGCACTTTCCCTAAAGTCGCCTCCGCCGGCATTTCACCGGCACCCTGCCCTGCGGTGCTCGGACTTTCCTCAAGCGCGTAAAGCGCCTGCGGCCGCCCGGCAACCTCGCAAACACAGGCATTATACCAGAAAACCCCGCGAAAAGCAACGCCAAAGCGCATATTATCAGCAATTTGACATTTTCCCGCATCCGTGGTAAACTTCTCTCAACATTACGAAGGAGAATTTTGCCATGAAAAAGTTTTCGCTGAAAAAGTTTTTCGCCATCTTCTTCCTGTGCTTAATTCCGCTCGCCATGCTGGCCTTACTGTATTTCAATCTCGAAACCTACTACGATGAGGGCGCGCACAACGAATGCGGGACGCTTCTCTGCATCGACGCCGCCATCGCGTTCGTCATCTGCTCCGTCATCGCACTGTGCAACCGCCGCCGCGGAAAAGCCATTCTCATCACGTGGATTGCCTCAACCCTCGTGCTGGCCTTTGTGTTCTACGTCGGAAACAAAATCCCGTTCTGCGTCGTCTGCGAGGAGGTTACCGCCGAAGACCTCGGCTTCCTGACGCACTGGATCTCGCCGGAGGGCTGACGCGCACGCCGCGCGTCAGAACCGCGTCGTCTACAAAGCTGAAGCCCCTCAGCATTTTATGCTCCCTCCTGCCGCGCCGCGTTCTCCGCGTTTATGCGCTCGATTTCCTCGTTGACGAGCGTCCCGAACGTCTTGTCGTCGATCTCGGCTTCCTTCTTCTGCGTCGCGTCGGCGGAGACGGATTCATCCGCGAACGCGTCGAAGACCTTCTGCTTTTCCTCGAGCAGCTCCATAACCCGCTCGTCGATGCTCTTCTCGCACAAAAGCCGATACACAAGCACGTTGCGCGCCTGCCCCATGCGGTAGGCGCGGGAAATCGCCTGATTTTCGATGGACGGCTTCAGCTGCGGCTCGCACAGGATGACGACGCTCGCCGCCTGAATGTTGAGCCCCGTGCCGCCGGACTGAATCTGCGCGGGCAGCACCGCGCCCGCGGGCGCGCGCTCGAATTCGTCGATGATCTCCTGCCTGCGCTGCGGCGGAATGGAGCCGTTGATCTGCGGAAGGCAGCGCTCGCCGAGACACGCCCGCACCGCCGCGATCGTTTCAAGAAAGAACGAAAACACGATGACCTTGCGCCCATCCTCCGCGGCTTCCTCCACAAGCTCCTTCAGCCGGTTGGCCTTGCAGGAAGCGTTCAGGTCGTCCGCGTTCCACGATACGCGCCGAATCTCCATATAGCGCTTTTTCCGCAGGGAGGACTGATAGATTTTCTTTTCCTCCGGCAGAAGCGCGCACCATTCCTCTTTTTCAATCAGCTCCGGAAGCTCCGTCAGCACGTCCTCGCGCTTGCGGCGATAGTACACCGGCGCGACCTTCTCCCGAAACTGCGGCGCGGCGGCCATGAACGCAAGCCCGCGCAGCTGCGAAGCCACCTCCGGCCGCAGCACCTGAACCAGTGCGATCATCTCGTCCACCTTGTTTTCCAGCGCCGTGCCCGTCATGAACAGGATGCGCTTTGTGTGCTCGCCGAGGGCGTTCACGTTTTTCGTGCGCCGCGCTTCGTTATTCTTGATGTAATGCGCTTCGTCGACGATCAGCATGTCGAACGCGAAATCCTCTTCCAGCTTCAGATAGCCCGTCGTCTCAAAATTCGTCACGGCCACGCCGCCGCTCTTCTGCCATTCGCGGAACGCGCTCATGCGCCCCGTGCCGTGAACCTTGATCGCGCGCAGGCGGCTTTTCTGCCCGATTTCCTTGCACCAGTTGGGCAGAACGCTGGCCGGGCACACCACCATGAAGCGCGTCGCGCCGGTGTTGCGCAGGGAAACCATCGCCGCAATCGCCTGCACCGTCTTTCCCAACCCCATTTCGTCGCCCAGCAGCACGCGCTCCTGATGCAGGATGTACTTTACGCCCCATTCCTGATACCGGCGCAGCTCGCACCTCAGCCCCTCCGGGAAGAAGCACTCGTCCTGAATCTCCCGCGCCAGTTCCTCCGGAAGACCGTAGCGCGTATCGTCGTCTCCGAGTACGCCGGGCACGAGCGTTTCCAGCACATTGTAGTAGGCGATGCTGTTTCGGGAAAAGTCCTCCCACGCCGTTTTCGCGTCCGCGTCCCGCAGCGCCGCCAGCCCCTGCGTGCACGTTTCGACGGCCTGCGCATACGCGCCCGTCTGAAGCCGCGTCAGATACCGCTCGTCCTCGATGCATTTCTGCCTTTCGGCGACGTCCATAAACGCCCACGGAACACCGTTTCCAATGGTCTGAAGCGTTTCCATCGCGCGCTCGGCCTTTCCCTTCTCCGCGCGCGTCGCTTCGTCCAGCGAGTCGACGATTGCGCTTCTCCGCCGGTAATCGCAGATTGCCGAGACCAGCCTTGTCGCGTCCGGCGTCCGATCGTCCGCCGAAAGCCGGATTTTCGTGTTCGCTGTGACCCGCTCGGCATATTCCCGCGCGCATTTCTTGATCAGCCACGAGCCTTCCTCGCTGATGCCGCGCACGCTTTCAAGCTGCGCCTGCGTCGCGCAATACACGTCCGCCACCGTCTCATAGCCGTTGTCGCGCAACGCCTTGAAGCGAATGCCTGACTGCTCGCGCCCGATTTCCTCCACGGGCACGCTCTTCAGAAGCTTCAGCGACGTGGACGCGAGCAGACGGTCGACGGCAGCTCTGATTGCTCCCGCCATCGCATCGACAGCGCCGTGCGCCGATGCGATCTCGCCCTGCAGCGCCCGACTCTTTTCAAGCAGCCGCGACACGCGCGACACCGGCCGCCCCGCCTGCTCGGCGTTGGGCAGCATGTCCCGCAGAATCTCCCGATAATCGGAACGCCTGCCTTGAAAGTTCGCGAGCGCCGCTTGCCGGTCTGTCCGTTCCAGCGCTTCCATCTGCCGCGAAAGCGACTCTACCTCGCGCGCATACGTTCCCTGCGCCGCCGAGCGCAGAAATCGATAGGCTTCCTCCGCGCCCGTCTTGCTCCCTGAGGACGCGAACAGCCAGCGAAGTCCGCCCGTCGCGGGCTTCAGCCGCGCCTTCTCGCGCTGAATTCTTTCCTCATATTCCTGAATCAGCTGCCTGCCGGTTCCAGAAATCGGCACGGACTGGACATACCCGTACACGCCCTCCGCCAGCGGCTGCAGCGCGGACGGAAGCGCTTCCTGCGCCTCTCCCTTTTCAAGCTCCTTCCGCGCAAAATCCGCGAACGCATCCTTCAGCAGAAGCTCGTTGATTCGCCGAACCGCGCCCGCCTTTTTCTCGTCTGACAGCGCGCATATCTCTTCCAGCTGCTCCGAAAGCTGTTCATGCCTCTGAATCAAAAGCTTCGCATCCTTCGATGTAAACGTCTGCGCCACCGGTTCTCCCCCGTTCTCATGCGCCGCCCGAGCCGCGCCGTTTCTTCTATTTCTATCATACCACCTCCCCGCCCCGCTTTTCAACCCCGACGCCCCAAAACGGGAAGCGAATCCTTACAGAGTCAAAAAATTACCTTGCATAGTCTGGATAAAGCATGCTATAATAATAGCAAATCTCGAATCGAATCCCAGATTTGTCGGAGATGAAATGATGGCGTACATTCATAGAAGCATCGAAGCGCGCCTGAATAGGGCCGCGGAAACCTTCAAGGCGGTGCTGGTCACCGGCCCCCGGCAGGTGGGCAAGTCAACCCTGCTCAAAAAGGTCTTCCCGGAGCGAAAGTACGTTTCGCTGGACGATCCCTTCCTTGAGGAGCAGGCAAATCAGGACGGCTCCATGTTCATGACGCTCAACCCGCCGCCCATCACCTTCGACGAGGTGCAGCGCGCGCCCATTCTGTTCCGCTACATCAAGATGAAATGCGACGAGTCGGAGGAAAAGGGTCTATTCTGCCTGTCCGGCTCGCAGCAGTTCAGGCTGATGCAGAACGTTTCCGAAACGCTCTCCGGACGAATCAGCATCCTCGAGCTTGCGGGACTGTCGCTGCGCGAGATTCAGGGCGACCCTTTCGATCGGCCGTTTCTGCCCACCATGGACTACCTTCTGGCGCGTCAGAAGACCGTCAAAGCGCCCGAAAACATCTGGCAGATCATCCACAGAGGCTCCTATCCCGCCCTGCAGGACGAACGTCTGGAATGGTCGACCTTCTATGCCGATTATGTGCGCACCTATATTGAGCGCGACGTGCGCGAGCTATCCGCGGTGCAGGATCTTGACGCGTTCCGCCGCTTCATGATCGCGACAGCCGCGCGCACCGGCGAAATGCTCAACTATTCCAACATCGCCGACGAGGTTGGAAAGGATCTTTCGACAATCCGGAACTGGATTTCCATCCTTGAGGCCTCAGGCATCATCTATCTGCTGGAGCCGTATACCCCGGCGTTGCTGAAGCGCGCCATTAAAACGCCCAAGCTCTACTTCCGCGATACCGGACTGGCGTGCTACCTGACCCGCTGGCTGACTGCCGACACGCTGGCCTGCGGCGCGATGAACGGTCCCATGTTCGAGACCTTTGTCATCTCGGAAATCCTGAAATCCTTCTCCAACGCCGGACTGGACTATCGCTACTTCGTTTCCTATTATCGCGGCAGGGACAAGGCCAAAGCGCAGAAAAACGGCGAAGCCACGGAAACGGAAAGCGAAATCGACTTCATCGTCGAAGAAAACGGCGTGCTGTATCCCATCGAAATCAAAAAAGCCGCCCGCGCGCAGGCCGACATGACCAGCGCCTTCCCGGTTCTGGATGGGATTCCTGAAAAAAAACGCGGCATGGGCGCGGTGATCTGCACCTGCCCCCAGCCCGGCCAGCTTCGCGAAAACGTGCTGCAGATTCCTGTGTGGTATATCTGACGCACATTCCCTTCCCGCTCATGCCGAGGACAGCGCAGCCCTGCGTTTTCTTCGGCGTGAGACGGTCGTTTTCCGCTCTTCTGAAACACGAAAATAACCCCCGCGTTTCTTGACAAAGCTCCGCAATGTGATACAAAATGGCTTGATGAAAATCGCCGTGCGGCGGATTTTATCGTCGAGTTAGCCACAACTAACTTATTCTGGAGGGATGAACGTGAACGGCTTTCTGTGGGCGGCACTGGCGGCGGGCGCCGCGGCGGCGCTGCCGAAGAAACAAACGCGCAATCGAATGAAGCTCCCCTCTTTCCGCGGCCTTGCGGAGGTGCGCGCCAGCCTTCCGGGGCGGATGCGCCTGTACATGCCCGCCGTTTCCGACGCGCGCGCGCAGGCGGAGCAGATGAAGACGCAGCTTGAAAGCACGGGCGTCATTCGCCGGGTTGATATTGAACCGCGCACGGGCTCCGTGCTGATTCTCTATGATGAAGCCGCCGTGCAGGCGCCGGTGGTGATGGGCGCGGCGATGAAGCTGATGGGGCTGGATGAAAAGGCTTCCACCGTTCCGGCCGGAAAGCTTCGCGAGGGACTGCGCACGCTGATGAGCGCCATAAACGCAGGCGTTTTGGACGCGACCGGCGGCCTTGTGGACGCGAAAACGCTGGCGGCCGGCATTCTGACCGTCGCAGCGCTGCGCAGCCGGGCGAAAATCGGCTGGGCCATGCCGGGCGCGCTTACGCTTCTGTGGTGGGCGTCCGGCCTCCTGGGAGCGCACGGCTATGAATAAGCTGGAAGAAACGTTCCTGCGGCTCTGTCTGAAGCCCGGCATCGAGTGCAATCTTCCGGGTCGGCTGCGGCTGAGCTTCGGGAAATACCGCCTGCTTCCCAAGGAAGCGGTGCCCTATCTGCACTACATCCGCGACGTTCTGCGGCTTCTGCCCGGCGTCTCGGACGCGGAAATCAACCCGCGCATCGGCACGGTGCTGATTCGCTATGATACCGAGATCACCTCGTCTCGCGCCATTCTGAAATGGGTGGACATCGTGGTGGACGAGGGAATCCGAATTTCGAAGGAAGACCTGTGGAAGGACGCCGACGAATCGGAGCTGGAAGCGCTCGTGCGCAAGCGCCTGATTCTGCGTCTTCCGCAACAAAAAGAAGGGTAAGCATGGTTGGAAACGTCAATCAGGAAGAACTGATGAAGAGCCACGTGATGCACAATCTGCCCGGCCGTCTGCGGCTGGCCGCATCGGGGCTGAAATATCTGAAGGAGCAGAGCGGCGAAATCGCCGCGGCGCTGGCAAGGCTGCCCGGCGTTCGTCTGGCGCGGGTCACGGCCTGCACCGGCGGCATTCTGCTGCAATACGACGGCAAAATGCTGGACGCGCACGAACTCGCCGAGCAGGTTGATCTGGTGCTCGCGCGGCACGCGATGACCGCCCTGCGCACGCGCCATTCAGAAAACAACGAGGTGCCCGCCGAAGCGCCCATGACCACCGCGCGTCTGGCGAAGCGGCTGGCAGTAAACGCCGGCGCGCTGGTGCTGGGCAACACGCTGTTCCCCGCGCCGCTGCTGGGCGGCGCGCTGGCGAACTTCTCCTCGCTGGAAGCGCTTGCCAGCCTCGGCCTTTCCGCGCCGATGGCGAAGAGCGCGTGGGAGGGTCTGCGGCGCGAGCATCGTCCCAACGCGGACTTTCTGACGGTTACGTCCATCGTGGCCAGTTTGCTGCTGGGCAACGCGCATTCCGCGCTGATGATCCTCGCGCTGTCCGATCTCGCGGAGCTGATGACCTCCTACACGATCGAGCGCACGCGCTCCTCCATCAAGAAAATGCTGTCCGCCGACGAGGGCGAAGCATGGAAGGTTATGCCGGACGGGAAGCTGGAACGCCGCCCCATGAATCAGATTCACGCGGGCGACACGATCGCCGTTCACACGGGCGAAAAAATCTCCGTCGACGGCAAGGTCGTTTCCGGCGCGGCCGTCGTAGACCAGAGCCCCATCACGGGCGAGTTCGTGCCCGTTGAAAAGCGCGAGGGCGACGAGGTCTTCGCGGGCACGGTCGTCAAGAGCGGAAACCTGCGCGTGCAGGCGGCCAAGGTCGGCGACCAGACGGTCATTTCCCGCATCGTGGGCATGGTGGAAGCCAGCGAGCTGAAGAAAGCGCCCATTCAGCGCTACGCGGACAAGTTCTCGAACTATCTGGTGCCGCTCAACTTCCTGCTGTGCCTTTCCGTGTGGCTGGTCACGCGAAACCCGCAGAAGGCGCTCAAGATGCTGGTAATCGACTACTCCTGCGGCATCAAGCTGTCCACGGCCACGGCCTTCTCGGCGGCGATCAACACCGCCGTGCGGCAGGGCGTGCTGATCAAGGGCGGCACGTTCATCGAGCAGATGAGCCGCGCCAACACCGTGCTGCTGGACAAGACCGGCACCATCACCGAGGGCAAGCCGCGCATCGTCTCCGCCGTTCTGCTGAAGGACGACATGACGCTGAAGGACGTGCTTTCCTACGCCATGGCCGCGGAGGAAACCAGCACGCACCCGCTGGCGGGCGCGATCATGCGCTATGGCCGCCAGCTCGGCGCGGAGCCGCTTGCGCACGCAGACGTGGTGACGGAGGTATCCCGCGGCAGCCGCACGCGCGTGGGCGAAAAGACCGTACGCGTGGGCAATCTGGAATATATGAAGGAAAACGGCGCGAGCGCCGCTTCTTCCCTGCCGGCCGACACCAGCATGATTCCCAACTACGTGAGCGTCGACCGCGAGATCATCGCCGTGCTGTACGCCATGGACAGCCCGCGCGAAAACGTGCGCCGCGCGATCAACAGCCTGCGCTACGACGGCGTGGGCGACATTGAGCTTCTGACGGGCGACATGGAATCGCAGGCGCGCGTCGTGGCGGAGCAGGTCGGCGCGGACAGCTATCGCGCGCAGCTGCTGCCGGAGCAGAAGGCCGAAGCGGTTCTGAAGCTTCAGGTGCAGGGCAACGGCGTGGTGATGGTCGGCGACGGCATCAACGACGCGCCCGCGCTTGCCTACGCGGACGTCGGCATTTCCATGGGCAGCAAGTCCACAGACATCGCCATGGAAACCAGCGACGTGATCATCAACCGCGACGACCCGATGATGATTCCCGAGCTGCGGCGGCTTGCGCGCGCGACGATGCGCATCGTACATCAGAACTTCGCGCTGGTCATCGCCATCAACTCGGTCGGCCTGATTCTGGGCGCAGCGAGCGGCATCTCGGTCATGATGAGCGCGCTTCTGCACAACTCGTCCACCATCCTGGTGGTGGCCAATTCCCTCCGGCTGATGTTCATGAAGCCCGGAGACGGGAGGCATTAATGGATAACGAACAGAAGGCCATTCATCTGGAGGTGCTGTCCGCCATCAACGGGCGCATTCGTTTGCAGCTGGAACGTCCGGTCGCCTCGGCCGCGCCCTTCCAGCGGATTCCCGGCATGCGCAGCTGCCGCTACAATGCGCGCATCCGCACGCTGCTGTGCGAATACGACCCCGAAGTCATCTCTGAGGAACAGCTGATCGTGCGGCTGGGCGCTGCCTACGCGGCGCAGACGGACGCCAGCCTTCTGCACATCAAGCGCTCCGAGGAGGAAGGCTTTTCCATGGCGCCCAGCGGCTATCTGGCGCTTCTGTGCATCGGCCTGGACGGCGCGCTGTCCCTTGCCGGTTCGCCGCTGACCGCGTTCACCCGCTGGCTTTCCACGGGTGCGACGCTGGCGGCGGTGGTTGAGCACGGCTATCAGGAGCTGCACGTGCGCGGCAGCTTCGACCCGGAGGTCATGTCCGTCGTCTACCTCATCAATTCCGTCGGTAAGCCCGGCGCCGTGCGCGCCAGTCTGCTGGCGTGGATTATCACCTTTGGCCGTCATCTGGTTCCCCGCGCTCCGCGCGAGCAGCCCTATCTGGTCAGGCGCGCAGGCAAAAAGCTGACGCTCACGCCCGTTTCCGGCGCAAAGAGCGAGCTGGCGTTTGCGGGCAGCATGTTCAGAAAGGGCATGGAAATGATGGCGCGCAAGGCATAACTGCTTTCGCAGCAAGAAAAAGGAGGAAGAAGGCTATGTTCGGCAACAATCCGTTGGTAAAGGGTATCCTGATCGGCGTCGGCGCCAGTGTCGTCGGTTTCTGCGTGTACAAGCACAACGAAGAGAAGGTGGACAATTTCCTTCGCCGCCACGGCGTAAAGGTCAAGTCCCCCGCCGCCGGTTTCGAAACCATGTCCGTGGAAGACCTGATGCGCACCAAGGAGACCATCGAAGACCTGATCGCCGAGAAGGAACTGCAGGATCAGAGCGTCACGGTGGAAGCGACCTCCGAGGAAGCGTAATCCCCTTCCCATAGAAAGAACTCCGTCTTCGGGCGGGGTTCTTTTCCGTTTCGCAAAAGCGTTTGCTTTGGAGTGTTTCAGGAATTTACGAAACCGGCGCATTGATTTATGCGCGAAAACGTGATAAGATAGATATGTCCTGCCGAAAGGCAGGTTTTCAAGATTTGCCGGTTAGAGCCTTCTAACCAAATTGTCGGCCGCAGCGGAAAAGAGGGATACGCATGTCCAGAAAAGCAACGGAATTTCAGAAAAAGGAAATGAGCCGGATGGATCGCGGCAAGCAGATTTTCAAGCCGCTGAACACCGGATGGATTGATTCGCACGTCGCCTGCGTGCGCGAATGGGTGGCGAATCGGATGACACGGAGGAAAGCACAAAGGCCGGGCTTCTGAAGCCCGTCGGTCGATAAGCCTGCGAAGGAGGAACCGAAGCATGAAGGACAGTCAGCTGAAATTCGACCGCACCTGCCACGTTCTCTACTCCAAGCCCTGCAAGCGGCAGATTCAGGAGAAAATCGCGCTGCATTATCCCGCGGACGAGCGGGAAGCCGTCTGGACGCGCGTTCAGATACAATACGAGAATTTTCTCGCCGACTGGCGCACCGATCTGGGCGGGAAGAAGAATTTCCACAACGGCAGAGGCGGCACCTATGACTGCATCGCGCTGATGGCTTATTACGTCGTGTGCAGGGACGTGACCAGCCTTGCGGAGATCGAGAAAATGGAGGGCAGTCTCTTCCTTCCCGCCTTCCGCAAGCTGTGCTTCGTGAACGTGAACCATCCGTTCTTCAAGAAGCTGCTGCACCGCGCTTTCCTGAACGCCAAAAGGCGCTGCGACAAATGGGGCGACTACGATATGCACGTCGCGCCCTATCGGAAGGATCAGCCGATTTACTATGAGTTCACCGCCTGCCCCACTGCGGAGTTCGCGAAGAATCACGGCCTGCTCGAGGTCATGCCCGCGCTGTGCAACCCGGATTTCGAGGGCATGGAGTTTCTTCACGCAAAGCTCGTGCGCAAAACCACCTGCTCCAACGGCTGCAAGTGCGACTACACCATCTGCGGCGATCAGGACACGTACCTGAAAGACCATCCCGAATATCGCGACGAAGCCGGTTACCGCCGGAATCGATAGACAGCCATTCCCGCCTTCTTATGAAAACCGCCGGTTGCCTGCCGCGCAGCCGGCGGTTTTTGTTGAATACCAGAGATTGACATAGCTGATTTTGTCTGCTATAATGTGCATCGTATAATGTACATCGTATAATGTCAATCGGAAAGGACAGACGTATGGCGCCCCGATCTAAATTCACCAGACAGGAGCTCATCGACGCAGCCTTCAAAATTGTGCGCGAGCAGGGCTCGGACGCGCTGACCGCCAAAGCCATTGCGGACGAGCTGCACATTTCCACTCGCCCCATTTTCACCTGCTTCGGCAGCATGGACGAGGTTCGGCGCGAGGTGCGCGCGGCGGCGGAAGCGCTCTACGACCGGTACACGGCGGAGGGCTTCCGGCAGCGCGTTCCGTTTTTCGGCTTCGGCATGCAATACATCCGCTTTGCGAAGGAAGAACCGGAGCTGTACCGGCTTTTGTTCCTCAGCAAGGCCGTGGACGGCGAGAACGGCGCAATCGAGGCCATGCGGCATTCGCAGGCGATCGTCCGGCCGTCGCTGGAGAAGATTTACCACATCCGACCGGAGGAAGCCGACCGGTATTTCCGCGACCTGTGGCTGGTGGTGCACAGTCTGGCGACGCTGATCGTCACCGGCGACTGCCCCTATTCCGAATCGGAAATCGGGCGGATCCTCACCGGCTTCAGCGTTTCCATCTGCAAATCCATCAAGGAAATTCCCGGCTTCGCGTCCGGCGACTTTGACCGGGACGCCGTGTTCGCTCAGCTTGTTCAGGAAGACCGAACCACCCAAACAAAGGAGGAAGAAAACCCATGAATTCCATGATTGCCTGCTGCGGCCTGAACTGCGAAACATGCGACGCGAGGATCGCAACGATCACCAACGACGACGCCCTGCGCGAGAAAACCGCCGCGCTGTGGACGAAGCTCAACGGCGTTCCGATCACCGCGGATATGCTCAGCTGCACCGGCTGCCGCATAGACGGCGCGAAAACGCCCTTTTGCGACCACCTCTGCGCCATCCGAAGCTGCGCCCGCGAAAAGGCGATGGATACCTGCGCCGACTGCCCGCAAATGGACGCCTGTGAAACCCTGCACCGCGTTACGGACGGCACCCCGGCCGCCATGGAAAACCTGAAGGCACTTCGAAAAGAAGAAAGCGCAACCGCGTGAACGCGTTTCTGAAAAAGCACCCTGCCCTGAATGAGGCCTGCGACACGGTGCTGTCCCTGCTTTCCGGCAGCTTTTCGCTGCCGGCGACCGGCGTCGTCTGGATAAGAGAGCAGATCATAAAGGCCAGACGTTAAAGAACGCGCATGAACATTCTCGTTTTCAACGGCAGCCCAAAGAAGGAAAGGAGCGACACACTCCATCTCGCGCGCGTTTTGGGACGGTATGCGCGAGGCCGCTCCGCAGGAAATCCACACCATAGACGTGATCGACCGGCACATCGAATTCTGCCGCGGCTGCTTCGCCTGCAAATACAACGGCGGGCATTGCGTGCTTGACGACGACATGCGCGAAATTCTCGGGCAGATACCGGACAGCGACCTTCTGCTGTTCAGCTATCCGCTCTACTGCTACGGTATGCCCGCGATGCTCAAGAACCTCGTCGACCGCATGCTGCCGCTTTCCTCCATGGCGATGGAGGAGGGAAACGGGCGCTATGTCCACGTCGGCCAGCGGGATTTTCCGCGCCTGCGCTATCTAAGGCACCACCGCACAATTCGGCGGCGCGTCGGGCGATCTCTTTTCCGCCATCTGCGGCATGAAAATTCCTCGATTTACCTCCAGTAAACCTTCGGAATTTTCATTTGCATCTGACGAAAAATCCATTCGCCGGCCGTCCACCTCATTTGTGCGGCATTGCCCTAATGATCTGCGGCTGCGGTTTTCCCAACAGCCGCCGCAACTTCGAGCCTGCCATTCGGCAGTTCGAGCTGATGTTCCCCGCCAACCACACGATTCTGACCGTGCCGGAAAGCCCCATGTTCAGTGCGCCGGAAGCCGCCAGCGTGACCGTCCCCCGGCTGGCGCTCGTGAAGCAGGCCGGCAAACAGTACGCAAAAACCGGCGCAATCGCCCCCGCCCTGCTCGCCGAAATCACCTCCCTCATGATTCCGGAGGAAGTCTGCGCCCAAATCGTCAACGGTAATGCGTAAATCATTTCCTTATAAATACCTTCCCGTCATGCTGTTCTCATTCTGCCGAATCTCCTCCGGCGTTCCGGCCGCCACGATTCGCCCGCCGCTTTCGCCGCCGCCCGGGCCCATATCGATGACGTAATCGGCGTTTCGGATTACGTCGAGGTCGTGCTCAATGACGACGACCGTCGCGCCGTTATCCAGAAGCGCCTGAAACACCCGCATGAGCACCTGCACGTCCAGCGGGTGCAGGCCGATGGACGGCTCGTCGAACACGAACACGGAGTCCGTCTGCGTGCGCCCGATTTCGCTGGCCAGCTTCAGGCGCTGGGCTTCTCCGCCCGACAGGCTGGGCGTTTCCTCGCCCAGCGTCAGGTAGCCGAGCCCCAGCTGACAAAGCACGTTCAGCTTCTGACTGACGGCCTTCATGTCCGCGCAGAACGAAACGGCCGTGTTCACATCCATATCCATCAGCTCCGGCATGGACACGCGCTCGCCCGCCTTGTTCGCGAGCTTCACGTCGTACGCTTCCTTCGCGTAGCGAGAACCGCGGCAATCCGGGCAGGGAATGGTCACGTCCGGCAGGAATTGCACGTCGAGACTCACCACGCCCGTGCCGTCGCAGCCGGGGCAGCGCAGGTTGCCCGTGTTGTAGGAAAAGTCGCTGGCGCTGTACCGGCGCTCGCGCGCGTCCGGCGATTTCGCCCAGAGCTTGCGCAGCTCGTCATGCACGCCCGCGTATGTTCCGACCGTGGAGCGGACGTTGATGCCGATGGGCGTTGCGTCGATCAGCTTGACGTGCCGATTCCCCTCCGCTTCGATCGCGCGGATGTGCGCCGGCAGCGCGTCGCCGCTGATCTTCGCGTTCAGCGCCGGAACAAGGCTTTCCAGCACCATCGTCGTCTTTCCGGAACCGGATACGCCGGTCACGACGGTCAGCCGCCCCTTCGGAATATCCACCTCCAACGGCTTCACCGTGTGAATCCGCGCAGTGGAAAGATGAATCGTTCCGTTTTCAAACAGCGCTTCCTTCGCGGCGCGCGAACGCATCCGCGTTTCGGCTCTTCCGGCGAGAAACGGCCCGATCTGAGACACATTGCTGGCTTCGATCTCAGGAATCGTGCCCTGCGCGATGACGTGCCCGCCCTTTGCGCCCGCTTCCGGCCCCATCTCGACGATCCAGTCCGCTACCTTCAGAATCTGCGTATCGTGATCGACAAGAATCACGGAATTGCCGTCCGCGACCAGATCATGCATAACGCCGGTCAGCCCCACGATGTTCGAGGGATGCAGGCCGATGGACGGCTCGTCCAGCACATACAGAACGCCCGTCGTGCGGTTGCGCACGGCGCGTGCCAGCTGCATTCGCTGGCGCTCGCCCGTGGAAAGCGTAGAAGCCGAGCGGTCGAGCGTCAGGTAGCCGAGTCCCAGATCGAGCAGCCGTCGAGCCGTGCCTTCAAAGGCTTCGCAGATGCTCTCCGCCATCGGACGCATGGCCTCCGGAAGGCTCTCCGGCACGCCCCGCGCCCATTCCACCAGCTCGGAAAGCGTCATGGCGCAGGCCTCGTCCAGCGAAATTCCCCGCAGCTTCGGCGCGCGGGCGGCCTCGGACAGGCGCGTGCCGCGGCAGTCCGGGCAAATATCCTCCTTCAGGAATTTCTCCACCCGCTTCATGCCCTTTTCGTCCTTGACCTTGGCAAGGGCGTTTTCCACGGTGTAGACGGCGTTATAATACGTAAAGTCCAGCTCGCCCGCCTGATTGGAATTCTTGGCATGGTAGAAAATATGCTTCTTCTCCGCCGGACCGTGAAACACAATGTCCCGTTCCCGCTCCGTCAGCTCGCGGAAGGGAACGTCCGTGCGCACGCCCATCTCCCGGCAGACGTCGGTCATCAGCGACCACATCAGGCTGTTCCACGGCGCGACCGCACCCTCGTCGATCGTAAGCGATTCATCCGGCACCAGCGACGCCATATCCACCGTGCGGACGCTGCCCGTGCCGCCGCATCGCGCGCACGCGCCCTGCGAGTTGAACGCCAGTTCCTCCGCGGACGGCGCGTAAAAGCGCGCGCCGCACGCCGGGCACACGAGCGCCTTTCCCGCCGCCACCAGCAGCGACGGCTTTACATAGTGCCCGTTCGGACAGCGATGGCTGGCAAGGCGCGAATACATGAGCCGCAGGCTGTTCAAAAGCTCCGTCCCCGTGCCAAACGTGCTGCGAATGCCCGGCACGCCGGGACGCTGATGCAGCGCCAGCGCCGCGGGCACATACAGCACCTCGTCCACCGACGCTCTGGACGCCTGCGTCATCCGGCGGCGGGTATAGGTGGACAGCGCCTCCAGATAGCGCCGGGAACCCTCCGCGTACAGCACGCCCAGCGCCAGCGACGACTTTCCGGAGCCGGAAACCCCGGCGACGCCCACGATTTTATTGAGCGGAATGTCCACGTCCACATTTTTCAGATTATGAACCCTCGCCCCGCGAATCTGCATTTTATCGATCATGTTTCGCTCCTATCCCCTCTGCGCCCCGTCCTGAAACTGCTTCTTCAGCAGCTCCGCGAACTCCGCCACATAGGGATTCCCGTTTTTCTTCTGCCAGAACGCGCAATAATTGCGCAGAATCGGTTCATTCCCGCGCACCAGCGGAACACGGGTGATGGACGCGCCCATCATGAGCCGCGCGCCCGTGCCCTCCACGGACATGAAGCCCTTGCGGCCGATTACCATCAGCCGGGCTTCCTCCAAATTTTCCGCGATCAGAAAGTCGCCCTGAAAGCCCACAACCTGCTGGTAATACGCCTGTTCCGTTTCCCGCTGCGACGGCGAAGCCACCAGAATGCACGGGAAATTCTTCAATTCCCGCGGCGAAATCCGCTCCATCTGCGCGAGCGGGCTGTGCGCGGAAACCTCCACCAGACTGCGGCAGGCCGTCAGGATGAGGTTGACGTATTCGTCCGAAAACACGCGCCACTGATCGTTGAGCACCAGATCCGCCTGCCCCGTGCGCAGCAGGACGTACAGCTCCTCGTGATTGCCGTATTCCACCGACACCGCCACATCCGGGTGCCGCGCGGAAAAATCCTCCAGCGCGCCGTGAAACTCGTCGCCGGCATAGCTGCGCAGGAAGCCGATCGTCAGGCTCGCGCCGTCGCCGTGGGCAATCTTCGCCGCCTCCGCGCACATTCTCTCGCAATCCGCCGTCAGCACCAGACTCTTCTGATAAAAGTACGCCCCGGCCTCCGTCAGCGCAAACAAACGATTCTTCCGTTCCAGAAGCTGGAAGCCCAGCTCGCGTTCCAGCGCCTGCACCTGCCGGGAAATGGCGGACTGCGAAATGTAGTTTTCCTCCTCCGCCGCGGAAAAGCTGTTCAGCCGCACCACCGACCGAAAATACCGAAGCTGCTTGAACATCCATCTCCCCTCTCCGTCGCGCCCCTTCCCTGCCATTATAGCATTCCGACGCGGCGCAATTCAAGTGCCCATGTGCGCAAGTCCGCAAATGCGGAAAAACATCACCGCGGCGTTTCAAGAATTTAAGACAGGCATCCGATTGATTTCTGGTTTCCTGCGTGATAAAATAGGGGCGTAGATAGATGGACTGCCGCGAGGCAGTTTTTCAAGCCCCTGCGGTTAGATGAATCTAACTCATGAAATGCGTGAGGAGGCGGCGTATGGCAATTCTTCCAAAGACCTATCGGCGCGACTGTCTGCTGGGCGCGCTGGCGCTGGTGGAGAAGTTCATGAGCCACGGGCAGGCAGACGTGCCGGATTACATTCCCTGCTGGACGACGGCGTTCTGCGCATTCGCTTCTGCGCGTCCGGCGCGAAGGTACGGCTGAATTCAACGGATAAGCGTCTGACCCTCGAAATTCCAAAGGGAATCGTCCTTTCCATTCACGCAACGTCCGCGCTCGTCAAGGCGGACGCGCTTTCCCAAAACGATCTTCTGATCGCCGTCCTCTCCGACGACATAAGCCTTGGCACGGTGACCGCCAACCGCGTCGACCTCAGCGGCAGCTCCGGTTCCATCCAGCTCGGCCGGCTCTCGGCTCCGTCGCTCAAATGCCGCACCTCGTCCGGTTCCGTCGATCTGGGCACGGTTTCGGCAAAGACGCTGGAATGCGCCGCGTCCTCCGGCAATGTCGTCATAAGAAGCGTGCTTGCGGACGAGGTCTCCGTCACAACGAGCAGCGGCCGCGTGGAGCTGGCGCTCGCGGACGCGCCGTCAGTCTCCGTTCGCACATCCAGCGGCACGGTCTGCGCGATGCTGCCGGAGGGCGGCGCGGAGGCCTCCTTCACCTCAAGCAGCAGAAGTCTGCACACCGACCGAAGCTATACGCGAAGGGGCGATCTGTACGTATTCGGAGAGGGCGCAACCCAGCTCGCCGTCGAAACATCCAGCGGAAATCTCGAAATCCGATGAACAAGGAGAATCGCAATGAACGCACGAACGGAAAATCCATTCATCACCCCAGAGGGCCACAGGGGCTTTCTGGCGAAAAAGCTGTTTGACGAAATGGGCGACATCCACTGGGGGGGCGCGATCGCCTACATCGAGAAAAACGGCGGCGTCCCCGAAAACAACCATACGCACAGCGACAACCACCTCTTCATCGTCGTAGACGGCGAAGTGCGCATCATCTCCGGTGACAAAGAAATCCTCGCGGGCAAGAATCAGGAGGTATTCGTGGATGGGATGATCCCGCATTCCATCTGGAACAACGGCGACCGGACCGCCACCGTCATCAAGATTTCCACGAAGCGCCCCGACTCCAACGGCAAAAACGCGTGCCAGAATGAACACTCCCTATACGACTCGTAGAACTTCCCCCATTTCAGGAAAATTCGCTCGATGCTGTAATCTCCATGCACTGGAAATACGGTTCCGGCTCACGAGCGCCCGTGCTCAGATAGCCGTCATCGGCGCTGCCGAAGGCTTCCAGACAGCCGCCCAGATTGGGGCGCGCTTCATAGATCGTAATGTTTTTGCCCGGCATCTTGGCGTCCTGAACGAGATACACCGCGGCGGCCAGACCGGCAATGCCGCTGCCGATGATGTGCACGTGCTTTTCTTCGATGCGCTCCGGGATTTTCGGGGTGATCTGATCGTAAAACTTCATTGTTTCCAGCCCCTTGCTTTTTCATTTCCTCCGCTTTACTTCGGAGGATGGCCTGATTATAATGACTCAAGGTGTGAAAACACAACGGTCAATTTTCCGCGAAATGCGCAAAAACGTACAGATGTGCAGAAAGTGTCCTGATTTTACAAAAAAATTCTGGAGGGATCGTCATGGTCAAGCCCAATCGAAGCGTGCTGCGTTCCAAAAATATGCTGCGCAAGGCGTATATCGAGCTGTCCACGGAAAAGGACGCGTCGAAGATCACGGTGGTGGACGTGGTGAACCGCGCCAACCTGAGCCGCAACACCTTCTACGCCCATTACCCGGATGTGAACGCCATCGCGGAGGAAATCGAAAACGAGTTCATCCAGAAGTTCAACCTCTATCTGGATCAGACGCTGTTCAGCCAGAAGCTGGATCACCCGCTGCCGCTGCTCAAGCGCTTCGAGCAGTTTATCCTAAACGACGAGGACGACTGCCGGATGCTGGTGCACACGCAAAACTATCCGATTTTTCTGGAAAAACTGAAAAAGCTGTTCATCGACCGCCTGGTCGCCAATATCGACGACGAACCCAGCCGCGACAAATACGGCTTTCTGGTCTTTGTCCACGTCCTCGCCAGCGGCCTGATCGAGCTGTACACCCTGTACCTGAAAAGTGAAATCGATCTGTCATTGGCGCAGATCAACGAGGAAATCAATAAAATGTTCTTAGCCGGATTGCGGCTGTATCAATGAACCGCCCGCTCCGGAATCGATGGGTTCGTCCTAAGGCCTGAAAAACGTGAAAAGCGTCTGAATAAAAAGCGTCCAGCCGAAATCTGCATTTCCGGCTGGACTGGTATGGAGGCGAGGGGGGTCGAACCCCTGTCCGAAAACCCGACGAAAAGAGCGTCTCCGAGCGCAGTTCGTGTTTTAGGATTCCCCTCGACGGACTCCCGCGAACAGGATTCCGCCTACGGTAGCTTCATAAATGCCGGCCCGCTTCAAAGCTTTATTGGGCCCGTTCCCTGCCTTTATGACGCCGATGACCTACGCCGCAGGAGGCTTAGGGTCGACGGTCACCGCATTAAGCGGCGACGGCGTAACTGTCGTTATTCGCAGTTATTGTTTTTCCCGATTTTATGGCAGATCGGGGCTGCCGCTCGCTTCTCTTCTCCCCTGAGTCCCCGTCGAAACCAAATACGCCCCCATGATGCGGAACTGCTATTTCTGGCGCATGCTGCGCTCGATTTCGCGGTTTGCGTCGCGCTTGGCCATGTCGTCGCGCTTGTCGTAGTTCTTTTTGCCGCGACACAGACCCAGCTGCACCTTCATGCGCCCCTTCTTCAGATACACGCTCAGCGGAATCAGCGTCATGCCCTTCAGAACCGTGGTCTGATCGAGCTTGCGAATCTCCGCCTTGTGCATCAGAAGGCGCTTCGGGCGCAGCGGATCGGTATTGAAGATGTTTCCCTTTTCATAGGGACTGATGTGCATGCCGTACACCAGCATCTCGCCGTGCTCAACCGCCGCGTAGCAATCCTTCAGGTTGCATTTTCCGAGACGAATGGACTTGACCTCCGTGCCGCGCAGCTCAATGCCCGCTTCGAAGGTTTCCTCCACGAAGTAGTCATGCCGGGCTTTTCGATTTTGTGCCACAACCTTGATCTCCGAATCCGGCATTCTCTTCGCCTCCTGTCATGCATCGTTCATTATACCACGAACGGCGCCGGTTGTAAACCTTTATTTTTCGAGCATCGCGCGCAGCCACGCCGCGTCGCGCAGAAGCGCTTCGTCGCTGTCGTTTTCGACGAATTCCAGAAGCATGGGCGCGTTCGCGGCGCTTGCCGGAACCTGATTCCACATTTCCGCGCCGTCCGACAGCGGCAGGCGAACGATTCCCTTTCCTTCATGCCGCCACGTAAACGTGTGCACGCAGGTCAGCCGCGGCACGACCTCCTTCAGCGCCGCAAGGCGCTCCTCCTCCGGCCAGTCCCAGCGCGGCTGCCAGTGGAACGACGTCTCGCTTTCCCGCATCAGGCGGCGCACGCTGTCGCGGCTGTCCGTCAGCGTGTTCGGGTGATATTCCAGCGATACGACGATGTTCCGCTCCGCCGCCTGCCGCACGCAGTCGTTCAGCGTGTGAACAAGCGTCTCGCGCTCCCACTCGTCCACCTCGGCGCTGCCCTTTCGGCCCGCCCACACGCGAATCACCGGCGCGCCGAGCGCTTCGGCCTCATCCAGCCACGGCCCGAAGGCGTTTTCCTCCAGCCGGTAATAGCTGCCGTACGCGCTGGTGCGCAGACCCTCGCCCTCGGTCATGCGCCGAACCTCCGCGGCGCTTTCCGCGCCGGGCTTCACGTGCACGTCGCCGCCCCATTCCACCTGAGACAGCCCGGCGCGCTTCATCAGCGCCACGATTTCCCGGGGCGTTTTGTTTCGGAAGGTGATTGAAACCAGACCCGCGCGGTTCATGCTCTTTCCCTCTCTTCCCTCATCCGCAGAATTTTCATCATCCGCGGCCGGTTGTAACGCTGGATCACGATGAACGGCAGGTTGCCGATGTCGTACAGCAGGATGAACAGCGGCGTCCACTCGCACGGCGCGAACACAAGCGACGCCGGGCAGATGGCCATCAGCACCCAGTGCGTCAGCTCCGCCACACAGGTTTCCTGCACCAGCCGTGCAAGATGCACGCTGCTCGAGTCATTGCCCGCGAGCTTGCGCGTCATGCCGCGCACGACGCGGCTTGCGTCCGGCATGTAGCCCTTCCAGCGCGACACGCGCAGCCTTTTGAAAAACTCCGGCGTTTCGAACCGCCACGGTCGAAACGGAAATGCGTCCGGACGAAAGCGTCTCGGTATCGCCATGCCGACAATCATCAGAACGATTCCCACGATCACGCAAAACAGCGCGAAACGAATCAGTGCGATTCCAAACGTCATACACCCTCCGCCCGCGCAATGAACTGCTTCAGCCGGGCAATGTCCTTCGCGGCCGTCTCCGGGTGCGCTTCCTCGCGCAGCACGCTGATACCCGGCTTGACCTTCGCAAGCTTCCCATAAAAATATTCGTGGTCAAACAGACCGTCGCCGATTACGCAGGGACGGAAGCGGCCGTTTTCGCCAATCTGCACATCCTTGGCGTGAATGGCGACGATGCGGTCGCCGAACAGCGCAAGGCATTCGTCGATGATCTCGCGCTGACGGTCGATGGTCTGCGGAGAAAGCAGGTTGATCGGATCGAGCACGATCTGCATGTTGTCGCAGGCGACGATGTCCAGAAGACGGCGCGTGAGCGCGGGCGTATTCAGCGTGTGCACGTGCACCGGCTCGATGCCGACGAACACGCCGAAGCGCTCCGCCTGCTCCACCATGCGCAGCACGCTGTCGGTCAGGCGCGCGAACTGCGCTTCTCGACCGGCCTCGTCGCCCTGATAGCTGCTGGTTTCCGTCGCGACGATGTTCGAGCCCAGCTGCCGGCAATACGCCACCTGCTCGCGGAAGCGCTTCACATCGTACAGCCGCTTTTCCTCGTCCAGCGAAGCCGGGTCAATGTAGCAGCCCAGCACGGCCACTTCCAGATGCCTGTCCTCAAACGCGCGCCGCACATCATAGCAGAATCCGGGATTCAGCCGTCCGTATTCCGGCTGCACGCCCTCAATCGCCTTGTGAAGCGCAAGCTGCAAACAGCTGAAGCCCGCTTCGGAAATCCGCCGCGCAAGCTCCGTCGCAGTGGTCGTACCATAGTCATGTCCGCGAACGCCGATTCTCATGTGGTTTCCTTCCCTTCTATCTGTCGTATGGCCCATGCGGCCATCTCGCTCTCACGCTCCGAATCCGAACGCAAAAGCTCTTTCAGTTCCCCCATGCAGTCCGCGCGGCGCAGGTTGCCCGCAAGCATCGCCGCCTTCACACGGATGCGCGTCTTTCGCGCATAATTTCTCCCGATTTCATCGGCCAGCGCGCCCAGATCACCGCGAAGCAGCCGCCCAAGCTCCAGCGATTCGCTCACGTCCGCGGGCATTTCCCGCGTTTCACAGGCGTTGCGCAGGCACGCGTTCTGGCAGATTTCGCAGCCCAGCAGCCGGTTCTCGTATAAGGGCCGCAGCTCCGGCGGAATGAATTCGCCCTCCGAACGCGCGCGCAGGCATTTCTCAATGTCCACGCCCGTATCGGAAATCGCGCCCACGGGGCATACTCTCGCGCACGCGCGGCAGCCGCGGCACCGTTCATCCACGGTGCACATCACTTCTGGCAGCGGCTCGCGCGCGAACGGCGCGTCCGTCAGAATCACCTGCGCGTGAAAGCGCGACCCAAGCCCGTCCACGGCGATCAGCGTATTATACCCTTCCAGCCCCAGACCATACCGCGCCATCATGGGCTTGATGGCAATCTGCGCGCCGGACAGCGTGTGCCAGCCCTCCTCGCGCAGCTCCCGCGCCAGCACCTTCGCCGCCGCGTAGGCCTGATTGGACGCCGCGTAATACGCGGAGATCATCGCGCCTCGGCCGTTTTCCGCCGCCTCGCGATAGGGTGCGTAGCCCTTTAAAAGCAAAATGACCGTCTGCGTTCCGGGCGCGAGCGCTTCCGGATCGTCCGCCACGTTCGCGTTCAGACGATGCACGCGCCTGCGCGGCGCGTAAATCGGCCGCAGCGCCCAGACCCGGTCGAAGCCGAGCTCCTGCGCACGCTTCTCAAGCGCTTCGTTCGTCATTGCGCACCTCTTTCTCCGTCAGAACAGCCCGCGAATCCACGCTTCCAGCGGCAGCGCCAGAATCGGCAGGAACATCGACGGCAGCATGTTCGCCACCCGCAGCTTGCCTTCCTTCAAAAGCCCCAGCATGTTCACGCTCAGCGCGATGATCATAACGCTGCCCACCGCCTTCATCTCGACGATCACATCCGCGCCGAGATACGGCTTGACCCACACGGCCAGCAGCGCGATCAGCCCCTGATACAGCGTCAGCGGCACGGCCGCCAGCGCGACGCTCCAGCCGTAGGTCGAAGCAAACATCAGCGCCGACACGCCGTCCAGCGCCGCCTTGGCCAGCAGCGTGGCGTTGTTGCCAAAGCCCGCGTCCAGCGAGCCAACCACGGCCATCGAGCCCACGGAAAACAGCAGCGTAGCCGAAACGAAGCCCTCCGCGAACCCGCTTCCGCCGGAGAACATGCGCTGAACGCCGCCGCCCAGCTTTTCAATGCCGCGCTCGATGTTCAGCGCTTCGCCGATCAGCGTGCCGACCACGATGCAAATGATCATCAGCATCTGGTTCTGCGTCCCAATCGCGCCCGATACGCCGATCACCAGCACGCACAGCGCAATGCCGTTCGTGATTGCCGCCCGCAGGCGATCCGGCACGCCCTTTCGAATGAAGCTGCCGATCAGTCCGCCCACGACCACCGTCGCAAAATTCACCAACACGCCCGTCATGCCGTTTTTCCTCCGGTTTCAATCAGCCCCACGCGCGCCGCGTGGAACAGCGACTGCTGAATGAGTCCGCAGCGCTCCCCGAACATTCGCCGCGCCTCCCGCGCCAGAAACGCGGGCGAGCCGGTCACGCCGAACCAGTCGGCCATCAGCCGCTTCACCCACACATCCACCGGAAACGCGTCGGCATGGCGGCAGCCGAACAGCAGCACGCAGTCCGCCACCTTCGGCCCCACGCCGGGCAGGCGCATCAGCTCCTCCCGCGCCCGTTCAATCGGCATCGCGGAAAGCGCGTTCAGCGGAAAGCCGTCCGCTACCATGCGCGCCGTGCCGATCAGATACGCCGCGCGATAGCCGCAGGTCACGCGCGCGCGAAGCTCCGCTTCCGTCAGATTCGCCAGCACCTCCGGCTTCGGGAAGCCATGCAGCGTCTCGCCCTGAAACGCGTGCGCTTCGCCATACGTCTCATTGAGCGCCGTGACCAGCGCGCGAATCCGCGCCACATTGTTGTTCGCCGAGAGGATGAACTGAAGCAGCGCCTCCCACGGCGGCTGATTGAGCACCCGCAGCCCCGGCGTCGCCTGAACGGCTCGCGCCGCGACGGGATACGACGCGCAGTCCTCCATGAGACGCGAATAGTCCCGCGCGTCGTCAAAGTACGCCCGGGCAAACGCGTCCTCGTCCGCGCTCGTGAGCACACGCCCATCCACAACCGCGGCGAACACGCCGCCGATTTTCCGCCAGTGAAACGCCTGCGCGCTGTCCATCAGCGTAAGGCGCAGATTCATCTCTCTCATTTGTTCTCTGTCGACGCTCGCCGAAACAAAAACCCGCGCCGGAGGAAAACCTCTGCGCGGGTAATTTTCGCTTTTCGCTTATTCGGCGGCGGCTTCGGTCTTCGGATAAATGCTGACCTTCTTCTTATCCTTGCCGTGGCGTTCGAACTTCACGACGCCGTCCATCTTCGCGTACAGCGTATCGTCATCGCCGATGCCCACATTCAGGCCGGGATGAATTTTGGTGCCGCGCTGACGAACAAGGATATTGCCCGCAAGAACGAACTGACCATCCGCGCGCTTGGTGCCAAGGCGCTGCGCGTGGCTGTCACGGCCGTTACGCGAAGAACCCATTCCTTTTTTGTGCGCGAACAGCTGAAGATTCATCTTGAACATGTGTCTACCTCCGTTCTCTGATGATGATCCGGATGGTACCGGGATAGTCGTTGGAAATGGCGGTCAAAGCTTTTTCGAGCGTCCGGAAAAGAACCTGCGCCTGATCGAGCGCTTCCTTCTTCGGCGAACCGGAAAGCATGCAGCGGAGATAGCCGGTGTCCTCGTCCGTTCGCGTCTGAACGGGCGCGCACGCCACTTCTTCCAGTCCCAAAACCGTCGCCTGCGTGAGCGCCGAAATGGCGGCGCAAACGATGTCCCTTCCCGATTCGGCGTAGCCGGCATGTCCCGCGGCTTCAAACCCGCACAGTCTGCCGTCTCCGTCCTCAAAAAATACGACCTTCGTCATGAAACTCAGCCGTTGATGGCGGTAATTTCAACCTTCGTGTAAGGCTGACGATGACCCTGCTTTTTCCGCTCGTTCTTCTTGGCCTTGTACTTATACACGACCACCTTCGCACTCTTGACCTGGCTGACAACCTTACCCTCAACCTTCGCGCCCTCGACAACGGGAGCTCCGATCACGGTTTCGTCGTCCTTGCCCAGAAGCAGTACGTCAAAATTCACCACTTCGTCCGCCTGCCGATCGAGCTTTTCCACAAAGATCACGTCGCCCTGCTGGACGCGGTACTGCTTGCCACCGGTTTGAATGACTGCGTACACGCGTTGCACCTCCTATACCCTAATCTCGCCCGGACGAGGCGGCACGCAAGCATGCCTTAGGAGCCACTCCGGAGCGGCTTACCCATGTATTATACACGATTCAATCTCCATTCGCAAGTTATCTTTTCGTTTTTCATGGGCGCAAACCGCGCCGAAATATGATCCTGAAGTTATTAAATGAACAAATTTCAGCCAAATACGCCCCATGGATTCCATTTGTGCGGAAGATATGCTATAATGAAGGGTACAGTGAGAGAATATTGCCTGAAAGGGACTGGAATATGCACGCATTGATTCTCGCATCCGCGTCGCCGAGACGGCGTGAGCTGCTGACGAACATGGGAATCCCCTTTACCATTCACCCCTCCGACGCGGACGAAACCGTGTCCGGCGCGCCCGAGGAAATGGTGCGAACGCTGGCGCTGCGCAAGGCCGCGCAGGTCGCGCAGGCCGTCGGCGCGGGCTGGATCGTCGGCGCGGACACGCTGGTCGCGCTGGACGGCCATGCGCTGGGCAAGCCCGCGGACGCGGACGACGCCGTACATATGCTGAAGGCGCTCTCCGGCCGCGCGCACGACGTGTTCACCGGCGTATGCCTGATGGACGCCGCGACGGGAAAACGCGACCTGCGCGTCGTCGGCACAAAGGTGTTCTTCCGCCCTCTTATAGAGGAAGAAATCCGCGCCTACGTAGCCACGGGCGAGCCGATGGACAAGGCCGGCGCCTACGCCATTCAGGGCGGCGCGCGCGGGTTCGTGGAGCGCTACGAGGGTTCCTATGAGAACATCGTCGGCTTCCCCACACAGGAATTCGCCAAAATGTACGAAGGCTTTGAGGGTCTGCTGAAATAAGGAGCAAGCTATGGGTGTATTTTCTTCCGGCGGCATCGGCATCGACATGGGTTCCGGCAGCACCGCCGTTTATCTGGAAAACGAGGGCGTAAAGCTGCGCGAACCCACCTGCGCGCTGGTGAACCGCGAGAACGCTTCGGACGTGCTCGCCTTAGGTCGGGACGCGCAGCGCATGGCCGGGCGCACCGACGACGCGAGCATCCTCGTCGCCCCGGTCATCGACGGCGGCGTAGCCGATTCCGAGCTGGCGGCCATTCTGATGCTGTCGGTCGCCGAAAAGGCCTGTGAGAAGCGCCGTCCCTTCGAAAAGAGCCGCCTTGCCGTCACCGTTCCGCACGGCGCTACGCGCGTGGAGCGCGCCGCGCTGGCGACGGCCACGGGACTTGCGGGCGCGAAGAAGGCGCTGATCGTCAAAGCTCCCGTCGCCGCCGCTATCGGCGCGGGCGTTCGAATCGACCGTCCGCAGGGCGTGCTCGTGATCTCCGTCGGCTGCGCCGTGACGGAAATTTCCATTCTTTCCATGAACGGCGTCGTGGCCTCGCGCACGATGAAAACCGGCTCCATGGCCTTTGACGAGGCCATCGTGCGCTACATCCGGCGGGTAAAGGGTCTGGTCATCAGCCCGTCCACGGCGGAGGATCTGAAAAAGGACATCGGCAGCGCCGTGCGCCCCTCCGAAACGAACGAGGTGCTTCTGCGCGGCCGTCACGTCGTAACGGGCAAGCCGTCCACCGAATCCATCTGCGCGATGGACGTGTACCTCGCGCTGAACGAGCCCATCCGCGCCATCGTGGAAGCCATCTGCGACGCACTGTACAACGTGCCGCCGGAGCTGACCGGCGACATTCTGGACAGCGGCCTGTATCTCACCGGCGGCGGCGCGCTGCTGGATGGCTTCGCCGAGCGCCTGAAAACCGAAACGCAGCTGGCCGTCAACGTCAGCGCAAGCCCGCAGGACGACGCCGTGACCGGCGCGGGAAAATGCGCGTCGGACGACCGCCTTGCCCGCGCGCTGATCGCCGCGCATTCCGCCTTTGAAGTCTGATTTCTCCGGGAGGCGACTGTAAATTGGCCAAGACCCATCCGACCTCGAAGATGAGCAAGCGCAGCCTGCGCATTCAGCGCGCCATCTATTCCATTCTGGTTACGCTGGCCGTCTTCGTGATTCTGTACTACCTGATCGTGCGCCCGTCGGGAGATACGTCCATCGTGGAAAACGGCCTCGGCACGGTGTTTACGCCCATTCAGCGCGGCATGACCGCGGTGACGGGCTTCATCCGCAGCTGGTTCGGCATTTCTTCCAGCGAGGCCGACAAGGATCAGACGATCGCGGAACTGCAAATGGAGGTTGAGCGGCTGAACATTCAGCTGAACAGCTACGCCGAGATCGAAAGCGAAAACCAGCGCCTGCAGGTGCTTCTGAACGCGCAGGACGAATACGACGCGCTCTCCCCCGTGTACGCGAAGGTCATCGCCAAGGACACCGGCGTATGGTTTGACTCGTTCACCATCAACCGCGGCCAGAACGACGGCATCATGACCAACATGGCCGTGGTGAACGGCTCCGGCCTTGTGGGGCGCGTGTACGAGGTGGGCTATAACTACGCCAAGGTGCTTTCCATCATCGATCCCCGTTCCTCCGTGGCCACGCTGGTCGGCCGCACGCGCGACAACGGCATGCTACAGGGCGAAACGCAGTCGAATTCCGACAGCGCCGAATGCTACATGTATTACCTGCCGAACATCGGCAACGTCAAAATCGGCGACAGCATCTACACCTCCGGCCTCGACTCCCGCTTCCCGAAGGGTCTGTACGTAGGCACGGTCACGGCCATCAGCCGCTCGCAGGAGACGGCGGATAAATACGTGGTCGTCTCCCCCGCCGTACAGTTTTCTTCCATAGAAGAAGTTTTCGTGCTGCGCGAGCAGGTGGAAACCGCCGGCGAGTCGCTGCCCGCCGTGCCGACGGCGACGCCCAAGCCGATTGTAACCATTAAGCCGACGGCGACGAGCAACATCTACAGCTACGAAACGCCGCGCGCCGTGGACGACAACGCCATCTGGGTCATGCCGACCGCCACGCCCAGCGTGACCGCCGTGCCCGAGACCACGAAGGCGCCGGGCTCCGACAAGCCCATCCCCGAGGCGAGCTGGCTGGAAAACTGATCTGAACCGGGAGAACACTCATGCCGCTTAAAAAACGATTGTTTGCCTTCGCCGTATCGATTCTGTTTCTGCTGATCGATACCTCGGTGATTCCGTTCACCGGGCTGAACACGGCCTACGTGCCCCGACTGTCCCTCCTCAGCGTGATCACCATCGCGCTGCTGGCCGGTCGAACGCAGGGCATTCTGTACGGCGCGATCACCGGCATCCTGACGGACATCACGCTGACCATTCCCACCGGCCTGGTGTCGGCGCTCTACACGATCGCCGGCTTCTTAGCCGGCTGGATCGGACGAAAGATGCGCGTGCGCATTCTTTCGTCCATCGTCGCGCCCATCGTGTCCATGCTGGTGTATGAGCTCACGATGCTGGTGTACTACTTCATGCAGGCGCAGACAGTCGCCGCCTCGCAGGCGCTGGCCATGCTCGCCCGCGTAGGCATCGGAACGGTGCTGATTCAGCCGCTCTATCTGTTGTATAACCTCGTTCTCAAGCCGAAGCGCTCCCGTTATGCGCGCTAAGCAAACTGCTCGAACCGAAAAGGGGTGAACGCGTGAAAAAGAAGTACCTCAGCCGCTATCTGATTATGAGCGGCATCATCCTGTTCGTTTTTCTGGCCATGGTCGCCCGCCTGTATTACATGCAGGTCGTTCAGCATGACGACTATGTAGCCAAGGCCGAAAAGAAATCCACCAAATCCATTCAGCTGACCGGCATGCGCGGAACGATTTACGACGCCGACATGATTCCGCTGGCGTACGACGCGCGTTCCTACGACGTGCAGTTCTACCGTGACCCCACGAAAAAGAGCGCGGACGACCGCAAAAACTACACCCGCTCCATCTATGAAACAATCCTGCTGATCGAATCCAACGGCAAGAAAACGCTGGATCCCGCCACCGAATTCTGGCTCAAGCGCGACGCGTACGGTCAATGGACGTGGAATTTCAACACCACCAGCGAAACCGTCGCGGAAACGCGCGAGCGGCAGTGGCGCGCCAATTTCTATCTGGTCAGCAAGGATAAATACCCCGTCGAATCGCTGTTTGACAAGCTTTGTGAAAACTACGGCATCGACCCGGAGCTGTCCGAGGAATACAAGCTGAAGATTCTCACCATCTGGCAGGCCTCGCGCATGAACAACTACAACTCCACCCCCGTCACCATCTCCTACGACGTAGGCTTTGAAACCGTGGCGGAGCTGGAGGTGCGCACGATGGAGCTGGACGGCATGTCCGTAAAGGAAAGCTCCACCCGCCGGTATCCGTTCCGCTCGCTGGCCGCGCACAGCATCGGTTACGTCAGCCGCATCACCTCTTCCAGCGCGCTGGAATCCTACAAGGAGCAGGGCTACCCGGCCGACGCGTTCGTCGGCGCGACGGGTCTTGAATACTCCATGGAGGATCAGCTGTCCCCGTATCTGGAATACCGGCAGGGCAAGCGCGAGGTTGAAATCAACAATTTAGGCGCCGTCGTGCGCGAGCTTTCCTATGTCGCGCCCAAGGACGGCAACTCCGTCGTCACAAACATCAACTCTTCGCTGCAGGCCGTCATGGAAGAAGCGCTGCCGGAGACGATTCAGCAGATTTACGACACGCAGTACGCCATTCTGAACGGCCTGAACGATACCGGCCTGCGCTGGAACCGCGTAAACGCCGCCACGCTGGCGTACTACGGCGAAAACGGCTATGAGGTTTCCCTTGCCGAAACCGGCGCAATGGTCGCCATGGATCCCAACAACGGCAAGGTTCTGGGCATCTGCTCGTATCCCTCGTTCGACCTGAGCATCTTCGAGGGCACCACGGTCGATCCCGGCGGATGGTCGGAAATCGCCGCCGACGATCGCAACCCCATGTTCAACCGCGCCATTTCGTCCAAGGACTCCCCCGGTTCCATCTTCAAGCTGGTCACGTCGCTGGGCGGTCTGAGCGAAGGCGCGATCACGCTGACAGAGCGCATCTCCGACGAGGGCGAGTTCTACCGCGAGGGAACCGATACCTCGTATAAGCCGCGCTGCTGGATTGGCGAGTCCAAGCGTTATCAGCATGCCGACCAGACCATCGTCGAGGCCATCAAAAACAGCTGCAACTACTTCTTCTATGAGGTCTCCTATCGCCTCGGCTCCACGAACATCACCAAGTGGGCCGCCGCGCTGGGTCTGACGACGAAGACGAACATCGAGCTTCCCAGCGAATCCACTTCCTTCGTCGGCAATCAGGCGATGCTGTACGACCCGGACGTATCCATCCAGCAGCAGCAGACCGACAAGCCGAAGATCACCGCGGCGATGATCAAAAAGCTGTTCCTGCGCGTCGGCGCGGATCGCGGCATCGAATACGATGACGACCGCCTGAACGAGGTGGCGAAATCCATCCTCGATATTGTTATCACCTACGACTCAAAAAGCGAATGGCTGCCGGCAATCCGCGATATACTTCTTTATGACATGAATCTGCCGCGCAACTATATTGCCAGCCACTTCATGGTTAACACCATCAACACCTACCTGAACGACTTGAAGTGGACGCCCGCCGAAACGATCATGGCCGGCATCGGCCAGTCGATCACGCAGGTGACCCCGATCGCCGTCGCCCGCTACACGGCAGCCATCGCCAACGGCGGCACGGTGTACGACGCGCAGATCATCGACAAGGTCATCGACGCCGACGGAAACATCGTCGTGCAGAAGGAGCCGGTCGTGGCCAACCAGATCGTTACCAGTCAGGCCTACTTCGACGCCATTCACGAGGGCATGGAAGAGGTTACCTCGACGGAAAACGACGGTACCGCCGCCGCGCAGTTCGCCAAGTCCAGATACAAGATCGCCGCAAAAACGGGAACGTCTCAGCGTACCGATCTCGACCTTGAGAACAATGCGTGGCTGGTCACCTACGCCCCGGCGGACGATCCCAAGATCGTCGTTGTCGTCTACATTCAGAACGGCTACGCCGGCGCGCACGCCGCGAACGCCGCCATCAAGACCATCGAGTACTATCTCGACAGTCTTCAGTACGTGGAGACCAACGCCATATCCGCAGATAATTCGCTTTCCAATTAAGAAAAGGGGACGACGCAGTGGGAAAATCCATCGTAATCACCTCCGGTAAGGGCGGCGTGGGCAAGTCCACGGCCGCAGGAAACCTCGCGGCCGGTCTCGCCTTCGGCGGGCGGCGCGTGCTGCTGGTCGATATGGACATCGGCCTCCGCTCGCTGGATCTGATGCTGGGCGCGGAAAACGACGTGGTATACGATCTCGTGGACGTGGTGCAGGGCGTCTGCCCGCTTGAACAGGCGCTGTACCGCGACCGCCGCCGCGAAAATCTCTTCCTGCTGCCCGCTTCCCAGCAGACGGGTTCGTCCGCCGTAACGCCCGAGGATATGCGCGCGCTGGCGCGAAAATTCAAGGGCAGCTTCGATTACGTGATCTTCGACTGCCCGGCCGGCGTGGGACGCGGCTTCCGCAACGCCTGCGCCGCCGCGGACAGCGCCATACTGGTCATCACGCCCGATCCCGTGTGCGTACGCGACGCGGAGCGCGTGCGGGAGCTTCTGAAGGCCGACGGCATTACCGACATGCAGCTGCTGATCAACCGCGTAGCCCGCAGAAATCCCCTTTCCACCGACGAATGTATCCACCTGCTGGATCTTCCCGTCCTCGGCTTTATTCCGGAAGACCCCGCCGTCGGCTTCGCGGCCGCCGCCGGTTCCCAGGTACTCGACCGCGAAACGAGCGCCGGAGACGCATTTGAACGCGTCACCCGCCGGCTGCTCGGTGAAACCATCCGCTACAGAATCCCGCACGACCGCCTGACGCACAGGCTCCGCACCGGATTCGGAAAGGAAGCCTCATGCAAGAAAGGATAAAACAGCTGCGCGCGGACATTCAGAAAAACCGGTTCAATCCCCGACTGATCCGGCATTTTGACTGGCCGCTGTTCCTGCTCGTAATCGGCATATCGCTGTTTGGCATTGTTTCCATCTACGCCGCTACCGCAAGGGCGACGGAGGAAGAGGTGCACGGGCTGGCGCAGGTGCTCAACACCCACCCCATCACCTACGCGCGCCTTCAGTTTTTCTGGATGCTGGCCGGTATCGTCGCCATGTGCGCGATGATCTTCTTCAACTACCACCTGTTCGGCCGCTACGCCGACCTGATCTACTGGGCGAACATCTTCGTTCTGCTCGCCGTGCTTTCGGTGGAAGCCGGCCGCGGCGGTATGACTGCCTTCTTCAAGTGGGGCTCCAGCTCCGGTAACCTGGGTCAGCGCGGTCTGCAGCCGTCCGAATTCGGTAAGGTCGCCATCATCATCGCGTTGGCAAACCTGTTTTCCAAGCGCAGGAAGCCGGTTCAGACGCTGCGCGAGCTGATTCCGCTGTGCGTTTACGTATTTATCCCGCTGGTTCTGGTGGTTCTGCAGCCCGACTTTGGCACCGCTCTGGTGTATATCGCCATCTTCGCCGTGCTTCTGTGGGTATCGGGAACCAGTCTCAAGCTGATCGTCGGCGTGCTGGCGGTGGCGGTCGTCGTGCTTGTGCCTGTGTGGTACATCATGAACGCGTCCTCCAGCTCCTTCCGCCTGACGCGAATCCTGATGTGGCTGCACCCGGAGGATTACCCGGACGACGCCATGCAGGTCATCAACGGGCAGATCGCCATCGGCTCCGGCGGACTCACTGGCAAGGGCATGTTCTCGCTGGGCTCGTTCGCCTCCCTCGGCTTCATTCCCGACGATCACACCGACTTCTGCTTCGCCATCGTGTGCGAGGCGTTTGGCTTCATCGGCGCAACGGCGCTCATTCTCGCCTTCGCCCTGCTTCTGGGCCGCCTGATCTGGCACGCGGTCAAGACCGAGGACAAGTTCGGTTCCTACATCATCACCGGCGTTATGGCCATGTTCCTGTTCCATATCATGGAAAACATCTGCATGATCATCGGCCTGATGCCCGTTACCGGCATTCCGCTGCCCTTCATCAGCTACGGCGGCTCCAACTACCTGACGAACATGCTGGCCATCGGTCTGGTGATGAACGTCGTGATGAACTCCCGCCTGAACCGCCAGCTGGGCGACAACCGCTACACACAAAGGCTGTAGGACAAACTCATGAAACCTCCTTCCCCCGGCATACAATGCCGTAAACGGAAGGAGGTTTTCTTATGGACGGTAAAACGCAGGGAGGCCTGAAGCTGCACACGACCATGCAGCCCCCCGAAACAGCTCCGGCTACGGAAGAACCCCATGTGTGCTGGCGGCTTCGCCAGTGGAAGGACAGGCACGGCGCGCCGCGCGTGCGTCAGCGCGTTTCCAAAAGAGCGCCCGGCGAACGACTTCTACGCAACACGGCCATTGCCTGCGCGCTGCTTCTGACCGTGATGGCGCTCGGAAACATCGACAGCCCCGCCACCAACCGCGTGACAAACGCCATTCGCGGCGCGCTATCGATGGACATGAGTCTGGATGAATCGCTGGGCAAGCTGTCGTTCGTGCAGAATTTGGTGCCGGAATCCGCGCTGGTGTTTCTGAACATCGGCGGGCGGCGCTCCTCCACTGGCATTCCGGTTCAGGGTGAAACCGTCCACGCGTTCAGCGAAGCGCAGCCGTGGACGGAATACAAAACGACGGACGCGGCGCAGGTGCGCGCGATTGCCGACGGCACCGTCTCCGCCGTCAGCCAGTCCGGCGAGGGCGACTGGACGCTGCTCGTCGATCACGCCGACGGCTCCTGCGCCGTGTTCGCCTATCTCCAATCGACCTCCGTGAAAATCGGAGACACGATCGCCCGCGGCGACGCGCTGGGCGCCGCCGGAAACGGCGAAAACGCGCGCCTGTATCTGGAGGTGCGCGCCGCGGACACGCCCATTGATCCCGCGAAGCTGATTTCGGAGGGCAAGCGTTGACCGTGCGCGGCATGCGTCTGCGCGTCCACCCGCTGACGCCGCTGATGCTGGCGCTGATCTACGTGCTGTCCGGCGGACAGGCGCTGATTCCCTCGCTGATCGCGCTGGGCGCGCACGAAAGCGCACACCTGCTGCTGGCGCTCCGGCTGCACGCGCGCGTAGACGAAATCGAGCTGATGCCGTTCGGCGCGGCCATTCGCCTGTACGAGCTGTGGGAAACCTCCCCGGGCGCGCTGATCGCCATTGCGCTGGCCGGGCCCGGCATGAATCTGGCGGCAGCGTCGCTGCTGGCGCTTGGGCTGTACGCCTTTCCAGCGGAAGCGTCCGCGCTGATTCCGCTGATTCGCATGAATCTGGCCATCGGCGCGGTGAATCTCCTGCCCGCGCTTCCGCTGGACGGCGGACGCGCGCTGTGCGCGCTGATGGCGCTGCGGATGGACAGGCACCGCGCCGTGCGCATCGGCGTAATCCTCGGCCGCGTGCTGGCGGCGGGCATCCTGCTGTTCACCGGCTTTCTCTGCCTGTCCGGCGAGCGCCTGCAGCTGGGGCTCGTGCTTTCGGCCGTCTACATCATCGCCTCCGGCGAACGCGAACGGCGGCAGTCGGAGGGCGCGACGCTGCGCGCCATGCTTCTGAAGCCGGACATGCCCGAAACGCCCGCGCCCGTGCGCTGGATCGCTATCTCCGAAACCGCGACCGTGCTGGACGCCGTGCGCGAAATGCGCCCCGGCCATACGCACCTGTTCGCCGTGATGAACGCGAGCGGTGGCGTGCAGACCGTGCTCACCCAGGCCCTCATCATGGCCGCCGTAGAGCGCGACTCCACCTCTCCCCTGTCGTCGTTGATCGCATAGAATCCACCCTGTATTTGCGCCGATGGAAGCGTATAATACAGGGTTTTCTGCGCAAATTGCTGGATTATCTGCCCAAAATATGCTATACTTGCAGATGGGAGGGATGCGTTTTGCGAAACTACGTGCTATATAATCAGGATCAGCCGGTCGCGCGCTTTTCCATGGAAACGGGCGTTATTGCTTCCTATGCGCCGACGCGTCCCGAGCTTCTGCCCATGCAGATTCATGCCGCCTCTCCGGAGGGCTTTACCCTGTGGCTGCAAAACCGCGCCATGGATCTCAGCTCCTTTCAGCACCGGCAGCTGGCGCAGGCGCTCGTAGGCAGCCGCGACAAAATCTCCGTGGCGCTGCTGACCCACATGTTCAGCATCTCCGACACCTTTACCTGCTTCGCAACGGACGAGCCCTTCGTTTCGCGCAGCCAGCTTTGCCTGCCGGATCAGCAGAACCGCGTGAGCGATTTCATTCTGGTATCCAGCGATACCTCCCTGCGGCTTGCCCGCATTTCCAGCCCCAACGCGTCCACGGACGGCAGCTTCACCAAGACGTGGCGCTTTGAAAACAATCACTGGTGGCTGTACAAGCTGCAAAGCGCCGACGCGACCCGCAGCGAATACGAAATCAGCCGCGCTTTGCGCAAAGCAGGGTTCGACGCGGCCGAGTACCGAATGGATCACAGCCGGAAAACCCGCATCCGCACGAGGAATTTCGTGGGCGAAGATGAATTCTTCGAGCCCTACGAATCCCTGCGCTATATGTTCAAAGACCTCAGCGACAGCGACGATGTGATCTACGCAAATCTGGCTTCCCTCGGCGAAGCCTTCGAGCATGCGTGGAGACGAATTCTGCTGTCGGACGCGCTGTTTATGAATACCGATCGGCACATGCGCAATTTCGGCGGAATCCGTTCCGCGCGAACCGGAGAGCTGAAGCGCCTTGCGCCGAACTTCGATAACAATCAGGCCTATAAGGCCAATCCCGGGAATCACTATTCCTCCGGGATGCTGAACGCCTTCCGCGCCGCCTATGGCCTGACCCAAGCCGACCGAGACGAGCTTCGCGCCCTCCTTTCCGCCTGCGAAGAGCGCGCCTATATGCTGGATGCCGTCGAGGTAGGAACCGATTTTTTGAAGCAGATAAAGGAAAACTGATTCCGTTTCAGGCGCAGGAAAGCCGGGAGACGTCGCATCTCCCGGCTTTTCGTGTGTATTTTCTTATTTCTTCGTGATCCTGTCCTTGCCATAGAACGGGCGCAGCTTTTCGGGAACGATTACGCTGCCGTCGGGCTGCTGGAACTGCTCCACGATGGCGGGCATCAGGCGGCTGGTGGCCAGGCCGGAGCCGTTGAGCGTATGCACGTACTCGAGCTTCTTGCTCTCAGCGCGGCGGAAGCGGATGTTGCCGCGGCGCGCCTGATAATCGCGGGCGTTGGAAACGCTGGAGCATTCCTTGTACTCGTTCATGCTGGGAATCCACAGCTCGATATCGTAGGTCGTGGCCATCGACGCGGAGCAGTCGCCCGCGGCGAGCTTGGACAGACGGTAATGCAGCCCCAGACCCTCGACCAGACGGCAGGCCTTGCCGATCAGCTCCTGCAGCATGGCGTCGCTGTCCTCGGGACGGGTGTAGCCGAACATTTCCACCTTGTTGAACTGGTGGCCGCGGATCATGCCGCGCTCGCTGGCGCGATACGTGCCGGCCTCGCGGCGGTAGCAGGGCGTGTAGGCGAACAGGCGCTTGGGCAGGTCGGCCTCGTTGAGAATTTCGCCGCGGTACAGGTTGATCAGCGCGGTTTCCGCCGTCGGGAGCAGGAAGTGGAAGCCTTCCTCGGTCAGACGGAACACGTCATCCTCAAACTTCGGAAACTGGCCGGCCGTCAGGCCGCACTCGTAGGTCAGGATGTGCGGCGGCAGCATGAACTCGTAGCCATCCTTCAGATGCTCGGTGATGAAGTAGTTGAGCAGCGCCCACTCGAGCTTCGCGCCCTCGCCGGTGTACAGCCAGAAGCCGTTGCCGCCCATCTTCACGCCGCGCTCGTAGTCGATCAGCCCCAGCGACGTGCACAGATCCACATGGTTCTTCGGCTCAAACTCAAACACGGGCTTCTCGCCGAACACCTTCACGGGACGGTTGTTCTCCTTGCCGCCGGCAACGACGTCCTCGGCGGGCAGGTTCGGCAGCGCCAGCACGAAGCGGCGAATCTTCTCTTCCAGCTCGCTCTGCTCCGCGTCCATCACGGCAATCTTTTCCTTCAGCTCCTTCAGCTCGTTCAGAAGGTCGCTCGCGTCCAGCCCCTGCTTTTTACGCATGGGAATTTCCTTGCTCTTTTTGTTGCTCTCGGCCTTCGCGTTTTCGTTTTCGAGAATCAACTCGCGGCGACGGGCGTCCCACGCAAGCAGCTCGGTAAAGTCGACGTCGTACTCGCGCTTTTTGAGCGCTTCCTTCACGAAATCGGGATTGGAACGAATCAGATTCAGATCAAGCATGTTTTCACTCTCCAAAAATAACGCCCCTGCCATCAGCAGGGGCGATGATAGACCGCGGTACCACCCTATTTGCCGGTTGCCCGGCGCCTCATCCGGCTGTAACGGGCCGAACCCGCTCCGCTCGTCGCGGAGCGCTCTGGGACGGAAGCGCGCGTGCGTTCCTCCGGCTCGCACCGGCCGCCGGATCTCTGAAGAAACCGAAACGCGCGTGAATTCCCTTCATCGCTGGGTTTATTATACCGCATACGCGCCCCGTTACAAGCGTATCCGCGTTAATTCAATAAACAAGCAAATTTTGCAGAAGCTGTTTTTTTGCAAATTTTGCAGAAGCTGTTTTTTGCTGTTGCATTGCGTACCTATATGTGTTATAATCTGGTATATATTGGACAGATGGAACCTGTTCTAATTTTAAGGGGTGGGAAGAGATGAAAAAATGGCTGATCGGGTGCCTGATGTTATTGCTCTTTATAACAACCACTGCGTACGCCGGGCATATCAAAACAGACGGCAGTACATGTCAATCAGAAGGCTACGTATGTATGGGATCAGAAAACAAAACTGAGACGCAGCATAGAATGCAGTGCAGAACATGCGGCGAGTGGATGTGGGAAAACCATTGGAGGGAAGCCGGCGATGAACCCACCTGCAAAAAGCAGGTGAGATGCGGCCTTTGTGGCATAAAATTTGGCCCCCTCGGCGAGCACAAATTCAGCAAGGCGACCTGCGTTGCAAGAGCTACCTGCACAGTATGCAAATTGGAAACCGGCGAAGTCGATCCTTACAATCATGATCTGGAACAGCACAAAGCAAAAGCGCCCACCTGCACCGAAAAGGGCTGGAATGCCTATGATACCTGCAAGAATTGCGCCTATACCACCATATAGAGATTTCGCCGGGTCACGATCTGGAACAGCACGAAGCGAAAGCGGCGACCTGCACGGAAGTGGGCTGGGATGCTTACGTAACCTGCAAGCGCGAGGGCTGTACGCATACCACCTATAAAGAGATTCCCGCGCCGGGTCACGATCCGGTGCATCACAATGCGAAGGCAGCGAACTGCACGGAAATCGGCTGGAACGCATACGATACCTGCAAGCGTGAGGGCTGTACGCATACCACTTATAAAGAGATTCCCGCTCTGAACCATGATCTGGAACAGCACGAAGCGAAGGCAGCAACTTGCACGGAAATCGGCTGGAACGAATACGATACCTGCACGCGCTGCGATTACACCACCTATGTGGAACTTCCGGCGCTGGAACACGATTATCAGCAGAGCATCGTAAAGCCCACCTGTAAAAAGGACGGCTATACTCGCTACACCTGCTCCCGCTGTGAAGATACTTACACCGAAAATCCGGTGAAGAAGCTGTATCACTGGTACGGCGAATGGACGCCGAACGGCGATGGCACGCACAGCGCCGCTTGTCGCCGCAACGGCTGCAAGCACACGGGTAAGGCGGAATGCGAAACGTTTGAATATCGCCTGCTGTTTGCGGATGCGAAGGACTATGCTTTTGAACTCTGCCCCGTCTGCGGCGAAGTATCGGATGACGCGCGCCTTGAACTGGTCGAGGAAGCCGTTGCAAAGGTGGAGCATCTGCCGCAGGGCGAGTTGGTACTGCGTCTGGTCGATCTGCAGAATGGCGAACGCGTTCTGAGCGTGGGTTTCGAATACAGCGGCAAGCTGACCCAGCTGACCGAGCCGGTGGAGATTAATATCCCCGCGGAACTGCTGGAAGGCTATGCACTGAAGCTGCTGGATTCGGACGGCACGGAAACGGAACTGCCTTTTACCGTGACCGAAGATACAGCGACCTTTACGCTGAACTTCGATGCGCAGGATGAAATCCCCGTCCGGGCGATTCGCCTCGTGCCCGTTCAGTGATTATTCAAATTATAAGCAACAAGACCCCGGTGGGTACATTGCCCATCGGGGTCTTTGTATAGGGCTTATAGTGAAGGAGATAATCTGCGCACTTCCAGTGTGTTGGGATCGATGATAACAACCTCTTTACCGAGACTTTAAGCGTATTTGACCGTATATGCAGTTCCGCCATTCAATTTGCCATTAGTTGGAGTGGATGTGGTGACTTTATTCTAACGAGTTCAATCGTCTTCTTCTACCTCTTCCGGTCTCACATCTATTGTAACACTACAATCCGCGTTAATTCAATAAACAACTCGGCTCTCATTCCCTCAGCTGATTAAGCAATGCAGGACTTCCGGTGCTTCCGCGTACATCTGGGTAACCCATTCCGCGCCGAATGCAGACTCGGAACTTCCAACCTGTACACGCCAGACTTGCGTCTGAAACCCACTCAGCCAATCAGGCGGCGCAGGGCTTCCGGTTCAGCTTTGGGAAGAAGCGCACGCAAATGCGCTTCGATGCGCGCGCGGGACGCTTTCGGCGCTTCCGCGTACATCTGAGTGGCCCATTCCGCGCCGAATGCGGCTTCCGGGGTCGTCAGGCGCGCGATATGCCAGCCATAGGGTTCGCCGAAGCGGTTGCGCCTGCGGTCGAAGCCGCATATGAGCAGGTAGGTCTGCTCCTGAAGAAGCGTCACCGCGCCCTCGAAGCCCTTTCCCCCGGCGCGTTTTTTCAGCTCGCTTTTCAGAAGCCCCGGCTCCTTCTCCACCTCGAGCATGATCGAGTGGCAAAGGGGCGTCGCGAGACCCTCCTCCCAGCGCGAGTCAAAGTCGTAGCCATCGCGCCGCAGGTTGATCAGCGTCGGGAACCATTCCCGGCTCACAAACCCCGCGTGTCCCTCGAAGAACTTGCCGTAGAGCACGTCGCCGCACCCGGCCAGCGCTTCGCGCCAGCCCCACGGATCGTCCGCGAGACCCGTCCACCACTGCCCCGGCGTAAGCTCCTCCACCGAAAAACCGGGCACCGGCCCCGCAAACAGCGGCAGGAACCCGATTTCCGAAACCAGGTGCGCCGCGTCTTCCGCGCATCTCAAGGCAGCTCTCATTTCAGGATCTCCACGTTTTTCCACGCTTCGCGCGCAAAGGCGAGCAGCGCTTCCTCCGAGGCCAGGCCCGCCTCGGTCTTCGCGCGGCTGTCCACCTGCATGAGCACGCAGGCATTTTCCCCCGCGTCCGTATACAGGAACAGATAGCGATGCCACATTCCGCCGTCAGCCTCCGCGTCCTGCTGAAGCAGCGCATAGCCGCAATAGGCGCGGCCGTCGTCGTACGCCCCGCGCACCTCGCCGGGAATGGGCGTTTCCGTCGATGCATCCGAGGAAATCAGCCTGCGCGCGGTCGCCGATGCGCGCATCGTCTTTTCGGCGCTCATGGGGATGCCGCAGAGATAATAGTGATAAATCTCGTTTGCCGCGTCGTCGGCTTCATACCAAAACTGCGTGATGTTCTCGTCGCCCTTGTCAACGGTGTATTCGGTCAGCGTGAAGCCGTCCATCGTGCCGTTCACGGCGGCAATCTCGAAGTATTTCGGCTCCGCCTGACTGCCGACGTTGATCACCAGCGCGTTTTCGCGCGCTCCCTGTGCCTTGCCGCCCCGCACGTTCAGACTGCCGTCCCTGTGCGGAAATACGTCCGCGCGCACGAGCACAATTGCCGCAATGACGACCACGCACGCCGCGACGATCAGCGCCGCAATTCTCTTCTGTTTCGCCATCATCTCCCTGAAGCTGAACGACTTCGCCGCCACGCGCCGTTTCTGCGCGTGCGCCGAGTTTCTTTTTGCCATTTTCCTCTTCCTCTCTACGAAAAATCCGCGACGCACTTCTGACAATCATGGATTTCTATCGCTCGTTCGGTATCATTTCGTGGTGATTCCATCCACAACCTTGCCCATCACCTCGACCAGCATTGCTTCGTCAGGCAGGTTTTCCTGCTTTTGATCCTTGCAGATGATCATCACCATGATGCTGCTGTCCTTTTCTTCGCCGGGAATGAAGGTGCAGAAGAAGCGATTGTACATGCCCTCATACAAATAGCTCTGCTCATCGTCGATAATATATCCGCTGAACGCAATGTTCTTTACCGGGGACACACCCTCGGTCAGCTCAGGATAAGTGGATTCGTTGGTTTCCGGATCAACCACTTCGCCCAGACTGCGAACAGCTTCTTTACGCTTCTCGGCGGACTCGCTGGTGCCGCACACCGCGATGCTCCGCACACCCTGATAGCCTTCTACCGGCTTAATGAGCCACTCGGACTCAAGCTCGTCGCTCTTCACGTCAAAGATATCCTCGGTTAGAGGTTCAAAGCCCTCCGGAATATCAAACTTTCCGATTTTGTAATACTCAGCATTCTCGCTGTCGCTCAGATTGACGACAACGTCATTTGCGTCGACACCCAGAAGCTTCCCATCAACGAGCTGCAGGTTGTCCTTATTTGGCGTGATCATCACGGCGACCAGAAGAAGGCTGGCGATGAGTTTTATCGCTGACATATTCATTTCCTCCCTATATAGAAAGAATAGAAAGCCGCGGAACGGTCTCAACCGCCGCAGCTTTCCTCTAAATCCGGCTTACTTCGTCGTGATTCCGTCCACAACCTTGCCCATCAGCTCGACCAGCGTCGCCTCGTCGGGCAGGTTTTCCTGCTTCTTGGCCTTGCAGGTGATCACCACCATGATGCTGCTGTCCTTTTCCTCGCCGGGGATGAAGGTGCTGAAGAATCGATTGTACAGGCCGCTGTACGAATCCTTCTGCTCATCGCCGTAAATATAGCCGCTGAACGCGACGTTCTTCACCGGGGACACGCCCTCGGTCAGCTCGGGATAGGTGGTTTCGTTGGTTTCCGGATCGACCGTAGCGCCCAGACTGCGAACCGCTTCCTTGCGCTTATCGGCGGACTCGCCGGTACCGCACACCGCGATGTACTGAACACCCTGATAGCCCTCCGAGGGCTTGATCACCCATTCGGTTTCAAGCTCGTCGCTGCGCACGTTCACAGTGTCGTCGCCCAGAAGCTCGAAGCCCTCCGGAATATCGAACTTGCCGATTTTGTAATACTCGGCATTCTTGCTGTCGCTGAGATTGATAACGACGTCGTTTGCGTCGACGCCCAGAAGCTTCCCGCCGACCAGATGCAGGTTGCCCTTAAAATGCGGCAGAAGGTCGAACTGACCCAGCACGACAATGACCACCAGCAGACACGCAACGATGATTGCGCCCCATTTCCAAACCTTTTTCTGTTCGGGCGGGAGCTTGCTGAAGGTAAAAGGCTCTTTTTTCTTCCGAGTGTTCATTGCGTGCGCGCGATTTCCAGCCATTGTTAAATCCGTCCCTTCGTGACTATTGTTTTCCCGTCTATCATACCACATTTCCGGCGCAAAAACAATTCTTTCCGATGGAAAAACACCGTTTTTTCAACTTTGGATTTTTACGAAACGAGCCGCTCCCGGCCTTTCGGCGCATTCGGGAGCGGCTCGCGACAATTCTTCCTATGGATTGCACTTTTTGCACGGCGAATAGCCCTTTTTGATGACTTCCTCGCGCGTGCCGTAAAACGTCTTTTTGTTCTTATCCTTCATCTGCTTGATGCTTCCGCAGCCGGTTTGGTGGAACTTTTTCGTGTTGGTGTTCAGCACATAATTGTGCTTTTCCGGCTCCGTCTGCGGTTCCGCCGCCGTTTTCTTCAGGCTGTCGCAGTCGTCGAACGCCGTCTCGGCGACGCTCGTAAGCGACGCGGGCTTCTGAACGGTTTTGAGCGCCTTGCAGCCGGAAAACGCTTCCTCGCCGACGCTCGTCACGCCCTCCGGAATCTCGACCGCCGTCAGCCAGCCGCAGCCCGCGAACGCACGCGCGCCGATGGCCGTGACGGCGGCCCCGCCCAGCGTCGCGGGAATGCGAATTTCCGAAACGCCCTTCTCGCGCGCATAGCCGGTAACCGTCGCCTTGCCGTCAGTCACCCGATAGTAGAAATGGTCGGAGGTCTGTTCCACCGAAAGGCTGTCGCAGCCGTCAAACGCCGTCGGCGCAAGCTGCGACAGCGTGGATGGCAGCCGCAGAATCTGAAGCGCGCCGCAGCCGGAGAACGCTTCCTCCCCGATGGACGTTACTCCCTCCGGAACCACGATCTTCGTCAGCCAGTCGCAATCCGCGAACGCTCGGTCTCCGATGGCCGTCACGGCGCTGCCTTCCAGCGTGCAGGGGATTTCGAGCTCCGTGACGCCCAGCGCCCGGCCGTACCTGGTCAGGACGGCCGTTCCGTCGCCATTCAAACGATAGTGAAGGCTTCCAAGGCTTCGTTCTTCGCCCTCCGCGCACACGACGCCCAACGCCATGAGCAGCACGAGAAACAGACAGGCAGCGCGCTTCATTCCACTCATCCTTCCGTACGGTCGGCTTTGCCCGCGGCGCACAGATGCGTTACGCCTCGGCGCGGCGTGCGAAGGTGCGTCCGCACTCGGCGATGAACTTCATCATCTTGGGCGCGATTTCCTCGTCCATCACGTTCCAGATGTTGAAGGTTTCAAAGCTCATCGTCTTGTTGTAGCCAATGGCCTTCAGGCCTTCCACAAAGCGGTTCCAGTCCAGCACGCCCATGTACGGCGCCAGATGCTGATCGTGCGCGCCGTCGTTGTCGTGCACGTGGAACGCGGTAATGCGGTCGCCCAGCTCGATCATGGCGTTCTTCACGTCCAGACCCACGAGCAGCAGGTGGCCGGTATCCAGGCAGAAGCCAAACTGCTTGCCGCCGGCAATGCCGTTGAGCGTGTCGACATAGCGGCAGGCCGTGGTGATGTCCGAGCAGCAGGCCGCGTAGATCTTGCCACGCTTGGCCATGAACATGTTTTCAAGGTTGATCGTCACACCGTACTTCTTCGCTTCCGGGATCAGGCGGGAATAGCGGTCGACGTTGATCTCCCACTCCTTCTCGGGATCGAGCTGCTGCTCGTAGCCCAGGAAGAAGGGATGAATGATCAGGTTGCGGCAGTTCATCACGTCGCAGCCCATAATCATGCGCCTGAGCATCGTGAGAATCTGGTCGTTGTATTCCTCGCTGTTCTCGTCATACACATAGCTGGGGAACGGCGCGTGCGCCTGATAATTGTCGATGCCATATTTCTCCGCGGCTTCCTTCCACGGCAGGAAGCGCTCGGCGCATTCCTTGTCGGAGCCGGTCAGGAAGATCTCGGGAATCTTTCGGTCGTGCAGGTCACGTCCGCTGACGAGATGATCGATATTCGCGTCAACCGCGTCGAAACCGGCTTCCTTTACCAGTCGATAGGTCGCGTCTACGCCCAGTCTCTCCTCGGGGCCGCCGGTCTGAACCGCAATTTTCATCATAAAAGTGCCTCCATTCCATTTGTAAACCTGTTCGCGCAACCTTATTATAACGCTTTCTCCCTCGATTTGCAAGCCGGAAGCGCAAAAACACGCCGAAATCGCAGGGATTCCGGCGCGTTTTGCCTTATAGAAGCTGTGTTTACTTACCAGCCACCGAGATCATGCCCACGTCGAGCGCGGGGCTGCCGATCGTCGTCGAGCCGGGATAGCCGAAACGCAGGTCGGACGCGGTGTGGCGGATGTTCTTGAGAATGTCAAAGAAGTTGGAGGCGATGGTGATCTGCTCCACCGGGCGGCCAATCTTACCGTTTTCAATCAGGAAGCCCTTCGCGCCCAGAGAGAAATCGCCGCTGATCTGGTTCGCGCCGGAGTGCATGCCCATCATGGAGGTGATCAGCAGGCCGTTTCCAACCTCCTCCAGCAGCTCGTCAAACGACATCTGCGACGGCTCGATGAAGAAGTTCGTCGGCGCGACGCGCACGGGCGCGGCATAGCCCGCCTTGGCCGCGTTGCCGGTGGTCTCCTTTCCCATGGCCTTCGCCGTGGTGCGGTTGTGCAGAAGCGTCTTGAGAACGCCCTTCTCCACCACGGTCTTGGTGAACGTGGGCACGCCCTCCGCGTCGAAGGGAACGGACGCGAAGCCGTCCTTCAAAAGCGGATCGTCGATGATCGTCACGCATTCGGCCGCCACACGCTCGCCCTCGCGATCCTTCAGGAGGGACAGACCCTTGCGCGCGTTTTCCGCGGAGAACACGCCCGCGAAGGTGCTCAGAAGCGTCCTTGCCGCGTCGTTGCGCAGCACCACGCGATAGCTGCCCGAGGGCACGCTTTCGGCGTTCAGTCCGGCGACGGCCTTGGCGACCGCGCGGTCGGCCAGCTCGTCGTCCGGAATTTCGTCCTTGCGGAACGCGCAGCGCATCTCATAATCGAAATTCACGCGTCCGTTGTCCGCCACAATCGGCGCCACCGAAGCGGCGGCCAGCGCCGAACGGTAGGAAATATCCAGTCCGCGCGAATTCACGATGCGCTTTTCGCGAACGAGCGTGTCAAAGCTGACGCCGTCCATGCGCTGCACGTGGGGATCCGCCGCCTTCGCGCGTTCCTCCATCTTCTTCGCGCGCTCGATCATTTCGGAAGCCGGCATGCTCGCCGTTTCCTCGCAGTACTGATCCAGCGGCGCGTATTCCTTCGCGCCCTCGAAAATCGTTTCGTCGTCGTCGGTTTCCAGAAGCGCCGCGTTTTCCCGAACGCCGTTCACCAGCATTTCGATCGCGTCCTCGTCCATTTCCTCGGTGGACGCATAGCCCATGCGGCCTTCGTATACGCCGCGGAAGCACAGTCCCTCGCTCTTCGCGGCGGAATATTCCTTGATCTGACCATCCAGGATCTCAACCGAGGTGTTCTCGCCGCCGGCGATATACGCCTCCGACTCCGCGATGCCCGCCGCGGCCGCGGCCGCGAACAGCTTGTTCAAAAACTCCTGTCTGTTCATTTTATCTGCCTCCCACCGTCATGTCGGTCACGCGGATCATCGGCTGGCCGACGTTCGTGGGCACGCTGCCGCTGGCGCTTCCGCACATGCCCTGCGCCATCCACATCTTTCTGCCGACGCGGTCGATGCGGGAAATGGTGTTACCGCCCTTGCCAATCAGCGTCGCGCCGCGCACGGGCCGGTCGATCTTGCCGTTTCGAATCAGGTAGCCCTCGCCCACGGCGAAATTGAACTCGCCCGTCAGCGGATTCACGCTGCCTCCGCCCATGACCTTCGCGTACAGCCCGTCCGGGCAGGACGCGATGATCTCCGCCTCGTCGTCGGTGCCGGGCGCGATATAGGTGTTGCGCATACGCGACGTCGGCGCAAACGAATAATTCTGGCGGCGCGCGGAGCCGGTTACCGGCATGCCCATCTTGCGCGCGTTCAGACGGTCGATCATGTAGTTCTTCAGGACGCCGTTTTCAATCAGCACCAGCTTCGTCGTCGGGTTGCCCTCGTCGTCGATGTTTTCGCTGCCCCATTCGTTGGCGATCGTGCCGTCGTCAATGGCGGTGACGATTTTGGACGCGATCTGCTGACCCAGCTTTCCGCAGAACTCGGAATTGCCGTAGGCCACGCTGGTCGCTTCCAGCGAATGGCCGCAGGCCTCGTGGAAGATCACGCCGCCGAAGCCGCCGTCGATGACCACGGGCATCACGCCCGCCGGACACTTGTCGGCGTGCAGCATCGTCACCGCGCGGCGCGCGGCTTCGCGGGCGCGCGCGTTCATGTCCTCCCTCGTGGAAAACAGCTCAAAGCCCATCATCGCGCCCGGACTCTCGGAGCCGGTCTGGTTCTCGCCCTTGCCGCTGGCGACCGCCGTGACGGACGCGCGCGTGTACACGCGCTGATCGGAAACGAACATGCCCTCCGTGTTGGCAATGGTCACGGCCTGCTCCCAGTCCCACAGCGCGCCGGTCACGTGCGCGATTTCCGCGCTCTCCGCGCGCGCCGCGCGGCACACTTCGCGCACCAGCGCGCGGCGGCGTTCGCCGGAAACGTCCATGGGAAGCTCGCGAATTTCATGAATGTTCTTCACAATGGAGCCGGACAGCTGAATCTGCCTGTCCTCTCCGCGAACGCTGTCCACCGCGTCCGCCGCACGCTCCGCCAGCGCCATCAGACCCGCGTCCGAGGTGTCGTTGGTGTGCACGTATACGCTGTTCGTTCCCTTGTAAACCCGCAGACCCGCGCCGTGAAAGCGCCCCGTCGTCGCCGTGTCGATGCGGTCGTCCGTCTGGCCGATGCGCGAAGAGCGCGTATCCTCATAGAATATCTCGGCAAAATCGCCGCCGGTAGAAACCGCTCTGCCCAGCGCGCGCTCCGCCGCTCCCTTTTTCAGCATTGCTCTTCCACTCCTTTATCGGAAAAATCTGAAAGCGTTTTCACTTCTATCTGCATCATACCACTTCCATCGTTGTGTTTCAAGCGCTATGCGAACATCTTTTGCAAAATCTCCAGCCGCTCCGCGGTCACCAGCGCGTCGTGCGTCGTGCCGCGCAGCTTGACTACATACGTCCAGCGGCCATAGGGCGTGATCGAATCGATATGGCGAAGCCCAACCACATACGATTTGTGCGTGCGGAAAAACATATCGTCGGGCAGACGCTCGTCCAGCTCGGACAGGGAATCGCTCGTCACAAGCCGCTCGCCGCCCGCCAGATACAACACCGTCGAGCGCTCCTCGCGTTGAATCAGCAGAATGTCCTCCATATCCACAAAGCTGACGCCCTCCTTGTGGCGCAGCATCAGCTTTCGCGGCGCGACGTTTCGGGGCGTTTCCGGCTTTACGGCTCGCTCCTCGGCCTCCTCCGCCAGCCGACTGCGAATCAGCGCCAGCGTTTTCATCACGCGCTGCTCTCGGAACGGCTTCAGAAGGTAATCGAATGCGTACACCTCAAAGGCGTCGCCCATGTATTTTTCGTGCGCCGTGGCAAACACGAGAATCGTTTTGGGATTGATGTCCTGAATAATGCGCGCGCACTCCACGCCCGTCATGACCGGCATTTCCACGTCCAGCAGAATCACCTGCGGGTGGGTCTGCTCGTTCAGGCGAATCAGCTCGCGCCCGTCCTTCGCTTCGCCCACAATCTGAAAGCCGCCCGCCTTTTCCACAAAGCGGCGCATGATCAGGCGCATGCCGTCGTCGTCGTCCGCAATCAGGATGCGGATATCGTCCATGAAAGCACCTCCCATGAATGCCTGTCGCCGCGCCCCGAGGAAACGGAGCGCGGCGCAGCCGGTGTTTTATTCGTCCCGCAGCGACACGGGCTTTGACAGAATTTCGCTCGTAATGACCGCGCGGCGCAGGTCGTCCACCGTAACGGCGGCTTCCGCCGCGTGCGCATGCGAATGCTCCTGCGCGTTTCCGCACGCGATCGGCTCCGCCGACGGGCTTTCGCGGCGCGGACGCTCCGCGTATCCCTCCGTTTGAACAGCCGGTTCCGGTCTAACCTCCGGCCGTGCGGCGCGTCCGTGCTTTCGCGCTTTCGCGCGGCGCGGCTCCGGCGCATCGTCCACCGTTTCAGGCTCCTGCCCGATGGAAACCGGCTTCTGCGGCGACTTCGCGCCCCGTCCTTTGCTCTTCGTCACGGCGCGCGCAATGGCGACGACGAGAAGCAGGATAATTATCAGCCGAGACATCGCAGCCGTCTCCCCTTACTTTTTGACCGTCGCCGGTTCGCTGGACGCGGGCTTGCCCGTACCGGCGATCGACTCGCGCATGTGCGTATCGCTCTGCACGTTCTGCATCTTGTAATAGTCCATCACGCCCAGCTTTCCGCTGCGAAGCGCCTCGGCCATCGCGCGCGGCACCTCCGCCTCGGCTTCGACCACGCGGGCGCGCATCTCCTGAACCGCCGCGATGTTTTCCTGCTCCTTTGCCACGGCCATGGCGCGGCGTTCCTCGGCCTTCGCCTGCGCAATGCGGCGGTCGGCCTCGGCCTGATCCATCTGCAGCTGCGCGCCGACGTTGCGGCCGACGTCCACATCCGCAATATCAATGGAAAGAATTTCATACGCCGTGCCCGAATCCAGACCCTTGCTCAGCACGGTTTCGGAAATCTTGTCCGGGTTCTCCAGCACTTCCTTATGCGTGCCGGATGAACCGATGGTCGTTACGATGCCCTCGCCGACGCGCGCCTGAATGGTCTCCTCGCCCGCGCCGCCGACCAGCTTGTCGAGGTTCGTGCGAACGGTCACGCGCGCCTTCGCCTTCAGCTCGATGCCGTCCTTGGCTACGGCGGCCACGATGGGCGTTTCGATGACCTTGGGGTTGACAGAGGTCTTCACGGCCTCCAGCACGTCGCGTCCCGCCAGATCGATCGCGCGGCAGTTTTCAAACGACAGATCGATGTTGGCGGCCTGTGCGGCGATCAGCGCGTCCACCACGCGGTTCAGATGGCCGCCCGCCAGCATGTGGGCTTCCATCTCGTTGATGTCGATGTTCAGACCGGCCTTCGTGGCCTTGATCAGCGGGCGCACAACGTCGCCGGGCGCGATGCGGCGGAACCGCATGCCGATGAGAATCGAAATGCGCACGCGCACGCCGGACGCCATGGCCGAAATCCACAGCCCCACCGGGAAGAAGCGCGCGAAGAAGTAAATCAGCGCGAGCGCCAGAAACGCAACCAGTGCAAACAGAATCGTCGTAGAACCGTGCATATCCAATCCCCCTTTTCCTATTTCCCGCCGAAAGAGCTATACGCGCCGCACGTAAATGCGGTTGCCCTCCACGCGGGTTACCTTCACTCGTTCGCCAGCCTCCACGAATTCGCCCTCGGACAGCACCGTCAGGCGCACGCCGTCAAAATCACCCGTGCCTACGGGGCTCAGACGCGTCGCGACCACGCCCTCCTTGCCCACATAGAACAGCAGCGGGTTTTCCTCCCTGGGATCGGTCGCCACCGCGTGAAGCACCAGCCTGGACTTCGCCAGCTTTCCCTTCGCCGCCGAGCGGATGGCGAAGGAAAACGCGACGCACAACAGCGCCAGCTCGATCAGCGCCGCAATCAGGCCCTCCAGCACCGAATCGGCCAAGAATACAATGCCCAGCACCGACAGCACGATGCCCGCTATGCCCGGCAGGCCGAAGCCCGGCAGATACATTTCCAGAATCAGAAGCCCCATGCCCAGCACGACCACCGCCAACGGCAGCGCGTTTGAGGCCACATACGAGATTACCGCGTTCATTGCGAATCCCTCCCGGCTTTGTTTTGCATGTATACTCTACCACGCCGCGCCGCTTTGCGCAACGCGTATCCGCGCAACGATACATTTCTCGGGCTCAAATGTCAGAAATCGCCGTCTCTTCCATCAGCCGCCGGGCAATCGTCTCATCCGCGGGCGCGAACGCATAGCCGCCCAGCTCCGCGGGCTTCACCCATGCCAGCGTCTGCCCTTCCAGCGGGCGCGGCTCGCCGGAGAGCAGGCGCGCCATGTAGAACAGCAGAAGCACCGTCTTCTCCGGGTATGCCCACAGCTTCGCACCGTAAATGCGCACAGCTTCGACCTCCGCGCCCGTTTCCTCCATGAGCTCGCGCCAGAGCGCGTCCTCCGGCGCTTCACCCGTCTCAATCTTCCCGCCGGGGAATTCCCACTTCATGCCCATATGCGCGCCCGCCGGACGGCGGCTGATCATGATTTTCCCGTCCCGCACCAGAATTCCTGCGACGACCGGTATGGCCTGCATGGTCTTCACCTTCATTTGTTTAGTCGATCATTTCAAGCGTTACCGTCAGCTTCACTTCGATGGGCTTGCGCAGTTTCTCGCCCTTCTCGTCGTTGTAGCGCGCCACGGTGATTTCGAACGACGTGCCCGCGGGCAGCTTGTCGATGATCTTGGTATACTCGCGGAAATCGTAGATGCGCGCGCCGTTCACATGTGTGATCACGTCGCCCGCGCGCAGACCCGCCTTCGCGCCGGAGCCGTTCTTCTCCACCTCGGCCACCTGCAGACCGGCCGGCGGGAAGTTCTTGAGCATCTCCTCCGGGCCATCAATCGCCTGCACGCTCACGCCGAAGCGCGGACGGTTGTACACGCCGGTCTTGATGATGCTCTCGGCAATCGGCCACGCCACGTCGATCGGAATGGCGAACGCCAGTCCGTCATAGGCTACGAATTCCTCGCCGCTCTCGGTTCGGCCCGCATAGCCCATATACTTCATGAACGGAATGCCCACCAGTTCGCCCTTCGCGTTTAAAAGCGCGCCGCCGGAGTTTCCGGGGTTGATCGGCGCGTCGATCTGAATCAGACCGATGGCGCGGGTGGACTCGGGATCGGCGTCCTCGCGGTTCAGACCGGACACGTAGCCCGCGGTCAGGGTATTGTACATGCCGCGCTCGTTTACCGGCGTGCCGATCGTGCAGATCAGCTCGCCCACGCGCAGCCCGGAGGATTTTCCGATGGTAACCGGCTGGATGTCCGTTTTCTCCTCCACGCGAATCACGGCCACGTCCGTCGCCTCGTCAAAGCCGACGGTATAGGCCTCGTACGCCGTACCATCCGCCAGACGAATCTCCATCTCGTCCGCTTCCTTCACCACGTGATAATTGGTAAGGAAGTATCCGTCCCCGTTCACGCAGACGGCGCTCGCGCCGCCCTGCTCGGTCGTTTTCACGCTGTCCGTAGCCGCGTCCCATACGGTGGTGGTCAATACGACCGAAACCACGCTGGGCGACACGCGCTCATAGATCTCCGGCAGCGGGTTCGCGCTTGAGAGAATCAAACTCGGCGTCGCGGTTTCCGCGCCGGCGAACGGCAGCGTCAGCAGCACAAGAACCATCAGCATTGCAGTCAGCTTTTTCATGAATGTATCCTTCCTCGCCTTTTATTTCAGCGTTACGATCGTCACGCCGTCCTCGCCCTCGCCATAGCGACCCAGCCGGAACTCGGCCACGCCCGGATGGCGCTTCAGATGGCTGTGAATTCCGGCGCGCAGCGCGCCCGTGCCCTTGCCGTGAATGATGGTGACGGTTTTCAGCGAATTCATCTGCGCGCCGTCCAGGAACAGGTCTACCTGCACCAGCGCTTCCTCCACCGTCATGCCGCGCACGTCGCATTCCATGGATGCCTGCCGCGGCGCGACGGACACGCTCGCCTGCGCCTTTGCCTTCGGCTTTTCCTTCTTTTTCGGCTCCTCCGGCGCGCGGCGCACGGTTTTCAGATTCGCCTTCATCTTCATCGCGCCCGCCTGCACCATGAAATCGCCCTTCGCGTCCGGCGCGGTGAGCACGGTGGCGCGCGCGGCGAGATTGCCCAGCATCACATGCTCGCCCACCTTCAGCTCGGTAGGCGCTTCGCCCTCGGCGGGCTGAACCGGCACGATCTTGTCCGCCAGCTCGTCGATGCCGCCCTGCAGCCGCGCGCGCATGCCGTGCAGCTCGTGCTCCTTGTAGGCCTGCGTGCTCTTCGCCTTTTTCAGCTCCGAAATGATCTGCTCGGACTCGCGCTGCGCCTTCTGCATGATCCTGCGCGCGTCGTCCTTGGCCTTTCGGATCATCGCTTCGCGCTGGCTTTCGTATTCCCTGCGTTCCTTCTCGGCCTCACTGCGGATGCGCTGCGTCTCGATGTGCGCCTGCTCCGCCAGCTTCTGCTCCTTCTCGGCAATCTGCCGGTGATACTCGGCGTTCGCGATCACGTCCTCAAAGCGAATCTGGTCGCGCGTCAGGCGCTCGCCCGCGGCGGCGATCAGCGGCTCAGGCAGACCCAGCTTGCGCGAAATCTCAAACGCGTTGCTCTTTCCCGGCACGCCGATGGACAGCCGGTACGTGGGCCGCAGCGTCTCCACGTCGAATTCCACCGACGCGTTCTCCACGCCCTTGGTGCTCAGCGCGAACGCCTTCAGTTCGGAATAGTGCGTCGTCGCCAGCGTCGTCACATGCAGATTCAGCAAATGCTCTAAAATCGCCATCGCCAGCGCCGCGCCCTCGGTCGGGTCGGTGCCCGCGCCCAGCTCGTCAAACAGCACCAGCGAACGCGGCGTAACGTTCTTCAGAATCTCCACGATGTTGGTCATGTGCGATGAGAACGTCGACAGGCTCTGCTCGATCGACTGCTCGTCGCCAATGTCAGCGAACACCTCGTCAAACACGGCGATTTCGCTGCCGAACTGCGCCGGTATCTGCATGCCGGACTGCGCCATCAGCGTAAGCAGACCCACCGTTTTCAGCGTGACCGTCTTGCCGCCGGTGTTCGGACCGGTGATCACGAGCGTGGTGAAATCCTCGCCCATCCACAGGTTGGATGGCACCACCTTCTCGGGATCGATCAGCGGATGTCGCGCATGAATCAGGTTCACGCGCCCGTCGGCGTTCAGCTTCGGCTCCACCGCGTTCATCTCGCGCGCCAGATACGCGCGGGCGAACACGCAGTCCAGATCGGCCAGAATGCCCAAGCTTGAAGCAATCATCGGCGCGTCGGGCGCGATGCGGGCGGAGAAGTCCTTCAGAATCTTCTCCATCTCCTGCCGCTCCTTCAGCGTCCACTCCTTCAGCTCGTTGCCCGCCTCCACAATCGCCATCGGCTCGATGAACAGCGTGGAGCCGCTGCCGGACTGATCGTGCACCAGACCCGGCACCTGCTGTCGGTATTCCGCCTTGACCGGAATCACGTAGCGCCCGTTTCGCATGGTGATGATGGAATCCATCAGGTACTTCTGCGTGCTGGCCGAACGGATATAGCTGTTCAGCTTGTCGCGCACGCGGTCGTTGATCACGCGAATGTGGCGGCGAATGTCGTACAGCTCCGGGCTGGCATGGTCGCTCATTTCGTCCTCGGAGATGATGGCGTTCGTAATGTCCTCTTCCAGCATGCGGTTCGACGCGATGCGCGAGCCCATTTCGGTGAGAATCGGCGTGTCCTCACGCTCCGTCACCAGCGCCTTGCGCACGGTGCGGCAGGCGCGCAGCGCGCCCGCGACGCTCAGAAGCGCCTTCATCGACAGCGTCGCGCCGACGGTGGACAGCTTCAGATATTCGCGCACGTCGTCAAACTCGCTCATGGGATTGCCGCCGGTGTACGCGATCACGGACGAAGCCTCCTCCGTCTGCGCCTGCAGCCGCCGCACCTCGTCAAAATCGCCGCTGGGGCGGAGTGCCAGCGCGCGTTCCTTGCCCATCGCGGACACGGCGAGCCCCGCCAGACGGTTCAGAATTTTCGGGTATTCCAGCACCCGTTGGTATCGTTCATTCATATAAATAGCTCCTCATCAGTCAACCGGGCGGAAGTAATGCCCGGTGGTTATCCGTTCTGGCTCCGCGTCCGTCTCATCCAATCGCTCCCCGTCCGCAAGACGACGGAACGCCTGCGTGAGCGCGCGAACCTGCCGCTCGTCCTCGTCGGTAAACCGCATCCGCCAGCCGCAGGCCGCGGGCAGCCGCCCGGTGTGCTTCAGAAGCGACAGCGGCACGCTGTTTTCCACGTCCACGACGCAGCCGCCTTCTTCCGCCAGCCGTGAAAGCGGAAAGCGCACGCGCTTGCGGTCGATGAGCGCGCTGTCGTCCGTCCGAGCTCCAGCCCGCGCCGCGTCACAGGCATAGCAGTCCGCATGCCTTCCCCCGCCGCGCGCCGCGTTCACCGGACAATGCCGCAGATGCATCAGCGGCACCCGGCCGTATACGATCAGCTCCCGCCGACCGCCGACCGCCTCGATTTCCTTCGTGCTCAGCTCCAGAGACGGCGTGTACACGCTCGTCTCCGCGCCGAGAAACGCCGCCGCGGCGGCATTGGCCAGATTGAGCGCCGCGTCATACCGCTTTTCGCCCGGCCATTTCAGCCCCACATGCCCGAAATTGGTCAGGTATACGCCCCTGATTCTTTGGTCGTTTTCAAGCGCCCATTCGTTCACATAGGAAAGCGATTTTTCGTCCATTACCGGCGGCAGATACAGGAAAAAATCCGTTAAGCCCCGCGTCTGTTCGTCCAGCGCGCCCCGACGCACGTCCGTCGGTTCAAACGCGCACTCATCCGCGCCGGCTTCCTTCGCCGCCGCGAGCCGCGCCGCGCTTCGCGCCTGCGCCACCAAGTGCACACGCTCAGGCCGTCCCTCGCTTGGCAGCGAATGGCAAACGGGCATCTTCACTTCCGCATCCGTCACGCGCATCGCCGCGATGCGCTTTTCCGAAAGCGCCGCCAGCGCGTCGCGCCGAAGCGCGTTCATCCCCGACATCGGCACAAACGGTTGCCCGGAAAGGTGCACGACTACCTCGTCCACTCGATAGGGCGTGCCGCCGGTCTTTTCAAACTGCGCCCGAATCCGCGCTTCGTCGACCGCGCTGCGCGCCGTTTCCGGAATCCACCCAGTCGCTTCCGCCGTGTTCGCGCCGTCCGTCACGCGGGCGCGCGCGGGCGTTCCTTCCTCTATATACAGCTCCGCCCGAACGCCCACCGTGCGCGCGGTTTCGCGCCAGCTTTCCCGCGCCTGCGCCATCTGCGCTTCGCTCACCATGCGCATCACGTCTCCGGCCATGCCTGCGGGATTCGCCACCGATTCCCCGGCTCTCCCGCACAGCTTCACGGGGACATCCTCGCCCGACGCCGGCCGCACGGCCACCGCGTCCTGCGCAAGCACATCGGCGGTCAGAACGATTCTTTTCGCGTTCACCGCCGTACCAACCCGGCTGCCCCAGTGCGAAGGACGCGCGCGCGAAATCAGCGTTCCGTCCACAACGCCCTTCAGATAGCCGTCCGTAAAGCCGCCACGGTTGAAAATCTGCCGAAGCGCTTCCCTGTCCGCGTCCGTCACGCGCTCGCCGTCCAGCGCACGCCGATACGCGCGCGTGACCACGGCCACATACTCCGGCCGCTTCAGGCGACCCTCGATCTTCAGGCTGGTCACGCCCGCGTGCGCCATGCCGTCCAGCAAGTCGACAGTCATCAGATCCTTCGTAGACAGAAGGTACCCCTCCGCCTCCGCCGCCCCGGTCAGCCGGTACGGCAGACGGCACGGCTGCGCGCACACGCCGCGGTTTCCGCTGCGCCCGCCGACCATGCTGGAAAACAGGCACTGTCCGGAGCAGGCCACGCACAGCGCGCCGTGCGCGAATACCTCAATCTCAATGCCCTCGTCAGCACAGGCGCGAATCTGTTCAAACGTCATCTCGCGCGCCAGCACCGCCCGGTGGAAACCGCGCTTTTTCAGCTCCGCTGCGCCCTGCCGGTTGTGAATCGCCATCTGCGTGGACGCGTGCAGCGGCAGGCGCGGCAGCAGCTCGCTCAGCGCCTGACACACGCCGAAGTCCTGCACAATCGCGCCGTCCGCGCCCGCGCGCGCAAGCGACGAAGCCGCCTCGTATAAAAGCGGCATTTCCTCCTGCTTGACCACGGTGTTCACGGTCACATACATGCGCTTTCCGCGCTCGTGCAGATAATCCGCCGCCCATTTCAGCTCGTCGTCGTCAAAATTTCCCGCGCCTCTGCGGGCATTCAGCGTTTTGCCGCCCAGATACACGGCGTCCGCGCCGTTTTCCACGGCCGCAATCAGCGCTTCCCGGTCTCCCGCAGGCGATAAAAGCTCCATGTTTACACGTTCCCCCATTGTAATCATCTCATTACCGCCATTATACCAGACCAGGCGCCCATTCACAAGAACATTTTCGTTTTCTGCCTGTTATACCGCTCGTCACACGATTCCTTAACAAAGAACGTATATGATAAAATAGAAATTCTGAAAGGTCGAAAAAACAATGATTCTGAACACCGGCTGCCGCACGGACATTCCCGCCTATTACAGCGAATGGTTCTATAACCGCGTTCGAGAGGGCTTTGTGTTGGCGCGCAATCCCTACCGCCCGGAGCAGGTGCTGAGCTACCGTCTGAACCCGGACGTGGTCGACGTTCTATGCTTCTGCACCAAGAATCCGCAGCCGATGCTTTCCCGTCTTTCCGAGCTGAACGCCTTTCGCCAGTTCTGGTTTGTAACAGTCACGCCCTATGGACAGGACATTGAGCCGTTCGTGCCGGACAAGCGGCAGGTTCTCGCTTCCATCCGGCAGCTGTCCGCGTCCGTCGGCGCGAAGGCGGTCGGCTGGCGGTACGATCCCGTGTTCATTACGGAACGCTATTCGCTGGAATTCCACATCCGCAGCTTCGAGAAAATGACGCGAGAGCTTTCGGGCACGGTAAACGCCTGCGTGGTCAGCTTCATCGACCTGTACGAGAAGACAAGGCGGAACTTCCCACAGGCGCGCGCCGTCACAACGCGCGAGCAGGAAGCACTGATTCAGGCCTTTGTGGAAATTGGCGCGCGATATGGAATCCCCATCCGCACCTGCTGCGAAGACGCTTCGCTGGCACGCTTCGGCGCAGACACATCCGGCTGCATGACCCGTTCCGTGCTGGAAGCGGCCACCGGCTGCCGGCTGAACGTGCCAAAATCAAAAAAATCGCCCCGGGCGCAGTGCGACTGTCTGCTCGGCGCGGACGTCGGCGTGTACAACACCTGCCCGCACGGCTGCGTGTACTGCTACGCTAATTCCGACCGGCGAGCGGTCGAGCAGAACCGGAAGCAGCACGATCCCGCGTTTCCGCTGCTGATCGGCCATCTTCACGAGGGCGACCAGATTCTCGAAGCACGTCAAGAATCCTACGTATCCGACCAGATTTCAATGTTCTGAAGCATGGAGGAAACGATGAAGCAAAATGAACGGCGGCTCTTTCTGATTCGTTCGCTCTTGAACGAACGGCTCGAATACCGCGATTGGCGCATTCCGCAGGATGTGTCCGACCAAAAGCTTTTGCTGCGCTGACTGCTGGACGTGCGCCCGGCACAGGTATGCAACCCGGAATTTCTTCGCGTGCAGGATGCCTACCTGCGTCAGGCGACCGCCGAAAAAGGCATAACGGACTGCAGTGCCCTCTCTCCCGTGCAGCCGGGACTGTACCTCTGGCAGGGCGACATTACCACGCTGAAATGCGACGCGATCGTCAACGCCGCCAATTCCGGTATGACCAGCTGCTATGCGCCCAATCACCGCTGCATCGACAACGCCATCCACACCTTCGCGGGCGTTCAGCTGCGCCTTGCCTGCGCGGAAATCATGGAACGGCAGGGCTGCCCCGAGCCGACCGGACAAGCCAAAATCACCCCGGCGTTCAACCTGCCTTGCCGCTATATTCTGCACACCGTCGGCCTGATCGTCGACGAGAGCCCAACAGAACGTGACTGCGCGCAGCTTGAAAGCTGCTACCGCGCCTGCCTGACACTGGCAGCCGAAAACCATCTGGAAAGCATCGCCTTTTGCTGCATCTCCACCGGCGAATTCCATTTTCCGAACGAACAGGCGGCGCAAATCGCCGTTCAAACCGTCAAAACCTTCCTGAATCAGAAATCCAGCGTGAAAAAGGTGATCTTCAATGTGTTCAAAGACCTCGACAGGGAAATCTACGCCCGACTTCTCCGCGCAGATTGAAAAGCTGAAGAAGGCGCTGAAGAACGCCGACGCGGTACTCATCGGCGCGGGCGCCGGACTCTCCACATCGGCGGGCTTCACCTATTCCGGCGCTCGCTTTGAAACGTAATTCTCCGATTTTGCCGCGAAATACGGCTTTTCCGATATGTACACCGGCGACTTCTATCCCTTTCCCACGCGGGAAGAGTTCTGGGCCTATTGGAGGCGCTACATCTTCATCAACCGCTATCAGGACGCGCCGAAGCCGGTCTATAACGACCTGCTGAAGCTCGTTCAAAAGAAAACATATTTTGTCATTACCACAAACGTCGACCACTGCTTCCAGAAGGCGGGTTTTGATAAACAACGCCTGTTCTACACACAGGGCGACTACGGCCTGTTCCAGTGCTCCGAACCGTGCCGTCAGGAAACATGGAACAACGAAACGATCATCCGCGAAATGGTGCGTCGGCAGAAAGCCATGCGCATCCCTGCCGAGCTCCTTCCCACCTGCCCGCACTGCGGCAAAGCCGCAACGCTGAACCTGCTCTCCGATGACAAATTCGTCGAGGACAAGGGCTGGCACGCCGCCGCAGACCGCTACGAAACCTTCCTGCACGCCCAAAAGAACCAAAAAGTCGTTTTTCTCGAACTGGGCGTGGGCTATAACACCCCCGGCATCATCAAATACCCCTTCTGGCAGATGACCTACGCAAACCCGAATGCCCTGTACGCCTGTATCAATCAGGATGAAGCCCTCGCGCCAAAGGAAATCGCAAGCCAGTCCATCTGTATCAGCGGCGATATCGGGCAAACGCTCCGTTTGCTCATCTGACCCGTCCTTCTTCGCTCTGCTCTGCTTGTGATTTACGTGCAACAAATCATACCCAATCAAGCATATCCGCGGAGTCATTTATAAAGTTTGAGCCTGTGACTCACATCACAGGCTCTTTGGAATCCGGCGATGACCTACTCTCCCGGGCCGTTGCCAGCCAAGTACCATCGGCGCGAAGAGGCTTAACTTCTGTGTTCGGGATGGGAACAGGTGGATCCCTCTTGCCATTATCACCGGAAATCGTATTCAATTCATTGGTTTGTTCAGGGCTGCGCCCTGAAAACCACACAGGAAAAGCTGACCTCGAATTTACTCGCTCGCGGATGTTTGCCTGCGCGATTCCCGCTTACGCTCACTCTCCGCTCCTTTGCTTTCTCTCCTCTTTTCAGATCAAGCCCTCGACCGATTAGTATCAGCAAGCTCCAACGTTACCGCTCTTTCACCGCTGACCTATCGCCTTATCGTCTTTAAGGGGTCTTACTCGCTTTCGCGATGGGAATCTTCTTCTTGAGGTGGGCTTCACGCTTAGATGCCTTCAGCGTTTATCCCTTCCGCATTTCGCTTCCCAGCTATGCCGTTGGCACGACAACTGTTGCACCAGGGATGCGTCCACTCCGGTCCTCTCGTACTAGGAGCAGCTCCTCTCATGATTCCTTCGCCCACGATGGATAGGGACCGAACTGTCTCACGACGTTCTGAACCCAGCTCGCG